>OOCX01000428.1_pt1 | contig 34934 bp, 26 predicted proteins | sample 1671231 | NCBI WGS metagenome assembly OOCX01 (sample SAMN06348135, study PRJEB24527) | human gut metagenome | biome: human gut; feature: ankylosing spondylitis patient; material: feces | host: Homo sapiens | place: China | collected 2015-10 | reverse complement strand
TGAACGCCAAGAGCCACCCCGCGACCACGGCGGGCATGATCACCGGCAGGATCACATAGCGGAACGCCTGCGCCTCGGTAGCCCCGAGATCGCGGGCGGCCTCCACCAGGTGCTCGTCGAATTCGGCCAGGCGCGCCAAAACGGTCAGGGCCACGAAGGGCAGGCCGAGCGTCGTGTGCGCGATGAGCATGGACACGAACCCGAGCGGCAGCTTGACGCTGATGAAAAAGATGAGCAGCGAAATCCCCATGACCATCTCCGGCGAGACGGTCAGGACGTACAGGGAGGCGTGCAGGAGCTGGCGTCCGGGGAATTCCGTGCGCTTGAGGCACAGCGCGGCGAGCACCCCGAGCAGCGTCGCCAGCGAGGCCGCCAGCGCCGCCACGGAAAGCGTGTTCACCACCGCGTCGATCAGCGCCGCATTGCCGAAAAGCTGGCTGTACCACTTGAGCGTGAACCCTTTCCACGCCGACGTGTACTTGGCGGCGTTGAAGGAATACGCGATCACCACAAAGATGGGCAGAAACAGGAACGCATACACGATCCAGAGCCACAGTTTGCCGAGTTTCCGCATCATCACGCCACCTCGTCCATGCGGTCGCGCGAGGCGACCTTGCGGTTGGCCATCCGGTACACCGCGATGAGCAGGGCCAGCAGCAGCGTCAGAATGGTGCTCGCCGCCGCGCCGAGCGGCCAGTCGCGGGCCACCATGAACTGGTTCTTGATGAAGTTGCCGATGAGCATACTTTTGGCCCCGCCGAGGATTTCAGGGATATAGAACGCCCCGAGCGAAGGCAGGAAAACGAGCATCGAGCCCGCGATGATGCCGGGCAGGGTCAGCGGGAACGTGACGTGCCAGAACGACTGGAAGCCGCTGGCCCCGAGATCCCGGGCCGCGTCGAGCAGGCGGCTGTCCAGCTTTTCGATGGATGCGTACAGCGGCAAAACCATGAACGGCAGGAACGTGTACAGGATGCCCATGAACACCGCGAAATCGCCGTACATGAAGGACACGGGCTGTTCCGTAACCCCGAGCCACACCAGCAGCGTGCTGATGAGCCCGTTGGCCTTGAGGATCAGGATGAGCGCATAGGTACGGATAAGCGAGTTCGTCCAGAACGGGATGATGACCAGCAGGAGCAGCCACGGCTTCATCTTGGCGCTGGCCCGGGCGATCCGGTAGGCGAACGGATAGCCCACCAGCAGGCACGCCAGCGTGCTCATGAAGGCCAGCCACAGGGATTCCCACAGGATTTTCAGGAACGTGGGATCGAGCAGGCGCAGGTAGTTGTGGCGCGGTTCGGGCAGGTCCTCGTGGCGGCGCGCGGCCTCGATCATGTAGGTGTTCCAGGGCAGCAGGCTGGCCGTGAAGTGACGGTCGCCGCGTTGGGTGACGCGCAATCCGTGGCCTTGGATGTCGGTGGCTTCGAGCCAGCGGACGTCCTCGTGGCTGCCGGTTTCCTGCACCATGAGATACGGCGCCATGCTCGCCTTCGCGGTGGCGTCCCAGATGCCGAGCTTGCCGCCCTGCTTACGGTCGCGGTAGGTCTCCTCGGGGCCGGGGCCGTAGTAGCGCAGACGATCGTATTCGCCGGGCAGCTCCCATTCGATGCCGAACGCGGGCAGACTGGCCATGTCAGTGGCGTTCCCGGGGTATTCGACGGTCAGTTGCATACGCATATCGGAGTTGACATGGTAAGTGACGGACACGGGCGTGTGGTTCGGATCGGCAAGCTCGTACTGGTATTCCGCTACGAGACCGTCATCGCTTTCATGGATTTTCGTTTCGGTTACGATGGCGTATCGGCCGGCCGCGAACCATGCGGCACGGTCGAAACCGGAATGGTTACCGCGATCGTTGTCGGTCAATGGGCGGAACGTGACGAGTTCGGGGCGACGGATGACCATTTCCCGGTCGTCGCGCTTCCAGGAGACGATGCCTCCCTGAGTGCGTGACAGGAGAATTTCCTCGTCGTCGCGGCGGATGCCGGCGTTCCATCGGCTGAGCGTGCGAGTTGCGTGGCCGTCGTCGTCATGGCTGGTCTCGGTGATGTCCTGTTCGGGGTTGAGCGTGCCGGTGAGTTGGCCGAACGCGAGCTCGTAGCCGGCCGGCGCCCATGCGGTGGCTTCGGCGAGCAAGAGATCGACCTCGTAGGTGACTTCGCGCGTATCCCCGTCCGCGTCGATGTCCGGGAAGGCGATGTCATGGTGTTGGGTATCTCCTGCGGCCACGTCGAAACGGTAGTCGGCATGCCAGATCTCATGCCCGTCTTCGAGGAGCCGTGCGGCGAACACGTAGCCGTCGGTGCCGGCGAACAGGTTGCGGTTCTCGATGGTCACGCCGTGCCCGTCGGGGGCGAGCTTGACCATCGAATACAGCTGCTTGACCTCCTGCGCCTTGGGGCTGGGCGTGCGGTCGGCGAACACGATGCCGTTGCCCACGAATTCGTAGTCGGTTGGACGGTCGCCCCATTCTCCGCCGACGCTGAGGCGTTCGCTCCCGTCGGGCAGACGCTGGACGAGCCCCTGGTCGATGTAATCCCAGATGAACCCGCCGGAGTAGCGCTCGTACCGTTCGAGGTCGATGAACTCGCTCAGACCGCCGCACGAGTTGCCCATGGCATGCATGTACTCACAGCTGACGAACGGCTTGCTCGCCTCGCCCCGTTCGTCGCCGTGTTCGAGCCAGTCTTGGATCTCGGCCGGCTTGGCGTACATACGGCTTTCGAAGTCGCTGATCCCGTCGTAGGCATGGTTCCAGTTGACACCTTCGTAGTGGACGGGACGACCCGGATCAAGTTGGTGCGCGTGTGCGCTCATGGCCTTGAGGACTTCGCCCGCGTAGGATTCGTTGCCCAGCGACCAGACGAGCACGCTGGGATGGTTGCGGTCGCGCAGGATCATGCTGTCCAGCCGGTCGATGCACGCGCCCAGCCAGGCCTCGTCGTCACCGGGGACGGAGGTTCCCACGGGGATGTCGCCGGGGCTGTTCCAGCTGCCATGGGTCTCCAGATTGGTCTCGTCGATCAGGTAGATGCCGTATTCGTCGCACAGCTCGTACCAGCGTGACTGGTTCGGATAGTGCGAGGTGCGCACCGCGTTGATGTTGTGGCGCTTCATGAAGCGGATGTCCCACAGCATGTCCTCTTCGGTGATGGCCCGGCCGCGCCGGCAGTCGAACTCGTGGCGGTTGACGCCGCGGAACACGAGGCGCTTGCCGTTGAGCTTGAGGATGCCGTCCTCGATGGCCACATGCCGGAAGCCGATGCGAGTGCGAGCGGTCTCCAGGACCTTGCCGTCCGCGTCGAGCAGAGTGACGGATAGCTCGTACAGGTCGGGACGTTCGGCGCTCCATGGCGCCGCGTCATCGATCTCGGCCTCGGCGTGCAGCGTTCCGTCCGCTTTCGTGGCGGTGCGCCAGACGATGGTGCCGTTCTTGTCCCGCAGTGCGAAGTCGGCCGTCGCGGCGTTCGCGGCACCGTCGATCAGCACATCCAGCGAGAGCGAACCCCTTGATGTGGCGAGATCCCAGTCGGCGTCGGCATGGAGGTCGGCGACGTGGGCGGCGGGCCTCGCGTTGAGTTCGACGGAGCGGAACAGGCCGTGCAGACGCCAGAAGTCCTGATCCTCCAACCAGCTCGCGCTCGAATACTCGTAGCAGGCGACCGCCAGCACGTTGCCGTCCACCTTGATCGCGTCCGTCACGTCGAACTCGCTGGGCGTGAAGGAGTCCTCGGCGTAGCCAACGAACGAGCCGTTGAGCCACACGTAGATGGCTGTGGCCGCGCCCTGGAAGGTAAGCGTCACCGGGCGCCCTTCGCGCACGGCCTGGGCGACTTCGCCATCCGCGTCGAACTCGCGCCGGTAGACCGCCACATGGCCGTGCTCGGGGATGGCCGGGGCCTTCGGGTCCTCATGTCCGTCCCATGGGTACTGCACGTTCACGTACTGCGGGGCAAGCAGCCCCGCAGTCTCCAGATGCGAGGGCACCTGCACGCGTGAGAACGACGAATCGTCGAATCCGGGCGCGGCGAACAGAGGCGACATGTCGCTGCTCCAGTCCGGCCCGTCGCTCGTCCCATCGGGGAAACGACCCGTCGGCGCCGTCTCGACGCGGACCCGCCATTCGCCGTCAAGGCTCTGCCTGAGATCCGTGCCCTCGCCGTCGACTGGGGAGCGAGACCAGCACGCATGATCGGAATGGGCGTCGAGCCGGTGAACCGCGTACACGCGCGGGTCGGCGAGCCATGCCGTCGTCGGTATGGACGGGGAGACGATCGGATCGCCGTTCTTCCGCTGATCGTCGGTTGTGTTCATGATGTCCTCGCTTTCGCATCGGATTGCGTCGCGTCGTTGCCGCCGCAGTGAGGGAACCTCGTTGAATCGGGTTCCTTGTACAACAAGGATAAATACTGTTACTTGATTGCGCAAATTCTTTCCAGCATTTCGCGGCACAAGGCCTGCAACATGCAAAATACGTGGATTTCTTAAGATTCAAGCACATCAAGCAGGCTTCAAACCTTACTCATCCACACGGAGTGCCGGTTGCAGAACGTTGGCATGATTTGCGACACGCGGTATAGTTTTCTACTTTTTCAAGAAAGTTCTATACTCACGCTTTGCGGGATCGGAGCGGTTCACGCGCACGGATTCTTTACAGGTCGCAAGGAGGCCACCACACCATGAGCGGATCCACCACACAACACACGGAAACGACCGGAAGGCCGCAGCCCACGCGGAACACGGGTCAGAAGATCGCATACGCATTCGGTAACCTGGGCCAGGCCGCGTTCTACAACACGATGAGCACGTTCTTCATCACGTTCGTGACCACCGCGCTGTTCATCGACGTGGACAAGACGCTTGCCAAACGCCTCATCGCGGTGATCACCGGACTCGTGGTGGTCATCCGCATCGCGGAGATCTTCCTCGACCCGCTGCTCGGCAACCTCGTGGACAACACGAACACCCGATGGGGCCGGTTCCGCCCGTGGCAGTTCATCGGCGGCATCGTGCCCGGCATCCTGCTGATCATGGTGTTCACCGGCCTGTTCGGCCTCGTGGACGTGAACACCGGCGTGTTCATGGTCCTGTTCGTCATCGTGTTCATCCTGCTCGACGTGATCTACTCGCTGCGCGACATCTCCTACTGGGGCATGATCCCCGCGATCTCCTCCGACTCGCACGAGCGCAGCACGTACACCGCGCTCGGCGCGTTCACCGGATCCATCGGCTACAACGGCGTCACCGTCATCGTCGTGCCCGTCGTCAGCTGGTTCACCTGGAAGTTCACCGGCCAGTGGGAGCAGGGCCGCACCGGCTGGGCGGCGTTCGCCATCATCATCGCCGTGCTCGGCTTGCTCACCGCGTGGAGCGTCGCGTTCGGCACCCGAGAGAACCAAGGCGGGCTGCGCGCCAAGGCCGAGGCCAACGGCAACCCCATCGAGGCGTTCAAGGCCATCGCCCAGAACGACCAGCTCCTGTGGGTGGCCCTCAGCTACCTGCTGTACTCCGTGGCCAACGTCGCCACCACCGGCGTGCTTTTTTATCAGTTCAAGTACGTGCTCGGAGCTCCGGACAGCTTCTCCATCGCCGGCATCATCCCGGTCATCACCGGACTGGGCACCACGCCCCTCTACCCGGTGCTCAACCGCCGCATCCCGCGCCGCTGGCTGTACATCGCCGGCATGGCGCTCATGATCGCCGGCTACACGCTGTTCATCATCGCGCCCATGAACCTGCCCGTCGTCATCGTCGCGCTCGTCCTCTTCTACCTTCCCGCGCAGACCATCCAGATGACCGCCATCCTGAGCATGACCGACTCCATCGAATACGGCCAGCTCAAGACCGGCAAGCGCAACGAGGCCGTCACCCTCTCCGTGCGCCCGATGCTCGACAAGATCGCCGGAGCGCTGTCCAACGGCATCGTGGGCTTCGTGGTCGTCGCCGCCGGAATGGTCGGTAACGCCACCGCCGCCGACATGACCGCCGCGAACATCCGCACGTTCAAGACCTGCGCCTACTACCTGCCGCTCGCCGGCATCGTCGCCAGCCTCGTCGTCTTCCTCCTGACCGTCAAGATCGACGAGAACATGCACGACCGCATCGTCGAACAGCTCGAAGGACGACTTGCCTCCGAGGAAGCCGACAAGCAGTAGGGTCGAGCTGAGGTGAATCATGTAGGATGAAGCGCTCATGATTTCCGAAGTCAATGATCCCGATGTCTGCACCGCATACCGCGTTGGTGGCGGCTGATAAAAGGATTATGGCGGGCTCCTTGTCAAAGGAGCCCGCCGTTCTTATTTCAAGGAAATAGAAGGTGAGAGAAATTGGGCGCTATTGCTGTTTTCGTGGGTGGGTTTCTCCGTTGGGTTGTTGGGGGAGTAGGAGAAGAGCGCTTTTTGGGTAGGATATTTTCGACCAAGATAAGCAAACAGCCGCAAAGCGCCTGATGAACGCCTTCGCGTCGCCGGGACGGTGCTCGAACTCCAGCGACCACAGGTAGTCGGACCATGGTTGCGGGAAGTCGCGGCATTCGTCGGCCTTCTTCCACGCCTCAAGATGCTGCCCGTCCCCGCTCATGGCCGCACCGCCTCTGCCTGCGCGCCGGCTTTCGCCTTGCGCCGTCCGGCGACGCCGTGGGTGGCGTGGTTGCGTTTGTCGTATGCGCATACCGGGCACGCCTCCTGCGAGATGACGCCTTCGATGTGTTCCTGACACAACGAGGTGCGCAGCAGCGCCGCCCCGTAGATCGGCGCGCCCAGTCCATCGTCGCGATGATCTCGCCGTACGGCCTGTCGATCAGCAGCGAGTGGACGGCCTTGCGATCGGCCATGGTCGTCGGAACGGGTTCGGGCTTCGGATCAGCGACCGGCTTCGTGGAGGCTGATTCGGCGTTGAGGGGAGCATCCCCGAAGGGGATGAGGGGAGAATCGTTTATCACTTGTCTATTGGGTGACTTTCTGTCCAAGATTCCGGGACAATTTGTCCTCGGCTCCACGTCCTTCGGCTCGGGTGACAATCCGTCGGGTGACAAATTGTCCTTCATCGGATCCGTCTTGCCGTCGCCTTCCGCCAGCGCGTCCAGGTTCCGGGGCTTCTCCTCGGGTTAAGGGTCAAAATGTGTGTCTGGCTCGGCGTGTCGCGGGGGTTAGATTTGGCCTTTTTGAATGCCGATTGAGTGGGTGTAGTCGGTGTCGATAGCGTTGTCGTAGAGGGCTGGGCGTCCTGTTTCGTGGTCGGCTTGGTTCTCGGTTTGGGTCAGGGTGGATACTTTGGCGAGTTGGCCCTGGCCCCAGTCGGACTGCCTGGCGATTCGTACTGGATCGTCAGGCAGTTCCGTTTTTAAGTAGAGCCACCAATCCAGCATGCGGCGTTGTCGTTCGCCTGATCTGCCGCGGTGGGTTCTGGCGAGCAGTTTGAGCTGGGCGTTGATGCCGCCTTCTAAGCTGTTGGTGGTGGATTTGATCCGCTCGGGCGCAAGGACTCCTGCTGGCGGGTTGAGGTAGACAAACAGCATCTCGGACCGCCAAAGATGGTTGAGGCTGTTGTAGGCCTTGCGCACGTTGTGGTGGGTCCACACGCGGGTCCATGCACCTGTTTTGGGGTCTTTGATCATGGTTTTCTCGTTCATCCATTCCCGGTAGATCGTTGAAAACTCGTGCAGTTGCACACCCCACGCGGCGGCTTCATCCAGTGTGGTGATCCGGGTCAGTTTCAGCGCAAGTCGGTAGATGGTGCGCCCGGCATCGGTGCGTGGGTTGGTGGTGGTGTAGCGGCGGACCACGCGTTGGGCGTGGACGAGGCAGCGTTGAATTTTCGTAGTCGGCCAGCACTTTTTGATTGCGCTGTATGCGCCTTGGCCGCCGTCGATGACGGCGATGAGTGGGGCTTCGATGCGTTCAAGCAGCAGTTGGTAGTCGCGGGTGGTTTCGTGTTTGCACCAGTGCCAGGCGATCACGTGGTCGATGGTCGCCGCGACGATCAGGCAGCCACCGGCGGTGTAGGTGCCATCGAGAAATACCTGGTCGTAGATCCGCTTGTGGTGGCCGGCGGTGGGGTCAGGCACATCAACGAGCCAGCACCACTTGAAGCGCCGCTTCATGGTGGCGCGGCTAACACCGTTTCGTTTGGCTAGGTCGTCGAGTGATATTGCGGTGGTGCAATGCTCGATGAACTGGGTGAACACTGCCGCGTTGGTGATGTCGTTTCGACGTTTGACGCTGGAGGCGCCGCATTGTTTGCAGCGCCATCTGGTGGTGCCTTTGCTGGTGGTGCCGTTGCGTTTCATTTCACCGCCGCAGTGGCAGCGTGGTTGGTTCTTCGACATTGCGACACCACACCACGCCGCGCATAGCACATCACGGCTGCCACACCGAGGATTTCCCGTCGGGGGCTAGATATATGCTTCCGGAGCATATACTTTCCGGAAACCTACAGGTCAATCCGTGAAAATCCGCGATTCCGGACACACTTTTTGACCCTTAACCCTTCTCCTCGATGTTCTCGGCGGAATGGTCGCCGTCCATGACGACGTCCCACAGCGCGAGCGGTGTCCCTTGGCGATCGGCTTGCGGGTGCGCGGGTTGCGCGCCTAGTGCGCGGAACCTTCTTTTGCCGGAGGAGACAGCAGCCTGTTCACGAGGGCGGCATCGTTGCCCAGCGCGAAATCCGACGGCAGCCCCTTCATCCGATACAGCCAGACGAGATCGGCCTGCTGCCAATGGAGGGAACCGTTCGCCTTTCCCGCGGCCGATGACTTCGATTGCCCCATCTCCGCGGCCAGCCCGCGGCAGGACAGACCCTGCTGCGCCGCGAAGATGAAGAACAAGAACACGTGGAGTATCCCCGACATCGCGGCGCTGGCCGACTACTTCGGCGTGCCCGTGATGTCCCTGCTGGACGACACGCTCATGCATCAGATGCTGGGAGAGAGGGACTTAGGTGCATCTTTGGTGGCAGCGACCACCGCGCGATTTCCTGTTCGAGCAGCTGAAGGCCAAGCTGATGGCCTGAAACCGTTGGAAACAAAAAACTCCGAGCCACGATACCTCGTGGAACCCGGAGCTGGTGAGTACCCCCAGAGAGAGTCGAACTCTCGTTGTCAGATTGAAAGTCTGGTGTCCTAACCGTTAGACGATGGGGGCTGACAACTCGATATACATTACGTGAGCTGCGACGATAATGCAAATCCGCGACACGCCGTAATCGGCGTCACACCGCGATATAGGTGAGGTCGTGGATGACCCGGCCCGCGGCGAGTCCCTTCTTTTCGAAATTGGTGAGCACCCGGTCGTCGAATCGCTCCGATTCGGTAAAATCGGCGTGCGGCATGTCGTCGGCGAGCTCGGCGTTGCCCTTGCCGACGTGCCCGGTGGGCAAGCTGACGGCGATCGTGCCGGCGTTGCGGAAGTCCGTGCGCGCATCCATCACCTCGTGCACGTGCAGGGCGTAGTCTTCGATGTCGGTCGCGATGCGCCACGCCCCGCCGTCGGCTAGCGCGCCGTGGATGGACTGCGCGAGCTGCGGCTGCACGATGCGGCGCTTGTGGTGCTTCATCTTCGGCCAAGGGTCGGGGAAGAACGTCCAGACCTCGGCGATGGAGCCGGGGGCGGTCGCGGCGAGTAGTTCGGGCGCGTTCACCTGCGCGATGCGAAGGTTGCCGAGCCGCTGCTTGCCGGCGAGCAGCAGCGTGTGCGCGACGCCGGGGTCGTACACCTCCAGCGCGAGAAAGTTGACGTCGGGGTGCGCGGCCGCGGCGGCGACGATGTTCTCGCCTTGTCCGGTGCCGATTTCGACGATCAGCGGATTGGCGTTGCCCCAGGTCACGGCGATGGTGTCGCGGTCGAGTGTGAAGTCGTCGCGCACGTCCAGCGACCCCTCGCCGGCGTTGATGTCCAGCAGATACGTGTCGGCGTAGTTGTCCCACGCGCGTTGCAGCCGCGCGTCCAGACGGCCGGATCGCCGCACGAACGACAGTACCGGACGCGGGGTGAAAGTCGGCTGTTCGATCTGCTCTGGCACGGTTTCCTCGTTTCTGGTCGGTCGTGGTATGTGCCATATTATCCCGGGGCCGTTGACCTCCTTCGTGGCCGCCGTGCTTCGATGGGCCGTCTCGCCTGTCATCTGTGCATGGTCTGGAATGTCGGTAATGTTTCAATGAACATATTTTGTTCTCTTATGTTCATGTGCTACGATAAAACTGTTCGGAAAAATAACAAAAGCGAGCATAATCAAACATTCAACTATCGTTAACCATTGGTTATGGTCAGTCGTCGCGGATGCCGATGGTTATGCTCGCGGTCACGAAAGGACAGACATGACAGTTCTCGTTACCGGTGGGTGCGGATACATCGGTGCCCACGTCGTCCATGCGCTCCATCAAGCCGGCGAACGCGTTGTCGTCGTCGACGATCTGAGCTACGGAAAGCCCGCCCGCATCGAAGGCGCGCGGTTGTATGGCATGGATATCGCCGCGCCGGGCGCCGGCGACCGCCTCGCCGAGATCCTCGACGCCGAAGACGTCGATTCCGTCATCCACTTCGCCGCGCGCAAGCAGGTCGGCGAATCCGTCGAGAAGCCGCTGTGGTACTACCAGCAGAACATCAACGGCATGCTCAACGTGCTCACCGGCATGACCCAGTCCAAGAACGCCAAGAAGCTCGTCTTCTCGTCCTCCGCCGCCACCTACGGCGTGCCGCCGGTCGACGTGGTGCCCGAGGACGTCGTCCCTATGCTGCCGATCAACCCCTACGGCCAGACCAAGCTGTTCGGCGAGTGGATGGCACGCGCCTGCGAGCAGCCGTTCGGCATCCGCTTCTGCGCGCTGCGCTACTTCAACGTGGCCGGATGCGGTCCGGTGGAGCTGGAGGACCCCGCGATCCTCAATCTCATCCCGATGCTGTTCGACCGCCTGAAGAAGGGCAAGGCGCCGGCCATCTTCGGCGACGACTACCCGACCCCGGACGGCACCTGCGTGCGCGACTACATTCACGTCTCCGACCTGGCCGACGCTCACATCGCCGCGCTGAAGTACCTTGACCGCGACGAGCGCAAGTACGACGCCTTCAATGTGGGTACCGGCGAGGGCACCTCCGTGCGCCAGATCGTCGACGAGGTCAAGAAGGTCACGGGCCTGCCGTTCACCGAGGCCGTGATGGCCCGTCGCGCAGGCGATCCGCCGCACCTGATCGGCTCTCCGAAGCGCATCAACGAGGAGCTGGGCTGGCACGCCAAGTACGACGTGGAGGACATCGTCAAGTCCGCGTGGGATGCGTGGCAGGCCAACCCCGAGCACCACATCGACGTCGCCACCTGGAAGCAGGTCGGCTGAACGGGTGGCCGGGTGTCTGGGTGGCCGGTCGGGCTGCTGGGCGTTGATGGTCGGCTTATGGCCGGACGTACCGCCGTCTGAATGGTGACTCGACCGAATACGGGGCCGGTTCGCGTCGCTTCGTCTGCGGATGGGGCGGTGCGGCCGGCCCTGGTCTGTCCGATCGTATTGCGCCGGGTCGGGGATGGCGCTGTGATGCCTTGGCGTTGAGATGAAGGCGTTGACAGGATATACTGGGCGTAGCGCCGGGCGGTGAGCGGCGGCGGGAACGATAGCGACCGAAGGAGTCCTGAGATGTCATCGAATACGCCAAGTGCCATGCCGACTGACGGTAATGACGGGCAGGTGCCGACGCAGGACGGGTATGAGCAGGCGGGCGATGGTTCGTGGGCTCCGGGTGCCGGTGCCGCGGATGGTCAGGTGCCGCCGTATGGTCAGGGTGAGTATGGTCAGACCGGATATGGCCGGCCGGATTATGGTCAGGCCGGGTACTCGGGCCAGCCAGGGTATGGCCAGCCTCAGCACAGCCAGACCGGCAGCTATGGAGCACCGGGGTATGGCGCCCAGCAGCCACAGTACGGGGCTCCCTATGGCGCTGCGCAATATCCTCCGTATCCTCCGTATGGCGCGAACCCCTATGGCGTGCCGGCGTACTATGCGCCGAACGATCGATGGAACACGATGTCGATTGTCGGGTTCGTCCTGTCGTTCGTGTTCTGCCCGGCCGGACTGATTCTCTCGATCATCGCCCTGCGGCAGATCAACCGCACGCAGGAGCGCGGCAAGGCGTTCGCCATAGCGGGCATCGTCATCAGTGCGATTGCCATCGTGATCGTTATCATCACCATCATTTTTGCGATCGCGGTGGGGGTATACATGGTGAATCATCCGGAAACCTGGAACGGGTCGTACTGCATCAACGGCGATTGTGTCTACAAGGATTACGGCGACTCCGCCTTCACCAGTCTTGCGATCATGCCGTTGGCGGCGCTGATAGGGTAGGTGCGGGAAGTGCTGGAAATACTGGGATTCAGGTTCATCCTCGGTGGTGTTCGGGCCTGCCTGGGAGGCTCTGCGGGCGCTGCGACACGCCGAAGTTGCATATCGCCCAGAACTCTGTAATATATCTACTCGTTGCTTGCAAACAAGCATATGGCCCCGTAGCTCAGTTGGTTAGAGCGCCGCCCTGTCACGGCGGAGGTCACCGGTTCAAGTCCGGCCGGGGTCGCTGGAATGTGAAGACCCGGTTTTCGCCGGGTTTTTATGTTCACTGGCTCTGTAGCTCAGTTGGTAGAGCGAGCGACTGAAAATCGCTAGGTCAGCGGATCGATGCCGCTCGGAGCCACCACGGAAAACCCGTCACCCTTTGGAAACATTGGGATGGCGGGTTTCTTGCATCTGGTCGAGAAGTCGGGCAGGTCATGGGTCTTACCTGATTGCGTGGGCTAGGGCCAGCATGCGTCTCGGTCCTGCATGCCCCCAGCGCCCTCCCTCCTCCCGGTCTCTTTCCCCCCCCCCTCACTCTTCCCGAAATTACGGGTTGAAATCGCCGCAATCCGTGATTCCCCGTGCCAAATCGCCGTTTTTGGACCTTAAAACGGCGATTTGGCACGGGGAATTGCCCAGAACGGCGATTTCAACCCGTAATTTGCACCCGGTGCTGGTTGAAGGCGTTACCCGCGCTAGAGTAAACCCGTGAGCATGATTGAAGAAGGCAAGAGCAAGCGCGGCGCGGGCGGAAATGTCAGACGGCGCCGTTGGGCACGTTGATCGCCGGGCTGATTTCGCCGCGTGTCGGCTCGCTGCTGTTCGCCGCATGGCTTGCATTGCTGGCCGTACGCGGCGCATGGACCGCCATCAAGGTGACGAGTGCCGTGCATCATTCCTGAGCGGAGCGCAGCCGGGCGTCTGATTGATGTGCAGGCATGAAAGCGCCTCTTTGCATCGTCCCCAGCATGAGCATTCTGGCCACGTCATCCGTGTATGGTCCCATCCGCGCCGCGCCAAACGGGATTTTGGCCGGATGGGGGTGTCGTCCGAGTGTCTAGTCCGAGCGAAGTCCCGTTTCAGCCCGTGCGGATGGGACTTTGGCGGGATGAATGAGGGCGGCGGGATGCGGGGCGGCTCATAATGTGGTACGGCGTGTACTGGTTTGTAGGACTTGCGATGAAGAAACTTACGCGGTGACAAATGGGATTTTTCGTAGGGGGTAAGGCCACGGGGGCGATTGTATGCTACAGCGCTATACCGCAACTGTTCTCTGCTGTGTTTGCGTTACCTTCCCAGCATGTTTCCAGTTTTCGAGGTACGATAGGAATCGTCATAGCAGATACGCCGAGCGCAACGCCCGCGCGTCATTCAAAGGAGAGCCAGCATGGTATATCGCATGATCTTCAATCAGACCGCGTATTTTGGCCGTGGAGCCATCAAGGAGATTCCGGCGGTCGCGAAGTCCCATGGCTTCACCAAGGCGTTCATCGTAACCGATCCGATCCTGCTGAAGACCGGAACTGTCAAGAAGGTCACCGATGTGCTGGACGAGGCCGGCCTGCCGTATGAGGTGTTCGACAACGTCAAGCCGAACCCGCCGGTCGAATGCATCCAGGACGGCGTCAAGAAGTTCGCCGAATCCGGCGCCGACTTCCTGATCGGCCTGGGCGGCGGCTCCCCGCAGGATACCTGCAAGGGCATCGGCATCATCACCGCCAACCCGGAGTTCGCCGACGTACTGTCCCTTGAGGGCGTGGCCGACACCAAGAACCCGTCCGTCCCGATCTTCGGCGTGCCCACCACCGCCGGCACCGCCTCTGAGACCACCATCAACTACGTGGTCACCGATACCGCCAACAAGCGCAAGTTCGTGGCCGTCGACCCCCACGACATCCCGATCGTCGCATTCGTCGACCCCGACCTGACCGACACGATGCCGCGCGGCCTGAAGGTCGCCACCGGCCTGGACGCCCTGACCCACGCCATCGAGGGCTACATCACCCCGGGCGCATGGAGCCTGTCTGACTGCCTGAGCATGCAGACCATCCGCATGATTGCCAAGAACCTGGCCAAGTCCGCCGACGGCGACATTCCGGCCGGCGAGCAGATGGCCTACGCGTCCTACATCACCGGTATGGCCTACTCCAACGTGGGCCTCGGTCTGGTGCACGGCATGGCTCACCCGCTGGGCGGCCGTCTGGGCGTGGCCCACGGTGTGGCCAACGGTATTCTGCTGGCCCCGGTCATGGAATACAACAAGGACTTCACCGGTGAGAAGTACCGCGACATCGCCGATGCGTTCGGTGTTGAGGACGCCTACACCGGCGACCTGGAGAAGGTGCGCGAAGAGGCCGTGCAGGCCGTCCACAAGCTGACCGTGGATCTGAAGAACCCGACCACGATTTCCGAAGTGGGCGCCACCGAGGCCGACCTTGAGCCGCTGGCTCACGATGCCTTCAACGACGTGTGCACCCCCGGCAACCCGCGTCAGGCAACCGAAGAGGACATCCTCGCGATTTACAAGTCGCTGATGTGATCAGTCAATGACAGTAAACATTAGCTCCCTCTGATGAGGGAGCTGTCAGCGTAGCTGACTGAGGGAGAGAAGTTGCGGCGTAGCCGCTGAATAATAGGTATCGGCCTGCGTCCGATTCAATGTTTTAGCGACTGCGTCGCAGTCTCTTCCTCAGTCTCACTTCATTCGACAGCTCCCTTATCAGAGGGAGCTTGCATAAGCAGAGGGGGCTCGTATATCTAGCTACTTTTCGTGCTTTTCGTCGTAGACTTCGTCGGTGGGGGTCTCGTCGTACAGCTGCTTGCCTTGCGCCTCCGCCAGTTCCATCTGCTCGTTGATCCACGCGGCTTCAGCCGGATTGATATCCGCGGAATTCAGCACTTTCTGCCACACCGGGTAGAACATATGCATCGCCGGATACATGGCGGTGAACAACACCTCCGGCTTATGCGTGCGCGTATGTTGCGGATGCGCATCAAACGTATTCTTAAAACGTCGCATGTAGCTCAGGAACGAACTCAACGACGTATCCATCCGTCGCGCACTCATCGCGGCGATCATGCGCGGCGAGTACACGGTTTTCAGATCCTTGCCCATCAGATGCAGGGAAATATCGATATCCTCATGCATCACATCGGCCTTATCCCGGCAGACCTCATTCACAATCTGATGCCAGGCCGAAGCGCGCAAGGCCATATTCGAGCCGAACAGCAGCGGCTGGCCGCCATCGGCACGGTAGATTCGCTTGCGTAAGGAATTGTCGCCTTTCAACCCGAAATGGCGTGAGGGCATGTCGTAATACATCACCGGACCAGTGGCACCCATCGCGGCCGGGTCTTCGGTGAAGATGCCGGAGACCACCTCCACCCAGTCAGGCCGGATCATACAGTCGGCGTCAAAACGGCCCAGCACATCGCCGGTCGCGGCGTTCAGGCCAAAGTTGCGGGTGGGAATCAGCCCCTGTTCATCGTTCTGGTGCAACAGTTTGACCGGGGCCTCAGGATGTTCGGCAATGAACTGTTCGACAACCGCACAGGTGTTGTCCGTAGAACGATTGTCCACCACCAGCACCTCATGCGGCATGATGGTCTGACGGGTGGCGTTCAGCAGGCAGTCGCGGATGCGTTCGGCTTCGTTCCACGCTGGGATGATGATCGAAACGTTGAGCATAACATCAACAATAGAAAAGCGGGTGTACGCCGCCGGCGTATCCGAGCTTCAAACCCCTCGCTACAATGGGGAGCCATGAGCGAACGCGTGCGAAACGTAAACAGCACCGACACGTTGAGAACCGGTGCCGCAGAGGCCGGGGCAGACCCGGACGACGAGAATCGTATCGACTTTGGTACTTTGTTCCCCGCCAAGGGAGATTCCCGTAGGCCACCGGAATGGTTCGGCCGCGCGCTGCTGTATGTGGCCCTTGCCGTCATCGTATTCATGTTCTGCTGGCGCTCGTGGGGCGACATCTCCTATCTAGTGCTCGACATCATCATCTCGCTGTTCCTGGCGCTGGCCGTCGAACCGTTGGTGGTGGCGCTGGTGGCTCATGGCTGGAAGCGTGGCGTGGCTTCCGCCGTCAGCTTGGTGGGCGTGGCCGTGGTCGTGGGTGTGCTGCTCACGCTATTTGGCAACATGTTCGTACAGCAGATGATTGCCATGGTCCGCGGTTTGCCGGCCATGTATGAGCAGATTCGTGAGTTCGTGGACCAGTATGCCACGTTCAAGATGCCGGAAATCAGCAATCTCGGCATGGAAATCTTCAACAATATCCAGACCTCGTGGGTCACCGATTTTGCCGGTACCGCCATGAGTACGGTGGGCGGCCTGTTCTCCTTCCTGCTGAACCTCATGACCGTGGTCATGACCACGTATTACATCTCCGCCGCCGGCCCCAAACTGCGCCGCTCCTTCTGCCAGTGGCTGGCCCCCAACACGCAGCGCCGATTCCTGCTGGTGTGGACCGTGGCCCAAGGCCAGATTTCGTCCTTCCTGTTCTCCCGTTCGATTCTGGCGTTGATCAACGCCACCTGCACTGCCATCTTCTTAGAGATTCTGCATGTGCCCTACTGGCTGCCGTTGGCCCTGTTCTGCGGCGTGGTGTCCCAGTTCATCCCCACGGTCGGCACCTATATCGGCGGCGCGCTGCCGGTGCTGTTCGCTTGGGGCAACCGCGGATGGACGTACGCCGTGGCGGTGCTGGTGTTCATCATCGTCTACCAGCAGATCGAGAACCTGATTCTCTCGCCGAGGATTTCGCAGCGCACGATGGATATCAACGCGGCCGTCGCCTTCCTCGCGGTGCTGGCGTTCGGCTCGCTGTTCGGCGCGTTTGGCGCGTTCCTGGCGCTGCCGGTCACCGCATCGCTGCAGGCCATCTTCCGTGCGTACACCAAGCGCTATGAGCTGATTGACTCACCACTGATGAACGATCCGACTCCGGAGAAGAAGTCCAAGATCGTCGAGGCGTCCGAAGCGTTCGGCGAGCATGTGCTGCAGCCGATCGGCGAGCACATGCCGCGTGCGGCCAAGGGGTCCACCAGCCGTGTGCCGATGAATGAGGAACTGCGTTTGCTGCAGGAACAGATCTATGCGATTCCGCCACACGAGACGAAAGAATCCGATTTGGACGATTCCGCCACCGTGGCGATTCCGCAGCGTGGTGCCGCGGATACGCAGCAGTCTGAGCAGCCCGAGCAACGCAAGCAAACCAAGCAGTCTGATCAATCTGCCTCCAGCAATCCTAGGGCAGGGTGGCGCTGATGACTCTGCTTTCCGTACTCGATATTCTTCTGATGATCGTCGGCGGTGCCGGCATGATATATCAGGGACTGTGCATCGTGATGTCCCTGTTCGCCAAGCCCGTGCGCTTCCCCGACGCCCCGATGACCAACCGGTATGCCGTGCTGATCTCCGCGCGCAACGAAGAAAAAGTGATCGGCAACCTTATTGGGTCGATTCGCGATCAGACCTACCCGTCCAACCTCATCGACATCTGGCTGGTGGCCGACAACTGCACCGACAACACCGCCGACGTGGTGCGGTCTTTGGGCTGCCATGTGGTGGAACGCCACAATCTTGAGCTGGTTGGCAAGGGATATGCGCTGACGTATCTGTTGGGGCATATGCTCGACATCGGTGTGGCCGATGATTATGAGGCCTACTTCGTGTTCGATGCCGATAACAAGCTGGACAAGCACTACTTCGAGGAAATGAACAAGGCGTTCTGCTCCGGATTCAAGATTCTGACCAGCTACCGTAATTCGGTGAATCTGGCGGATAACTGGGTGTCTTCTGGTTCTGCGCTGTGGTTCATCCGTGAATCGCGATTCCTGTCTAACTCGCGTATGATTCTCGGTTCCTCTTGCCATGTGGGCGGTACGGGATTCATGTTCTCCCGCGAGGTGATGAAGCGGAACAAGGGATGGAAGTTCCATCTGCTCACTGAAGATCTTGAATTCACTATGGATTCGATTCTGCATGGCGACCGCATCGGCTATTGCGGTACTGCGATCCTCTACGACGAGCAGCCGGTTACCTTCTCGCAAAGTTGGCGTCAGCGTTTGCGTTGGAGCAAGGGATTCCTGCAGGTATTCCGTTATTATGGCTCGGCATTGCTGAAACGCGCGGTTCGCGAACGTGATTTCTCCTGCATCGACTTCACATTGATGCTGTGTCCGTTTACCGTGTTGGGCGCGATTCGCGCGGTGATGGGCTTGCTGTTCGCCGCGTGTGGCTTCGTGAGTTGGCCGAGCCAGCTGCAATCGCTGGCCGATTGGTCCAGCGGCATCATCATATCGGTGTTGGGCCTGATGGCATTGGCTGCATTGACCATCATTGTCGAGCGCGACCAGATCGGTGCCACGAACAAGGAGCTGCTCGCCTATGTGCTCAGCTTCCCGATTTACATACTCAGCTACGTGCCGATCTCCTTCCAGGCCATCTTCGCCAAAGCCCAGTGGAAGCCCATCGCGCATAAGGGTTGACCGAGTCCGCTAGTCCGGAGCTGCTCAGCGGGGCAATCCAACAGCAACCCGGGGGTTTGCTTCGCTGAGGGTTGACTGGTGGGGTAGAGTGGATGTATGAGCTTAGACAATACTCAAAGGAATGTCGGATTTCAGCCGCCGATGATGCCAGCCGCCGCCCCCGCGCCTGCACAGCCGTCGCAACCGCAGCCACAAGCATGGCCGCCGAATCCGAATGCGGCGGTGTCCATTCGTGGCCTGTTCAAGCACTTCGACCGGAAGATCGCCGTCAACGGACTCGTGCTCGATATTCCGGTCGGCTCGTTCTATGGACTTGTAGGCCCCAACGGCGCCGGCAAAACCACCACGCTCAATATGGTGACCGGTCTATTGGTACCGGACGCCGGCACCGCCATGATTTTGGGCCATGACGTGTGGAGCGACGTGAACACGGCCAAGCGCATGATCGGCGTCATGCCCCAGCCCGACCAGATCTTCGACCGACTGACCGGTTTGCAATTGCTCGTCTACTCCGGCATGCTGCGCGGCATGAGCCGCGATGAGACCACGCGTCGCGCCCAGGACCTGCTCAATGCTTTCGACTTGGCCGGGGCCGCCAACACGATGGTCACCGATTATTCGGCCGGCATGACCAAGAAGATCTGCCTGGCCTCCGCGATGATTCATAGCCCGCGCATTCTGGTCCTGGACGAGCCGTTTGAATCCGTGGACCCGGTGTCCAGCGCCAACCTCAAAGACATTCTCATCGAATACGCGAAGACTGGCGGCACGGTGATCATCTCCTCACACGTGATGGCATTGGTCGAAAAGATGTGTACGCATGTGGCCGTAATCAACGACGGTCTGGTATGCGCGGCCGGCACGGTGGACGAGGTCGCTGCTGGCGAAGAACTCGAAGACCGCTTCCTGCAACTAGTCGGTGGCCGCCACGAAGCCGCCCATCTCGCGTGGCTCGATGGCGGGCAGGCCCAAGCCCAAGCACCAACTTCGGCCCAGACGATTCAGCCGATTCTGCCTACGCCCGCCACACCCACCGATGAGGCCCGCCAATGATCAAGACCGCCATCACCCTGGTCCGCCTGCGCTGGACGCTCACGCTCGCCACCCTGCGAAAATCGGCGTGGCAGACCGTCGCCTATGTCTTTTCCGCTGTACTCGCGGCCGGCACCATCATCGGCACCGGCGTGCTCGCATGGTTCATCGGCATACTGCCGCCCTTCACCGTGAACGCGGATGGCTTTCCGCTGAACATCCTTGGTCCCGGAGGCATCGTCAACATAGTCGTCGTGCTGGTCGGCGCGACCATGACCATCTTCATCGGCTTCATCCAGCTCATGATGCTTGGCGAAGGCTCCACCATGAACCCACGCAAATTCGCGATCTACGGCATCGCCGACCGCAACCTGCAATTCGGCTTGCTGCTTTCCGGCCTGTCCGGCATCCCCTCCCTTACTGGCGTGGCCTCACTGATGCTCTGGACACTGGCCTATCGGCATATGGGACCAGCCGTAATCATCAGTTCCCTCCTCGCCGCAGTGCTGGCCGTCATCACCATGATGAGCATCTCCAAACTGGTCATCGCCCTATCCACCACGCTGGTGACCAGCAAACGCGGCAAAGGCGCGTTCTACATCTTCATCGTGCTGACTTTCGTCATCATCTGCCAGTTGCCGAACATTCTGGTCAACTCCGGCATAGCCTTCAGCCTCAACACCGAGACCTGGGGCGCGGCGACCGCCATCGCCGCATGGACGCCGTTCGGTGCGGCCTTCCAACTGCCGTTCGACGCGCTTACCGGAGCTTGGGCGGTGCTGATCGCCCGCATCGCCATCCTTGCCGTCACATGGATCGTCTGCTTCGCCGTATGCACTTGGTGTCTGAGGCATGAACGGCTCACCATCGGCGCAAACAGTCCGTCCGAGACCGCCAAAGGCATCGGCGCATTCGCATGGATGCCCGATTCGGCATCCGGCGCGGTGTCCGCACGCCTGATCACCTATCTCAAACGAGACCCCCGCCAAGCCATGACCTTCGCCATGCCGGTCCTGTTCCTGATCATCTTCGCCTTCCAGGCGCACGGCATCAGCGCGGTCGTCTGGCAGTCGCTGATCTGGTGTGGCTGGTTCATGTCAGTGGTGGAAAGCAACGGGCTCGCATATGACGGCCGCGGCTTCACCATGGAAGTCATCGCCGGCGTGCGTGGCCGGACCGACAGAATCGGCCGCGTGCGCGTCTACGTCGGCATCATGGTCGTCTACATGGTGCTGCTCTATCTCGCCGGCATCGTGCTGGTCGGCGCACTGACCGGCCGCTGGGCGCAGCCCGATGACCTCGTCACCGGCCTGATCTTCCTCGCCGTGGGCATGGGCGTCGCCTTGAGCGGCCTGGGCGTGGCCGAAGTCACGTCCTGTGTGCTGATGTACCCGGTCGCCTCAATGGACAAGCCGTTCTCCGCGCCTCAAGGCCGCGCCATGGCCCAAGGCTTCTTCCCGTTCGTCTACGTGCTTGGCAGCCTGCTGCTGATGCTGCCCACCGGCATCGTGGCGCTGGTCATGCTGCTGACGGGAGCCGAAGGCGGCATATGGCTGGCGATTATTCCGGTCGCACTGGCCAACGGCATCGGCATCCTGGCACTCGGGACATGGCTGGGCGGTAAGCTGATGGATGCGCGAATGCTTTCGATTGTGGCAGCACTCGACTCGTTCGCCTCATTGCAGAAATGATCGCCTTGGCATAAGGAGCACGATGGTATCTACAGCGGTATCACGCCGTCAGCGGCGTGAAGCGCAACGGCGGACCCAACGATCGCATCGCCGAACACTGACCGTCATCATTTCCGCACTGACCACCATCGCCCTGTTCGCGGGGTACTGCGCCGCCGACATCACCGACGTGGCCCCCGGATTATTGACGTTGAAGCTCGTCGCCGCACCTGTTTTTGCCGATCCAGCCACCGCCAAATCAGGCGGCACCGTCGCCGGCACCTTGAACGCGAACAAGGCCATTGATTCCACGGCCGCTTCTGCGCTGGTCAACGAATTGCTGTCCGCGCAAGGCGTGGGAAACGATACGTCGGTGATCATTGAAGACGCCCAAGGCACCGTCGCTGCCGAACATGAGTCGAACACTCCACGCGAGCCTGCATCCACACTGAAAACGCTGACCGCGCTCGCCGCCTCATCCACCCTGAATATGGCATCCACCTTGGATACCCAAGTGTTCCTCACCCAATCCGATGACGGCACCAATACGTTGACCCTCAAAGGCAATGGCGACATGCTGCTGTCTGCAGGCGATTCTGACGCCAACCATACCAACGGACGTGCCGGTCTGAACACCTTGGCCAAGGCCACCGTGGCCGCGCTCGCCCAGCGAGGCATCACTTCCGTCAATCTCGAGTACGACGACACCCTATTCGGCGACTCACGCATTCCGGCAGGTCTGTCGGAAGGCGGCGCAGTCTTAAGCGACTACACCGTCTACTTCACGCCGGTCTCATCAATGGCGATTGATGGAGGCCGCCAATACACCGCCGATACGCCTGCGCCGGCCGACCCCGATGATTCGGCCGGATACCCGGAACTGTCCCAGCACGCCGCCAGCGACGTGGCCACGAAATTCGCCGAACTGCTCCAATCGAACGGCGTGGCCGTTACCGGAGACGTGACGGCAAACACCGCTCCATCCGGTGAAACGCCTTTGGCTTCGGTGAGTTCGGCAACACTGTCCGAAATCATGGCATACACGTTGCGGCATTCGGACAATACGCTGGCCGAGGAGTTCGGCAGACTCACCGCCTTGGCGAAATCAGCGACAAACAGTCCTGAAGGCGGCACGGAAGCGGTCAAATCCACTCTGAACGATCTCGGTCTCGAAACATCCGGTCTGACCATGGCCGATTGCTCCGGCCTGTCTCCCGGCTCCCGGCTCACCGTACGCACGCTGGCGGCCGTCCAACAACGTAATCTGACCACCGAGAGCGGTGCTGCTGGTGCGGAAGGTCTATCCATCGCGGGATTGGTGGGCACGGCGCAGGATCGGTATACGGATGATGCCGTGGCTGGTCTGCTGCGCGTCAAAACCGGCAGCCTCGGCACGGTTACGTCGATGGCCGGCAATGTGTCCCGCACCAATGGGGGAGCGTTGTCGTTTGCCGTGGTGGTCAACAATCCTGAGGATTATGCCGCCGCGCGTAGCGCCATCGACTCGTTTATCACCAAGCTCGCGGGGCTGTAAAAGAGGCATCAAGGGCCATCAAGGGCTATAAAGGCCGTAAACGTCCATAAACGCACGAGTGCCTATAACCAGAAAAAAGGTGGTGAGTACATGGCATATTCCGCACGATTGCGCAAGGCCGTAGGCGCGGTCCGCGCAACGCTGAGTGCCGTGGAACTATGCGATGTGCAGGCTCCCGAATTCGCGCAGCATGGGGACCATGCCGTTGCCGCCGATGCGCCGCTCGTGCTCGTGGCCTGTTCAGGCGGGCGCGATTCGATGGCACTGGCTGCGGTGAGCCATATCGTATGCACGTCCATGGGCGTGCGTTGCGGTGCCGTGATTGTGGATCACGGCTTGCAGGCAGGCTCCGAACAGGTCGCCAGCGAGGCCGCGGATCGTTGCCACGCGTTGGGACTGGGCCCGGTCATCATGCGCAACGCAACCGTACAGGCGCGCGGCGAGGGCCTCGAAGCGGCCGCACGGCAGGCCCGGTATGACGAGCTGTGCGCCGCGGCGCATGAATCGGGTGCCATTGCCGTGCTGTTGGCCCACACTATGGACGATCAGGCGGAAACCGTATTGATTGGCCTGCTGCGCAGTCGAGGCGTGGATGCGTTGGCTGGCATGCCGCAGGTCTTCACACGCAGTGGCGCGACTTTTGCGCGGCCACTGCTTACCCTTACTCGAGCCGAAACCACCGGCATCTGTGAAGACTTAGGTGTGGAATATTGGGATGACCCCACCAATGGCGATGCGGTAGACGGCGAGTTGCCGAACGACTATCCGTTGCGCTCGCGGGTGCGTCACGACCTGCTGCCGGCCATCGAACGATTCGCTGGATTCAATGTCACCCGCCATTTCGCCGAAAGCGCACGGTTGGCCAGAATGGATAAGGAGTATCTGGATCAGCGATCCGACGAGGTGATGGGGGAGGCGGTTGCGGCAGTTGATTGGCCGGCATCGTCGGCAGCGGTATCGACCGATGCGCCACGAGCCTGTGTGGCAGGCGATACCAACGATTCGAGCCATGGCATCGGCCTGATGATCAGCGTCAAACGTATTGCACGTGAGCCAGAGGCGATTCGGTTGCGGGTCATCGCTCACGCGCTGAGCCAAGCCGGTGTGAACGCCAGTGCTGCCCAGATTGCCGCCATCGACCGGCTGGTCGTCGATTGGCATGGGCAAGGCGGCGTCTCACTTCCCAGAGGTTATTCAGCCAATCGCAAGAAACACGTCATTCGCGTGTGCCAAGATGGAGCGCATGCGAATCGCTGACGTTGAGGAAGATATTGACCACGAGCTGGTCAGCAAAGAACAGATTAATGCCAAGATCCACGAGATGGCTGCTCTCGCGAGCGAGGATTACCGCGATAAGAATCCGCTGCTCGTCGCGGTGCTGAAAGGGGCCGTGAATACGCTGGTCGCGTTCACCCAGGCCATGAGCATTCCTGTACAGATCGACTTCATGAGCCTGTCGAGCTATGGCTCGGGCACAGTGTCGAGCGGTGAGGTCACAGTCAGGCAGGATTTGTCCGCCGATGTTCGCGGACGGCACATTTTGATTGTGGAGGATATTGTTGATTCAGGACGCACGCTCGCGTGGCTGGTCGCAGAACTGAAACGTCGTGGTGCCGCTTCCGTGGAAGTCTTCGCTTTGCTGAGCAAGCCTTCCCGCCGAGAGGTGGACGTTGATGTGAAGTACGCCGGCTATGAGATTCCGGACGAGTTCGTCGTCGGCTTCGGCCTCGACTTTGACGAACGCTACCGCAACCTCGATTCGATCGCGGTCCTCAAGCCGTCCGTCTACCAAGGAGTGCAAGCATGAGCTTCCCGCAAGGGCCGGGTAACGGCAATAACCCGAACCCGAACAACAACCGTAACAACGGCAACCCGTTCACCAACCCGTTCAACCGTGGCAATAACGGGAACAATGGCAAAGGCAACAAAGAGAACCGCCCGATATGGCAGTCCCCCTGGCTGTGGGGTGCCGTGCTCGTGGTCATGGTTGTGCTGATGTTCCAGATGTTCGCCGGCGGTGGCACCAAAACCATCGATACTAAAGATGGTTTCGCGCTGATCAATCAGGGCAAGGCCACATACGCCGAGATCACGGACAACAAGCAGGTCGTCCGCCTTGAGCTGAAGAATGACTACACCAAGAAGAACGCCGACACCGGCAAGGTGACCAACTACGGCAAGAACGTGCAGTTCTACTACACCTTCGCCCAGGGCGCACAGGTGGCCAAGGCCGTGGAGAACGGCGATCTCGAAAAGGGCTGGACCTCGAATATCGAGCAGACCAGTGTGATGAGCTACCTCATCACCTCGATTCTGCCGTTCGTCATCATCCTCGCCTTGTTCTGGTGGCTGATGAGCCGCATGGGCGGTGCCGGCGGCATGCTCGGCATGGGCGGCAAGAAGAACAGCGGCAAGCTGCTCGAGGGCCAGACCCCCACCACCAAGTTCGCCGATGTGGCCGGTGAAGACGAGGCCGTGGCCGAAGTCGAGGAAATCAAGGACTTCCTCAAGGATCCGTCCAAGTACAAGGCGCTGGGTGCGCGCATCCCGCGCGGCGTGCTGCTGTACGGCCCTCCCGGCACTGGTAAGACGTTGCTGGCCCGAGCCATCGCAGGTGAGGCCGGCGTGCCGTTCTACTCGATGGCCGGCTCCGACTTCGTCGAGATGTTCGTCGGTCTCGGTGCCTCCCGTGTGCGTGACCTGTTCGATGAGGCCAAGAAGAACGCTCCCGCCATCATCTTCATCGATGAGATCGATGCCGTGGGTCGCAAGCGTGGCTCCGGTATGGGCGGTGGCCACGACGAGCGCGAGCAGACGCTGAACCAGCTGCTCGTCGAGATGGACGGTTTCGACAACGACACCAACCTCATCATCATCGCCGCCACCAACCGTCCCGACGTGCTTGACCCCGCTTTGCTGCGTCCGGGTCGATTCGACCGTCAGGTGGGCGTGGCCGCCCCTGATCTGGAAGGCCGTGAGGCAATTCTGAGGGTGCACGCCAAGGGCAAGCCGTTCGTACCGGACGTCGACCTGCATATGGTCGCCGTGCGCACGCCGGGCTTCACCGGTGCCGATTTGGCCAACGTGCTCAACGAAGCCGCGTTGCTGTGCGCCCGTGCCGGTGCCCAGTTGATCGACAACCGCGCCATCGACGAGGCCATCGACCGCGTTCAGGCCGGCCCGAAGCGCAAGTCCAAGGGCATGGCTCTGGAAGAGCTGCGCAACACCGCATACCACGAGGGCGGCCATGCGCTGGTGGCCGCCGCCTTGAACAACACCGATCCGGTGACCAAGGTGACGATTCTGCCGCGAGGCCGCGCCCTCGGCTACACCGCCGTCATGCCGACCTCCGACCGCTACTCGCAGTCGCGCAACCAGCTGCTCGACCAGATGGCCTACGCGATGGGTGGCCGCACCGCCGAGGAAATCGTCTTCCACGACCCGACTACCGGTGCTTCGAACGATATCGAGAAGGCTACGAGCATCGCCCGTACGATGGTGATCGAATACGGCTTCTCCGATAAGCTCGGCGCCATCAAGTGGGGTTCCGACGACGATCAGACCACTGTGATGGATGGTCTGCAGCCGCGCAAGTACTCCGATCGTACCGCTGAGGTAATCGATGACGAAGTGTTGAAGCTGGTGGAGACCGCACACACCGAGGCATGGACCATCATCAACGACAACCGCGAGATTCTTGACGAGCTGGTCCGCCAGCTGCTGGTCAAGGAGACCCTGAACGAGAAGGAACTTGCGGCGATCTTCGCGCCGATCAAGAAGGCTCCGGTTCGTCCGGTGTGGCTGTCCAACGACCGCCGCCCCGACTCGGACAAGCCGCCGGTGGAGATTCCCGAAAGCCTCAAGCGCTCGGTCGGCATGAAGCCGGAAGAGTAGACACGATGACGATTCGGCCCGACCTGTTCATGTGGTTTCTCACGTACGCAGGCCGGGCCGACGTCGTTGTGGACAATGACAAGGGAGAGATGAGATGAACGAAAATATAGAGTCTTGCCAGCAGGAGAAACGCACATACGACGAGGAAGGCGTGCGCGAAGCCGTACGTCTGTTCCTGAAGTCGATTGGCGAGGATCCCGAGCGCGAGGGACTGGTGGAAACGCCTGACCGTATCGCCCGCGCGTGCCGCGAGCTGTTCGCCGGTCTGCAGGCCTCGCCGGCCGATGTGCTGGAGAAGCACTTCGACGTGGATACCGACGAGCTGGTGCTGGTCAAGGACATCGAACTGTATTCGGTGTGCGAGCATCACCTGCTGCCTTTCCATGGCGTGGCCCATGTGGGCTACATTCCCGCCAAGGATGGGGTGATGGGGCTGAGCAAGCTCGCCCGACTGGTTGAGGTGTATGCTCGCCGGCCGCAGGTGCAGGAGCGTTTGACCCAGCAGATCGCCGACGCGCTGGTCGAGTATGCGGGCGCACGTGGTGTGATTGTGGTGACCGAATGCGAGCACCTGTGCATGTCGATGCGCGGCATCAAGAAGTCTTCCGCCCGCACGGTGACCTCTGCGGTGCGCGGTCTGCTACGCAACCCCGCCACCCGAGCCGAAGCCATGAGTCTGATTCTTGACAAGTGACGCAACCTAGGCTCCCCTCTCTGAGGGGAGCTGTCGCCGTAGGTGACTGAGGGGAGCGAAGGGAAAACAATGAAGGGGAGATGACCTATGACTGATTTGCAGGCGTTGCATGACGCCACGCACACCATGGTGATGGGTGTGCTCAACATCACCGAGGACTCGGTCTCGGACGGCGGCCTGTGGCTGGACCCGGCCAAGGCGGCCCAGCACGGGCGCGACATGATGGCCGCCGGCGCGGATATCATCGACATCGGCGCCGAATCCACGCGCCCCGGTGCCAAGCGCGTGTCCGAGGCCGACGAACTGGCCCGTATCACCGGTGCCGTCAAGACGTTGATTCCGGCCGGTGCCGTACTGTCCATCGACACCACGCGCGCATCCGTGGCCGCCGCCGCGCTGAGCGAGGGCGCACAGATCATCAACGATGTTTCCGGCGGCACGCTGGACGCCGAGCTGCCGCATGTGGTCGCCGACCACGACTGCCTGTACGTCGTGCAGCATTGGCGCGGCTGGCTCGTCGGCTCCAAGGGCGCGAACCCCGATCAAGACACCTCCGTATACGAGCATGGCGTATTGACCGACGTGCACGACGAACTCATGCGCCAAGTCGACGGCGTGCTGGCCGCCGGCGTAAAGCCTGAGCGCATTATCATCGATCCTGGTCTGGGCTTCTCCAAGCCCGGCATCGAGCATAACCTACCGCTGCTGACCGGGCTCGAGACCTTCCGCGCCACTGGATATCCGGTGCTGATTGGCCAGTCCCGCAAGCGCTTCATTTCGGCGATGCTTACCGGGGCGGGTACTGCCGGTGCTGATGGCCTGACCATGGCCCAGCGCGATGACGTGACCGCAGCCTTGTCCGCCCTGTCCGCCGAGCACGGCGCATGGGCCGTGCGCGTACACGATGTGGCCAAAAGCCGCGCCGCCGTCATCGCCGGCAACACCTGGCGCGAATACGCATGATTCCCCTGGCTCCCTGTTTTTGGTTGCTTCTAGGTCTTGGCTCCCCTCGGGCGAGGGGAGCTGGCGCCGAAGGCGACTGAGGGGGAGCATTTGAACAGAAAGCCTTACCAATGGACACCATCACACTTACCGGCGTACATGCCAACGGCACCCACGGTGTGCTCACCTTTGAACACGAACGGCCACAAACCTTCGTCGTGGACGTCACCCTGCACCTTGATCTGGCCGCCGCCGGCCAATCCGACGATCTCAATGACACCATCGATTACGGCCGCGTGGCCAAGGATATCGTGGCTGTCATCGAAGGCCCTCATGTGGACCTGATCGAGCGTCTGGCCCAACGTATCGCGGATAAGATTCTTGCCGATGCGCCGGCCGTCGCCTCCATCGACGTCACCGTGCACAAGCCTCACGCGCCCATCGTCGTGGCTTTTGCAGATGTATCGGTCTCCATCTCGCGCGTGCGTGCCACCGATAATGGACGCACTGCTGAAAAGCATGCCATCCATAACGCGGTGGTGGCCTTGGGGGGCAATGTGGGCGAGGTGGAATCCACCTTGCGAGCCGCCGTTCGGGAGATTGACGCGCTGCTTGGCACACAGGTGACCGGTATTTCGCCGCTTTACCGCACGGCCGCGTGGGGCATGGCTGACGGTACGCCGGATTTCCTGAACGCCGTGGTGGAGCTTGGAACCACAATGGGCAGCCACGAATTGCTCGCCGCGTTGCAAAACATCGAAGCGAACCATGGGCGAATTCGTGAGAATCATTGGGATTCCAGGCCGTTGGACTTGGACATTATCGACTTTGATGGCATCACCAGCGCGGATCCGGATCTGGCATTGCCCCATCCGCGTGCTTGGCAGCGCGCATTTGTGCTGGCTCCCTGGGCGGCGCTGAATCCGAACGCCAAACTTGCTGGAGCCCATGAGGGGCCTGTAGCCGATTTGCTGGCCGCCGCGCCGGACCGTAACGCCGTGCAGCTCGAGAGCGAAGACTGGATGCTCGGCGGGCATGCAGTCAAGCAAGAATCAGCGTCGGAGTCGGAACCCGTCTCACGCAAGGCGATTATTTCGCTGGATTCCACCTCGCAGGATGCCGAACGGCTGTTCCGCGAAACCATCGTTTCCATCGACAGTGTTCCTGGCAATCAGGTACAGGGCATCTCGCCGCTCTACCATGTCAGCCATTTCGACAGTCCGGACGCGATGAGCGCGGTCATCCAAATCGAAACCAAGTTGCCGCCCGCCGACCTGATTGCCGTATTGGGCAGCATCGAAAGCGTTCATGACCTGGCAGTCGACCTTGACCTTGTTGACATGGAAGGCGTGACTTCCGACGAGCCCAACTGCAGCATTCCTTGGCCGTCGGCCCGTAACCATGCGTCGGTATTGGCACCTTGGCTGGATATGGACCCGAATGCTTCTCTGGGCGGCGACCCGGTGGCCTTCCTTTTGGCCATGGCACCGGATGCCGGACAGGTCGGATTGCTATCGGACAACTGGATACTGTCGAATAGTTGAGCTGATGGCGGAACCAGTTACGAACGGTAGGCTAGAAACCAGACGGTGACGGACCAGTCTCCGGCCTCGAGCAGCCAGGCACGGCAATGACGAAAAAACAAATCAAGATGAGCAGCCCAGGAGCGAGGGCCGTTCGCAAACAGCAAACAGCAACGCAACGATAAGGAGGCCGGACATGAAAACACGGCGAACACCATGGTGGCAGTATGTAATCGGTGCCGTGCTGGGCCTGTTGGCGGGTATCGGTCTGGCCTCCTACGGCGAAAGCTCGGGACTGTCGCTGATTGGTGCGCCTCGGATTGTGACCGGATTGCTGGCCGTGCTGGGCGTTATCGTGCTGATCTTGGCCCTGCAAGTGCATAAATACGCGAATACCGACCCCAAGAAGCGTCCGCATAGCTTCATCAATCCCACTATCGCGGTGTATACGCTGGTGCTGTCTAAGGCACTGGGATTGGCGGGCGCAACGCTCGCCGGCTGGTATGGCGGTCAGATTGTGATGAGCCTGAGCCATATCGAGGCGGATTTCTATGCACACGCCGTCACCGAGTGTGCAATCGCGGCCGTGGTGTGCATCGCCGACATGATCATCGGCATTATCGGCGAATGGTTGTGCCAGTTACCGCCGAACGAAGGCCCCGAAAACCTGAAAATCAAGGAAGCCAAGCGCCGTAGCGACATAGCCCAGGCCTACAAAAGATAATCCGTGATAAGCCCCCTCTGGCGAGGGGGCCGTAGGCGTAGCCGACTGGGGGAGAGAAGAAGAAAAAACCACACCATCGGCCAAGCCGATTACCACTATTCCTGCGGCACGCGAACCATAGCTTCCTGAGCGATGGCCGCCACCAAGTCGCCATTCTGCGCATACACTTTGGCAATGCCGAGTCCGCGTCCGTGCGCGGCGATAGGCGTATCCTGCACATACAAATGCCATTCGTTGATATCGATATCCTGATACCACCACATCGAATGGTCGATGGACGCATAGGAAATGCCCGGTGTGGAAATCGACAGTCCGGCGCGGCGCAGCACCGGCTCCATCATCACCTGATCGCAGCCAAGCGCCAGCATCGCACGATGCATGACCTGCGGCACATCGACGTGGCCATCGGCCTTCATCCACACCATCTGCTTGCCGGAATCATGCTCGGCGGAATCCTTGTCCGCGCGCAGCATCACGGTCGGCGTCACGTGGCGGATATCGAACGGCGATTTCTCGGCATAGTAATTGGCGAACGGCGACTTCTCGGCGAACGGCTGCATGAGTTCTTTGGCGGAAGTCAACGTTTCGGGATCGGGCAGGTTTTCCGGCATCGGATCGGCAAATTCCACACCCTCTTGGCCGGTCTCCTGGAAAGAGGCGATGGCCGTGAGAATCGACCCCTCGGCTTGGGTGACGTTGACCCGACGAGCGGAGAACGAGCGGCCGTCGCGAAGGTTCTCGACGTCAAACAACAGGTCTTGACGAATATCGCCGGCGGCAATGAAATAGCCATGTACCGAATGCGGCAGGCGTGAAGGGCCCACTGTTTTGGACGCGGCGATCACCGACTGGGCGATGACCTGGCCACCGTAGACGCGGCCGGTGGGGAAGTACATACTCTCGCCATTGATATATGTGTGATTGCGGTAAGCGGAAGGCTCGCCCAACTTCAGCACCTTCACCAGATGGTCCAATGGAGTTACGGTGGTTGCCTGAGCCATGGCGTTCCTCGATTCTTGTTCTGCTGTGTTCAGTATTCGGTTATCGTATTCCAACCTATGGTTGGCAGTCTATCCGGTGGGGGTTAAGAGTTCCGGGAGCGAAATGTAACGAGACTGTTTGGAAGGTAAACGGTGGGTTATGCGGCGCATTGCCGCTACGTTGCTGCTGCGCTGCCGGTGTGTTGCCGTAGGCGACTGTGGGATTTTATGGGATGCGGGGCGGGCAGCCATGGGGCAATTATGGGGAAAGCCGCCCCTGAGGGACGGCTTTCGACGTATAAAGCGCGTTGTGGCACTAATGCCGGCGTATCTCAGCCGCGCACAAGCTTCTTGTGCAGGCGGTGCGGGCGGGCCGCATCCTCGCCGAGGCGTGTCACCTTGTTCTCCTGGTAGGCCTGGAAGTTGCCTTCGAACCAGTACCACTTGGCCGGGTTGTCGTCGTCGCCTTCCCACGCGAGGATATGCGTGGCGACACGGTCGAGGAACCAACGGTCGTGGGAAATCACCACAGCGCAGCCAGGGAATTCGAGCAGCGCGTTTTCGAGGGATTCCAAGGTCTCGACGTCCAGATCGTTGGTGGGCTCGTCGAGCAGCAGCAGGTTGCCGCCCTGCTTCAGGGTCAGGGCCAGGTTCAGACGGTTGCGCTCACCACCGGACAGCACACCAGTCAGCTTCTGCTGATCGGCGCCCTTGAAGCCGAAGCTGGCCACATAGGCGCGGGTCGGCACCTCCACACCGGCCACCTCGATGAAGTCGAGGCCGCCGGACACGGCTTCCCACAGGTTCTTGTTCGGATCCAGGCCCTCACGGTTCTGGTCCACGTAGCTGATTTTGACGGTGTCGCCGATCTTCAGCTCGCCGCTGGTCAGCGGCTCCAGGCCCACGATGGTCTTGAACAGCGTGGACTTACCCACGCCGTTCGGGCCGATTACGCCGACGATGCCGTTGCGCGGCAGCGTGAAGGACAGGTCGTCGATGAGCACACGCTCGCCGAAGGCCTTGTGGATGTGGTTGGCTTCCAGCACGGTGGAACCCAGGCGCGGGCCGGCCGGAATCTGAATCTCGGAGAAGTCGAGCTTCTTGTTGTTGCGTGCCTCGTTTTCCATCTGGTCGTAACGCTCCAGACGGGCCTTGTTCTTGGCCTGACGGGCCTTGGGGGAGGAGCGCACCCAGTCGAGCTCGTTCTTCAGTCGCTTGGCGAGCTTGGCGTCCTTGGCTCCCTGGATCTCCAGACGCTTGGCCTTGGTCTCCAAGTAGGTGGAGTAGTTGCCCTTGTACGGGTACAGGTGGCCGCGGTCGACCTCGCAAATCCATTCGGCCACATTGTCCATGAAGTAACGATCGTGGGTGACGGCGATGACTGCGCCCTTGTACTGGTGCAGGAACTGTTCCAGCCACAGGATGGACTCGGCGTCCAGGTGGTTGGTGGGCTCGTCGAGCAGCAGCAGGTCCGGGGCCTCAAGCAGCAGCTTGCACAGGGCCACACGGCGGCGCTCGCCACCGGAGCACACGTTGACCGGGGTGTCCGGGTCCGGGCACTGCAGGGCGTCCATTGCCTGCTCGAGCTGGGAGTCGAGGTCCCAGCCGTCGGCGGCGTCGATCTCGGTCTGCAGCTTGCCCATCTCTTCCATCAGGGCGTCGAAGTCGGCGTCCGGATTGGCCATCTCCTCACCGATTTCATTGAATCGGGCGACCTTCTCGGCAATCGGGCCGAACGCCATCTTGATGTTCTCGCCCACGGTCTTGGTGTCGTCCAGCGGCGGCTCCTGCTGCAGGATGCCGACCGTGAAGCCCGGGGTCAGGCTGGCCTCGCCGTTGCTCACGGTCTCCAGGCCGGCCATGATCTTGAGCAGGGTGGACTTACCCATGCCGTTCGGGCCCACGACGCCGATCTTGGCACCGGGATAGAAGCTCAGGGTCACGTCGTCAAGAATCACCTTGTCGCCATGGGCCTTACGAGCCTGATACATCTGGTAGATAAACTCCGCCATTTGCCTATTTTATCCTTTCTACCTTCTGTTTCCCTATTCTTGATTCGCTTTAGTGGAAACGAAATGAGGAAACCAGCTCTGAAACTAAACGAAAAAGGGGCATGGTTGCCCACACCCCCTAATACTACCTGGGAAAAGTCCCTCGGAACATACTATGAACTGCGTACGCTAGTTTTCCGCAACCTTAACGAGCGGCTCGCTGCGATTTGCGCCACAGCAGATACGAATAGACGTAGGCAGCTCCAGCTGAACCAAACGCCAGAACCGCAATCACCGCGGCGACGACTTCACTCGAAAGCACGCTACCCGCCACGCCCATCACAATCAGGCCAACGCCCAGCACCATAAAGCAGGCACCGCCAAACCGCTGCGTACGGCGCCAGTTCTCGGGATCGGCAAGCGCCCAGGGCGTCTTGATACCGAGCGTGTAGTTCTGCTTTACGCGCGGTAAGTAGTTGCCCATACCAATAAAGAGCAAGCCGATAGCGCCTGATACCAGCAAATTGACCGTTCCTACCACCGGCACGATGCCCCACACCGTTAGCTCCCCCAGCCAGCTTATGGCACACATGAGCAGCGTGAAGGCGATTACGAAGCCCTGATAGAACTTACCCGAGGTCCGATACGCCTCGCCCTTGGGGTCAATGCGTGGCACGACGTAGAACATCGCGAGAAGTGCCAGAGGCAACACGCCGAGCGCGGAGGCCATCCAGCTAGGGCCCCAACCGTCGACGGCGCCATTCGCGCCCCAGTGCGTGGGAATCTGCGCCGGCAGGCTCGGCATCACTATCAGATGCGCTGCGACATTGGCAACGCACAGAGCGACCAGTGCAATCCACACGCGCGACGATACCCCCGTGACGTGAATGCCCTTGTTTTCGTTATTCATCCTTATCACCTTCAGTGTTTGTAAAGCCCATAAACCAGCCAATCAAGTCCTGCATGACGGTGGTATTTAAGCTGTAAACGATGTTTTGGCCATGGCGCTCATCGGTCACCAGCCCGGCGTTTTTAAGCGTTGCCAGATGATGGCTGAGCGACGGTTTGCTTATGTCGAAATGCTCGGCGAGCTCCCCCGCCGTGCAATTGCCCTCGCGCAGCAGTTCTAA
>OOCX01000422.1_pt1 | contig 35378 bp, 29 predicted proteins | sample 1671231 | NCBI WGS metagenome assembly OOCX01 (sample SAMN06348135, study PRJEB24527) | human gut metagenome | biome: human gut; feature: ankylosing spondylitis patient; material: feces | host: Homo sapiens | place: China | collected 2015-10 | reverse complement strand
CCCGTATTTTATTTATAAATTGTTTGCTTGTATCATTTTTATGTTTACTTTTGCAACCGCAACAAAAGGTAAGGTGCTACCGCATCACCGCTTTACAATATAGATATGTAAACCCAATAAAAGAAATAGATTATGAATGCAGCTAAGGTATTAGAAGATTTGAAAAGACGGTTCCCCAATGAACCGGAGTATCATCAGGCAGTAGAAGAAGTGCTTTCTACCATCGAAGAAGAGTACAACAAACATCCGGAGTTCGACAAAGCCAATCTGATTGAACGTCTTTGCATCCCCGATCGCGTTTACCAGTTCCGTGTTACTTGGGTGGATGACAAGGGTAACGTACAAACCAACATGGGTTACCGTGTACAGCACAACAACGCCATCGGTCCGTACAAAGGCGGTATCCGTTTCCACGCTTCCGTGAACCTCTCCATTCTGAAATTCCTTGCTTTCGAACAGACTTTCAAAAACTCGCTGACTACCCTGCCTATGGGTGGCGGTAAAGGCGGTTCGGACTTCTCTCCGCGCGGCAAGTCAAATGCAGAAGTGATGCGTTTCGTTCAGGCTTTCATGCTGGAGCTGTGGCGTCACATCGGTCCCGAGACCGACGTTCCTGCCGGTGACATCGGTGTAGGCGGCCGCGAAGTAGGTTTCATGTTCGGCATGTACAAGAAACTGGCTCACGAGTTTACCGGAACTTTCACAGGAAAAGGTCGCGAATTCGGCGGCTCGCTGATTCGTCCGGAAGCTACGGGTTACGGCAACATCTACTTCTTGCTGGAAATGCTGAAAACCAAAGGTACAGACCTCAAGGGCAAGACCTGCCTGATTTCCGGTTCGGGCAACGTGGCTCAGTACACTGCCGAGAAAGTACTGGAGATGGGTGGCAAAGTCCTAACAATGTCCGATTCCGACGGTTACATATACGACCCCGCAGGTATCGACCGCGAAAAGCTGGATTACATCATGGAACTCAAGAACCTCTACCGTGGACGCATCCGCGAATATGCAGAGCAATATCCGGGCGTTAAGTATGTGGAAGGTGCACGTCCCTGGGGCGAAAAAGCAGATATCGCTCTGCCTTCCGCCACTCAGAATGAAATTAACGGTGACGATGCCAAGAAACTTATCGCCAACGGTGTAATGGCGGTATCCGAAGGTGCAAACATGCCTTCTACTCCCGAAGCCATCAAAGTGTTCCAGGAAGCCAAGATTCTGTATGCTCCGGGCAAGGCAGCCAATGCCGGCGGTGTATCGGTATCGGGCCTCGAAATGACCCAGAACTCCATTAAACTGGGCTGGAGCGCCGAAGAAGTGGACGAAAAGCTGAAAAGCATCATGAAGAACATCCACGAGGCTTGCGTGCAGTACGGAACGGAAGCCGACGGTTACGTAAATTACGTAAAGGGCGCCAACGTTGCCGGATTTATGAAAGTAGCCAAGGCAATGATGGCACAAGGTATCCTGTAAGCAGGATGATTGTTACGGTATAATAAGAGGAAAGCATGTAAGATTTATTCGAATTTTGACATGCTTTCCTCTTTTTTTATCTGATAATATTGTTTACATTTACTTCCGTTTTCCAAAAAACAAAAAGTAAATGATATGAAACGATTACTTCTCCTTCTATTCAGTTGCGTCCTGTTTCTCCAACCTTACTGCCAGGCGCAGCCTCTCACATCCGAAGAAAGCCCTGTAACACTAAGTACCGCTACCGGCGACATCAAAGGCAGACTTCTCCTGCCTGCCAATGCCACAACCTGTCCCGTAGTACTGCTTATCGCCGGTTCCGGTCCTACCGACATGGACGGCAACAATCCCATGATGAAAAACAATTCGCTGAAATTCCTTGCCGAGGGACTGGCACAGAAAGGCATCGCCTCGCTCCGTTTCGACAAACGCGGCATAGCCGGCAGCGCCGCAGCAGGCAAAGAAGAGTCCAAACTCCGCTTCGAGGATTATGTAAACGATGTGACGGGCTGGATAGACTTTCTTGCCAAAGACAAACGCTTCACCGGCATCACAGTGGCCGGACATAGCGAAGGCTCGCTCATCGGCATGCTTGCCTGCCAGAGCCGCCCCACAGTAAAGAGTTTCATTTCCATTGCCGGCGCAGGCAGTCCGGCATACGAAATCATAGAAAAGCAAGTGGCTGCCCAAATGATGCCGGAGTCCATACGGAAAGAAGTGGCGGACATCAACCGCTCGTTAAGAAACGGAAAAGAGGTGGCGCAAGTCCCTGCCTATCTGCAAGCCCTGTTCCGGCCTTCCGTACAGCCCTACCTCATCTCCTGGTATAAATATAATCCGCAGACCGTCATCGCTTCCCTGAAAATGCCCGTGCTGATTCTTCAAGGCAAAAACGATATTCAGGTAAAGGAAGAGGATGCAATGCTGCTGAAGAAAGCATCTCCCAAGGCAGAACTCGTCCTGATAGACAAAATGAACCATGTGCTGAAAGATTGCGAGAGCACCACACCGCAGCAACAAATGGCAGTGTACAATAATCCTTCACTGCCCGTCAATGCCGCGTTGATGAATGCAACCGTACAGTTCGTCAATAACAGCAAATAAAAACCAATAACAGATATGACAACAAAAGAAATTCCCGTACTGCTCCTCACCGGTTATCTGGGCAGCGGTAAAACAACGTTAGTAAACCATATTCTCGCCAATAAACAAGGCATCAGATTCGCAGTTATCGTCAATGACATAGGCGAGGTAAACATTGACGCGGACCTCATCCAAAAGGGCGGCATCGTGGGCAAGAAAGACGAAAGCCTCGTTGCGCTTCAAAACGGCTGCATCTGCTGCACGCTGAAAACGGACCTGATAGAGCAAATAGGCGAAATCATGCGGATGGAACGTTTCGACTATATCGTTATCGAAGCCAGCGGCATCTGCGAACCCGAACCTATCGCACAGACCATCTGCTCCATTCCCCGCCTGGACGGCATGTACACCCAATACGGCATCTGCCGCCTGGACTGCATCACCACTGTAGTGGACGCCCTGCGCCTGCAAGACGAGTTCGCCTGCGGCAACGACCTCACCCGAAAAGGGATTGACGAGGAAGACATTGAAAATCTTATCATCCAGCAGATTGAATTCTGTAATATCATTCTTCTGAACAAGGCAGCGGAAGTAAAACCCGAAGAGCTGGAACGCATCAAGCAGATTATACGTACCCTGCAACCCGCAGCCGAAATCATCGAATGCAATTACGCGGATGTGGATTTAAAGAAGATTATACATACAGACCTGTTCGACTTCGAACGCGTGGCTACCTCGGCAGGATGGATTCGCGGGATAGAGAAACCAGTCACCGAAAAGGAAGAAAAAGAAGCGCACGGACATCATCACCACGAAGAAGGGCATGAGCATCATCATGAAGAACATGAACATCACCACGAAGAGCACGGACACCATCATCATCATCACCATCACGAAGGGGGCGAAGTGGAAGAATACGGCATCGGTACTTTCGTTTACTACCGCCGCCCGGCATTCGACATTCACAAATTCGACCATTTCATCGCCACCAGATGGAGCCGCAACATCATCCGTGCCAAAGGCGTATGCTATTTCAGCCACAACCGCGACATGTCCTACCTTTTTGAACAGGCAGGCACTCAGAAACAACTGACCGAAGCCGGGCTGTGGTATGCCACGGCCCCCGAAGAAGACCTGATTGAACTGATGCGTCAAGAACCCGGACTGATGCGCGACTGGGACGAGAAATACGGAGACCGCATGCAAAAGATAGTCTTCATCGGCCAGCACATGGACAAAGAGCAGATTATACGCGACCTCGACGAATGCCTTGAGTAAGCCCATTTCCGTTTCCACCGGAGGAGACGGATGTTTCCCTTAAGGAAACGCCCGTTCCCCTTTAAGGAAACCCGAATTTCCCAGCAGGGAAACTGAAGTTTCTACCATAGGAAACTGACGTTTCCCCCTAAGGAAACCGGAGTTCCCGCCGTGGGGAAACTACATTGCATTGCATTTCAACCGGTTATCCCTACCAGTCATACCGTTCTACATACTCGTCAAAGTAGTCATCAAGCCGCAGGCCGAGAGCTTCTGCCTGGCTGATAATGTATTGCTGGGCAGCAGGATTGATAAGGTATTCTCCTTTACGGGCAAGGTAATAGTTCTTACGCCCGAAGTAGGAAATAAGCCGCAAACGGAATGTACCCGCCACCCGAACCGTGAGCAACTCTGCCACCCGGGTGAAGCCGCGGGCATAACGCACCGGCGTATTCGGACGGTAATATTCACACTTTCCTTTCATCGACTCCAGCTTCCGGGGAGTAAGCGTAGGCAGGAACGGATATTGCAGGGAAGCATTCTGCAAGGCTATATAGCGCAGGCAGGTAAAGCGTTTCGTACAACAGGCAGAGGCACATACACCGAAGTTGTGGGGCGCCTGTAAATTTTCCAAGTCATTCATTTATTTTACAGATTAGTTTGTCTCAACGCTTCATAGACAGCCGGATGCAGGAAATAACGCATGTCCCTGCCCTCTTCCATCGCCTGGCGGATAAAGGTAGAACTTATTTCGAATGTGGGCGAAGAGGCCAGTTTTACATTTTGAGGTAAAGTATTCCCGTCCACCTCATAACCGGGACGGGGGTAAATAAGAATAAAGTTTTCCGCAAGAATACGCCCCGACTGATACCACCGGGAGAAAAGCTTCCAGTTGTCGGAACCTATAATAAGGTGGAAAGTGTCTTGCGGATAAGTCTGTTTCAATTTATCAAGCGTATGCACGGTATAAGACGGACGCGGCAGATGAAACTCGAAATCGGAAGCCCGGAACTTGGGATAGCCCCCAATGGCAAGCTGCACCAGCTTCAGACGGAATTCATCGCTCATCAGAGAGGCTTCTTCTTTCAGCGGATTATGCGGAGACACCATGAACCACACCTCGTCCAACCCTTCGTATTCACAAAGATAGTTGGCAAGCGCCAGATGTCCGATATGTACCGGATTGAACGAACCGCTGAAAATGCCTATATCCACTTGATAAATTGAAAATTAAGAATTAAAAAATACAGAAGACTATGGTATCAAAGCTTTCCTTTCAGGCGTTTCCAACAGCCGTAAATATTTACGCCGCTTATGAACATCACAATAAGCATGGCCGCAGCCGGAGTGTACTCCTTCAGGTCAACATTCAATATAGCCAAGACGATAGCTCCCAACAACAGAACGATATTCAGGACTAAGAGGAACTTATTGGCTCTCGGCGATAAACGCCCGGCTTTCGTCTGCTTCATCGGTTCAGGAATTGGGTTATCACTTTCAATGCCTCCGCTTTAGCCGTTTCCAAATCATCGTTTACAATGACCGTATCGAATTTCGGTGCAAAGCCAAGCTCGTATTCGGCCTTTGCCACACGGCTCTCGATAACTTCGGGAGCATCCGTGCCGCGGCCTATCAAGCGTTTGCGCAATTCCTCCACCGAAGGCGGCTGGATGAAAACGGACAAAGCACGCTCGCCGTAGAACTTCTTGATATTGCAACCGCCCACTACGTCTACATCGAATACAACATTCTGTCCGGCAGCCAATTGCTTTTCCACCTGTGCTTTCAGTGTTCCGTAGAAGCGGTCCTGATACACTTCCTCGTATTCCAGGAACTCATCGTTGGCTATGCGGCTCCGGAACTCATCGGGAGTGAGAAAGAAATACTCCACCCCGTTCTGCTCCGTACCGCGCGGCGGACGGCTGGTTGCCGAAATAGAGAAAGCCAGATTCAGGTTCTGCGTCAACAGATAGTTGATAATTGTGGACTTGCCCGACCCGGAGGGAGCGGAAAATATAATCAGTTTACCCATCTGTGGTATTTACTATTTAACGGTTTACTATTTAATCCTTTAATTGGTTTGCTCTAACTTCATGTTGAAGCAAACTTATCATAAATTTATGCAACGTCCGGAACCGGTTCCTTACATCACGTTCAGGACCTGTTCCTTGATTTGCTCCAGCTCGTCCTTCATCTGCACTACAATCTTCTGCATTTCGGCATGATTGGACTTGCTGCCCAGCGTATTGATTTCGCGTCCCATTTCCTGTGCGATGAAGCCCAGCTTCTTACCTTGTCCGCTACCGCTTTCGAGCGTGCTGATAAAGTATTTCAGGTGATTGGAAAGACGTTGCTTCTCTTCGTTGATATCGAGTTTCTCGATGTAGTAGATAAGTTCCTGTTCCAGACGGTTCTTGTCGTAATCCACACTCAATGTCTTTTCAAGCGCATCGGTGATACGCTCCTTTACCTTGCCTACCCGTTCCTGCTCGTAGGGAGCCACCGATTCGAGCAACCGTGCTATATTCTCTATCTTCTCACGGAATTTCTTTTCGAGCGCTGCGCCCTCCTGCTTGCGGAAGTCTATCAGATGATTGATAGCCTCTTCCACTGCCGCATGCACCACTGCCCATTCCTCATCGCTCAGCTCCTGTGTCTCATTCTTCGTCATTACATCCGGCATACGGAGCAGCGTGGCAAACCAGTCGGCAGGTTCGGGAATACCGGCAGCCGCAGAAATTTCCTTAATCCGTTTGTAATAGGCCTCCACCAATTCCTGATTGATAGGAGTGGCCAGTTGTTCCGCATCTTTCTTCTCAATCCAAAGGCTGAAATCGACCTTGCCCCGTTCCAGCATTTTGGATATTTCGTTACGGATTTCCATTTCCTTTTCCCTGTAAAGCGGAGCGATACGGGCAGATAAATCCATCGCTTTGCTGTTAAGCGACTTAATTTCAATATTGATTTTCTTATCGGACAGTTCGGCTGTTGCTTTGCCGTAGCCCGTCATAGATTGTATCATAATGTATAGTTTTATGCGACAAAGATAGCTATTCTCACTGATTATTTATTGTATTCACCGAGAATAATTTGAGCAATAGACAAATATCGCATGCACAACTTAGTATGCAATATTCGCTAATTTTCTGAACAGATGCAAGCAAGCAGCCGGCAATTTAATCAATGAATAAGGAATGCAACGACAAACCATTCGGCAAACAACTTGTGTAATCGAAACAAATCACGTAAATTTGCCACAATAAAAATCAGAATAGAAGTTATGTCATGTATCTTGCATATTGAAACATCCACTTCGGCCTGCTCCGTAGCCGTGAGCGAGGACGGACAGAACGTTTTCAAAAAAGAAGACCTGAACGGGCCTTCACACGCCGTATCGCTGGGCGTATTCGTAGACGAAGCCCTGTCATTTGCCGACAGCCACGCCATGCCGCTGGATGCCGTTGCCGTAAGTTGCGGTCCCGGTTCGTACACAGGGCTGCGCATCGGTGTGTCTATGGCAAAAGGTGTATGTTACGGGCGCAACCTGCCCCTCATCGGGCTTCCCACCCTGAAAGTGCAATGCGTTCCGGTACTGCTCTATCACGATGAACTGCCGGAAGACGCTCTGTTGTGCCCCATGATTGATGCCCGCCGCATGGAAGTGTACGCCGCCGTTTACGACCGCGCACTGAAACCGGTACGCGACATTGCGGCAGACATCGTGGACGAAAATTCCTATCAGGAGTTCCTGGACAAGCAGCCCGTGTATTTCTTCGGCGACGGTGCAGCCAAGTGCAAGGAAAAGATTGTGCATCCCAACGCCCATTTCATCGACGGCATCCGTCCGCTGGCAAGCATGATGTTCCCGCTGGCAGAAAAAGCTATAGCCGAAAAAGATTTTAAAGACGTTGCCTACTTCGAACCGTTCTACTTGAAAGAATTCGTAGCAAGCCAACCGAAAAAACTTTTATAGCGATTAGTGGTTAGCGGTTAGTGATTAGCGATTAGCAATTAGCAATTAGCGGGCTGCGCAATTGGACCGTATAGCATTAATCACTAATCATTAACCACTAACCGCTAATCACTAACCGCTAATCACTAACCGCTAATTCTAAAGGATATGCAATATAATACTCAACAAAAGCGGATGCCTTTGCCCGAATACGGGCGCAGCATCCAAAATATGGTAGACCATGCACTGACAATCGAAGACCGCTCCGAGCGCCAGCGTTGTGCAAATACCATTATCAACATCATGGGAAACATGTTTCCCCACCTTCGCGACATACCCGATTTCAAGCACAAGCTGTGGGATCATCTTGCCATCATGGCGGACTTCAAGCTGAACATCGACTATCCATACGAAGTTATCCGCAAAGACAACCTGATAACCAAACCGGAAACCGTTCCTTATCCCAGTACCAAAATACGTTACCGCCACTACGGCCGTACCCTGGAAGTGCTGATTAAGAAAGCCATCGACTTTCCCGAAGGTGACGAGAAGCAGAACCTCGTTGCACTGATATGCAACCACATGAAGAAAGACTATATGTCCTGGAATAAAGATACTGTCGACGACCGCAAAATAGCGGACGACCTCGCAGAACTGTCCGGCGGCAAACTGCAGATGACCGACAGCCTTCTCCGCCTTATGGCCGAACGGATCGAACAGAATTATCGTCCGAAGATGAATAACCAGAACAACAGAAACAACAACAGAAATAATAAAAGAAAATACTAAAATAGCGGTTAGTGATTAGCGATTAACGGTTAATATCATAGGACATCACCACACTACCCTAATCACTAACCGTTAATCGCTAATCACTAACTACTAACCACTATTTCATGGCTTCATTTGTAATAGAAGGCGGACACAGCCTTTCCGGAGACATTTATCCTCAAGGAGCGAAGAACGAGGTGCTGCAGATTATCTGCGCCACCCTGCTCACTGCCGAAGAGGTGACGGTGCACAACATACCGGACATCCTGGATGTGAACAATCTGATTCAGTTGATGCGGGATATGGGAGTGAACGTATCGAAAAAAGGCATCGATACATATAGCTTTCAAGCAGCCAATGTTGATTTTGCCTATCTGGAGAGCGATGAATTCCTGAAAAGGTGCTCCAGCCTGCGCGGTTCGGTCATGCTCGTAGGACCGATGGTGGCACGCTTTGGCAAGGCTATGATTTCCAAACCGGGCGGAGACAAGATAGGCCGCCGCCGTTTGGATACCCATTTCATCGGCATACGGAATTTAGGTGCCGAATTCGTTTACAATGAAAGACGGGAAGTTTACGAAATATCCGCCCGGCAGTTGCAAGGCAGCTATATGTTGCTGGACGAAGCATCTGTAACGGGCACTGCCAATATCGTAATGGCAGCAGTATTGGCCAAAGGTAAAACAACCATTTACAATGCCGCCTGCGAGCCTTACATACAACAGCTATGCCGGATGCTGAACCGCATGGGTGCAAAGATAGAAGGTATCGCTTCCAATCTGCTCACCATTGAGGGAGTGGACGAACTGCACGGAACAGAGCATACCGTTCTTCCGGACATGATTGAAGTGGGAAGCTTCATCGGCATGGCAGCCATGACGAAAAGCGAACTGACCATCAAGAACGTTTCGCACGAAAACTTAGGTATCATCCCCGACAGTTTCCGGCGTTTGGGCATCAAAATGGAACAACGGGGCGATGATATTTATGTGCCTGCCCAGGATACTTATCAGATAGAATCCTTCATAGACGGTTCTATCATGACAATAGCCGATGCGCCCTGGCCCGGACTGACGCCGGACTTGCTGAGCGTACTGCTGGTAGTTGCCACACAGGCGAAAGGCAGCGTGCTGATTCATCAGAAGATGTTTGAAAGCCGCCTCTTCTTCGTGGACAAACTGATAGACATGGGAGCGCAAATCATTCTGTGCGACCCGCACCGCGCCGTAGTAATCGGGCATAACCACGGTTTCAAACTGCGTGGCGGCAATATGACGTCCCCGGATATCCGTGCCGGTATTGCTCTGCTGATAGCCGCCATGAGCGCCGACGGCATCAGCCGTATTCATAACATCGAGCAGATAGACCGGGGGTATCAGAATATAGAAGGGCGGCTGAATGCGATCGGAGCAAGAATAACGAGAATATAAGGAAGTGACAAGGCAACAGATAAGGCGATAAAACGATATGATACGAAAAGAAGAAGTATATAAAATAGGTATATTCAACAAACCTCATGGCATTCACGGAGAATTGTCATTCACCTTTACGGATGATATTTTCGACCGTGTAGAGGCCAAATATCTCATCTGCTTGTTGGACGGTATATTCGTACCGTTCTTTATCGAAGAATATCGTTTCCGCTCAGACACTACGGCTCTCGTCAAACTTGAAGGAGTGGATACGGCAGAACGCGCACGGATGTTTACCAACATTGAGGTTTATTTTCCCGTGAAGCATGCCGAAGGAGCCGGACCGGGAGAACTCAGTTGGGATTTCTTCGTCGGTTTCCGTATGGAAGAAGTACACCACGGCCAACTGGGTGAAGTGACGGATGTGGACACCTCTACCATCAACACTCTGTTCGTGGTAGATTATAAAGGAGAAGAATTGCTGATTCCGGCACAGGAAGATTTCATTATGGACATCGACCAGAAGCATAAGGTTATCACGGTGGACCTGCCGGAAGGATTACTCGCCCTGGACAATACGGAAGAGGTGTGAACAGGTCAATGAAGCGATGCAAGGCAACAAAACTGTGAAGCATCAAGGTTTAAGAAAGAGAAACGTTAAACAAAAGTTGAACAAGTGGCAGCAAATAAGAAGAAAAAAAGAAGAAAAGCCTTTTGGAGTAATATCAAGTTCAAATACAGACTGACCATTACGAACGAGAATACCCTTGAGGATATTGTCACGCTGCGTGTGTCCAAACTGAACGGAATCTCCGTATTGCTTTCCGTACTGACGGTACTCTTTCTGATTGCCTCTTTGATTGTTGCCTTTACCCCGTTGCGCAATTACCTGCCCGGATACATGAACAGTGAAATTCGTGCGCAGGTCGTGGAGAATGCCCTGCGTGTAGACTCGCTCCAGCAACTGGTAGACAGACAGAATCTGTACATTATGAATATCCAGGACATCTTTCTGGGTAAAATCAAAACCGACACCATCCATTCCATCGACTCCCTGACTACCGTACGGGAAGATTCGCTTATGGAACGAACGCAACGCGAGGCTGAATTCCGCAAACAGTACGAGGAAACGGAGAAATACAACCTGACAAGCATCGCCTCACGCCCCGAAGTAGACGGACTGATATTCTACCGCCCCACCCGCGGCATGATTTCATCTCCTTTCAATGCCGAAAAGAGGCACTTCGGAACGGATATAGCCGCCAATCCGGGAGAAAGCGTATTGGCAACCCTGGACGGAACGGTCATTCTGAGTACCTATACAGCCGAAACCGGCTATTTGATAGAGGTACAGCATAACCAGGATTTCGTATCCGTCTACAAGCATTGCGGCTCTTTGTTGAAACGCGAAGGCGACACCGTAAAAGGCGGAGAAGCCATTGCCCTGGTAGGCAACAGCGGGCAACTGACTACCGGACCGCACCTGCACTTCGAACTGTGGCACAAAGGAAGGGCGGTAAACCCGGAACTCTATATCGTATTTTAAAAGTATAAAGCATTAAGTATAAGATATAAACCTGAAAGCATAAATTATAAGACTGATGAAGAAACAAATTGCCATACTTGGCTCTACCGGCTCTATCGGTACACAGGCATTACAGGTCATAGAGGAACATCCCGACCGATACGAGGCCTATGTACTGACAGCCAACAACCGGGTGGAGGATTTGATTGCCCAGGCACGCAAGTTCAAGCCTGAAGCAGTGGTAATAGCAAATGAAACGAAATATCAACAACTGAAAAACGCACTTGCCGACCTACCCATCAAAGTGTATGCCGGCGAAGAGGCCTTATGCCAGATTGTGGCGGAAAAACCTATCGACATGGTACTGACAGCCATGGTAGGCTATGCCGGACTGAAACCGACTATGAACGCAATCCGTGCACGCAAGACAATAGCCCTCGCCAACAAGGAAACATTAGTCGTGGCGGGCGAGCTTATCAATGACCTGGCACGTTTCAGCGGTACTCCCATCTTGCCGGTAGACTCCGAACATTCTGCCGTGTTCCAGTGTTTAGCCGGAGAAATGGGTAACCCTGTCGAGAAAGTTATACTGACAGCTTCCGGAGGCCCGTTCCGTACCTGTACAATGGAGCAGCTTGCCACCGCAACCAAGGCACAGGCTTTGAAGCACCCCAATTGGGACATGGGAGCCAAAATTACAATAGACTCCGCTTCCATGATGAACAAGGGGTTTGAAGTGATTGAAGCAAAATGGCTGTTCGGTGTACGCCCCGACCAGATAGAAGTAGTGGTACATCCGCAATCCGTCATTCACTCAATGGTGCAGTTTGAGGACGGAGCAGTGAAAGCGCAGTTGGGAATGCCGGATATGCGCCTGCCCATTCAGTACGCATTCTCCTATCCGGAACGCCTGAAAGCGTCTTTCCCCCGGCTGGACTTCAAATTGTGCACGGACCTGACATTCGAGCAGCCGGATACGAAACGTTTCCGCAACCTGGCGCTGGCATACGAAGCGCTGCACCGTGCAGGAAACATGCCATGTATCGTCAATGCAGCCAATGAGGTGGTGGTAGCCGCTTTCCTACGGGACGAAATATCATTCCTCGGCATGAGCGACGTAATCGAGAAGACAATGGCGCGCGTATCCTTTATACAAAAACCTGCTTACGAAGACTATGTGGCAACTGACGCAGAAGCCAGACGAATAGCAAAAGAATTGATAGTTAAAAATTAAATTGCAAATAATAAAATAGTAAATAATTAGATGGAAACATTCTTGATCCGTGCCCTGCAACTTATAATGAGCCTTTCATTGCTCGTAATAATCCATGAAGGCGGGCACTTCCTCTTCGCTCGTTTATTTAAGACACGAGTGGAAAAATTCTGTTTGTTCTTTGACCCGTGGTTCACTTTGTTCAACCGAAAAACAGTGAAACGGAATATGGTATCGGCTGGTTGCCTTTAGGCGGGTACGTCAAAATTGCAGGTATGATAGACGAGTCTATGGATACCGAGCAGATGAAACAGCCCATGCAACCGTGGGAGTTCCGTGCCAAACCGGCATGGCAGCGTCTGCTGATTATGATAGGCGGCGTACTGTTCAATTTCCTGTTGGCATTGTTCATCTACTCCATGATACTCTTTGCGTGGGGAGATGAATATGTACCTTTGCAGAAAGCCCCGCTGGGTATGGACTTTAATGAAACGGCTAAAGCAATCGGTTTCCGTGACGGCGATATATTGGTATCCGCCGACGGCGTACCTTTTGAACGCTATGGTGGCGACATGCTGACAAGCATCGTCGATGCACGTCAGGTCAGCGTATTGCGTAACGGGCAGGAAGTATCCGTGTACATCCCCGAAGATATGATGGAACGCCTGCTTGCCGACAGTGTCCGTTTCGCTTCATTCCGCTATCCGTTTGTCATCGACAGCATTATGCCGGGACAACCTGCCGCACTTGCCGGATTACAATCGGGTGACAGCATCACTCAATTGGATGGACGTAACATCGCTTACTTCGACTTTAAGGAAGAAATGCTGAATCGCCAAAAAGCAGCCAACGACAGTACCAGCCGTCTTCTCACCCTGACTTACGTCAGAGCGGGAGTAGCGGATACCGTAAAGCTGACTACAGATTCTTTATATCAAATCGGTGTCGCTGCATCCCTGCAGACAAACAAGCTGTTGCCCGTTGTCAAGAAAGAATATAGTTTCTTCGCATCTATCCCGGCCGGGGTTACCCTGGGAGTAAATACGCTGAAAGGTTATGTCAGCCAGATGAAGTATCTTTTCTCTAAAGAGGGCGCTAAACAGCTTGGCGGTTTCGGAACAATCGGCAGCATCTTCCCTGCAACATGGGACTGGTATCAGTTCTGGTACATGACGGCATTCCTTTCAATCATTCTTGCTTTCATGAACATTCTGCCTATTCCGGCATTGGACGGCGGACATGTCCTGTTCCTCATCTACGAGATTGTAGCACGTCGCAAACCCAGCGATAAGTTTATGGAGCGTGCTCAAATGGTAGGTATGTTCCTATTGTTCGGCTTGCTGATTTGGGCTAACTTCAATGATGTGCTCAGATTCTTCTTCTGATGGTTAGGATATAAAAAACACATCGTCTGTTTGAATATAACAGACGATGCGTTCAGTACTAACAGATGGTGCATTCCATATAAACGCACCATCTGTTTTTTCATATTTTTATACCAGGTGTGCAATCCACTCTTCACGGTCGCCCGGCAGAAGGTCGATAACCGGAATCTCAACCATTGTATAGCAACCCGGTTGCTGACGCATTGCAGCACGTGCCACACATACCAGCACTTGCGCAGTAAGCGCCGGGTTATTGATGCGCATGTTGAATTCGAACAGTTGGTTCTGTGTTTTTCCGGAAACGCCCTTACGGGTCAGGTTTACACCGTGTCCCATATCAAGCAGTGCATCTACGCTCGGAACAAGTTTCACATGCGTTTCGTCATTTACAAAATACGGATCGGCTTTGATAGCGGCAGCTACTTTGTCAAATTCGTAACCATCGTTCAGTTCGATGTAGACCATACGGCGATGTATGCCCGTACCGGTAGGAATCGTCATTGAAAGAGCGGCTTTTACACCCTCGATAGCCTTTACTGCCACCGTATGTCCCATACTCATACCCGGACCGAAGTTGGTATAGGTAATTCCCTTCGGCGCAATAGCCTCCAGCAAGGTACGCACAACAGAATCGCTTCCCGGATCCCAACCGGCAGAAATAATAGAAACAGTATTATGTACTTTTGCCTCAGCATTCAGTGTACGGCGCAATGCCGGAATGCCGGTATGAATATCGAAGCTGTCCACTGTATGGATGCCAAGTGCCAATATCTCTTTAGCATATTTCTCAACGCTACGCGTAGGAGTACAAAGGATGGCCACATCCACATCCTTCAACTCTTTGATATCTTTCACTACGGAATATTCACTCAATTCTGCAGGACGGTTCTCCGCCCCTGCACGACGTACTACTCCTGCGATTTCGAAATCGGGAGCTGCTTGTAATGCCTCAAGTACAAAATGTCCGATATTGCCATAACCTACGATGGCTGCTCTTACTTTTTTCATCTTTTTATCGGTTTTAGTTATCAACTTTCTATTTTATAAGCGCAAAAGTAAGCATTTTAATTTATAACTTAATACAGAAGTTTGCATGTTTCACAGAGTTTTTCTTTTTTTAGAGACTTAAAGTCAATAATAATTCCTACATTCGCAGAATAGGAATAATAATCATATGATAGAATACATAAAAGGTGAGATTGCCGAGTTGAGTCCGGCAAGCGCAATTATAGACTGTAACGGCCTGGGATATGCCGCAAATATCTCCTTGAATACGTATGCTGCCATACAAGGAAAGAAAAGCTGCAAACTGTATATCTACGAAGCTATCCGCGAAGATGCATATGTCCTCTACGGTTTTGCAGACAAGCAAGAACGAGAACTGTTCCTGCTACTGATTTCCGTATCGGGCATTGGCGGCAATACGGCACGTATGATTCTCTCAGCCTTATCGCCCTCTGAACTGATAAATGTCATAAGCACGGAAAATGCCAATCTGCTGAAAACAGTAAAAGGCATCGGTTTGAAAACAGCCCAGCGTGTGATAGTCGATTTAAAAGACAAAATAAAAACCAGCGGAGAAGCCGCCGGAACTACCGGCATAACCGGTCTTGCCTCTACTGCCGCCAACGTACAGGTACAGGAAGAAGCCGTAGCCGCCCTCACAATGTTGGGATTCGCACAGGCTCCTTCACAAAAAGTTGTAATGGCTATTCTGAAAGAAGATGCCGGTGCACCGGTAGAGCAGGTCATCAAACTGGCTCTGAAAAGATTATAACCCCATAAAATAATATTCACACTTTAAAAGCAAACAAACTATGAAGCCAGTTCCTATTTTTATGAAACAATGGTTGGAAGCCAATGAACGTACACGTATTCTGCCCGGTGACCAATGGTATCTCGATTTCTCAATAAAGACACTCCCGATACTAAAAGCATCTCCCTTATTCAAGGAAAGCGAATATGCACAGAAAGATGCCGCCACATCACTCGGCATGTATTTTCAGGATGCAATTGCCCAGACAGGAGGTTGGAAAACATTCTCCGAGGCATACTATGCATTATACAATAGGCATCTTCCCTTTTACCGGTTATCTGACAGCTACATCCCCGATGAAATCAATCTGGAAGATGTGGCATTCGTATTGTGGACATTGAAATCCCACTTTGCAATCTTCAATCCGGATGAATATACGCTGCAAGACCCGTTTGATAAAGACTTACTGGCTCTGGCACAGAAAGTATACAAACTGATGGATGAAAACTTTGAAAAAGCCCCTATCAATGAAGAGCCTTCATCTGTTTTGTGGTTAATGGGACCGGATTTACTGGATATGCCCTTGGAGCCGCTTCCCGAAATTACTCCCGAAACAAAATTGAGCAAGGATGTTGAGCATTGCCTGGAATACAGTAATGGAAAGCCTTTGCTATACTTTACTACCTATAAAGAGCTCTGCAAATTCTTTGTTGAAGTTCTAAAATGGGAAAACACTCCTTCTGCTTTACTCCCTGACTTACAGTACAAAAAAGAATTCGTAATATACGCCAATGCCAAAGGTATGCTAATAGCCCACAACGTAGCTGCCTATTTTTGTGAAGAGCACAACCCGATGTACAATGCCGAACGCGCCGCTGCCGAAGGCTACAAACTCTTTTGCCGCCCGGGAGGCTGCCCGTTCGATTTAATAAAGTATGGTATGCTCAAAGGAATATTACCTGACGTACAATTGCCATTTGACAACGGCAAAGAAATACTACAGCAAAATTGGGATTTTATCGCCCGTTATTATCTATGTGAATATTATGAAGGGGAATAAAAACGCACAATTGCACCCTAACCGGAACAAAAAAGCCAAACCGACAGGAAAAAGAATAGGCAAATCAAAACCGTCCAAGGCTAATAACCAATTGAACAGAAGGGTGAAGTAAGCGGTTAACGATTAGTGATTAGCGGTTAACGATTAGCGACTGTTATGCGACGTAATTACCAACCTAATCACTAATCGCTAACCACTAATTATCCATCATAATTCTATGATTTCTTCTTTGCACAAAGTCAGTTTCTCAAGACCGTCGGTGGTTACTGCCCATGAGTTTTCAATTCCGACAGGACCTATACCGGGTAAAACAATCTTGGGTTCCAAAGCAAAAACCATACCCGGTTCCAATTCCTGCTTCATACGAGGAGCCAATACGGGCATTTCATTTATTTCCAAACCAATACCATGCCCTATGAATTTCGCCTTTTGGTCTACTCCCATAAAATAATCTGCAAAACCGGCTTTCGTTACTATTTCAATAGCCTTGTTATACATATCTTCACAAACAGTTCCCGGTTTTGCCATTGCCACAATCTCCTCTTGTGTTTCTAAACACGTCTGATGTGCAGCATAAGCCTGTTCCGGCAACTTGCCAATGGAGAACACACGGCTCATATCGCCCATGTAACCATAGAAGTTTCCACCCATATCCACCATGAAACATTGCCCCGCTTGCAGGAGAGTGCCACTCACGCCACCGGGCAATGAAGGATCAAGCCCTTTGCCGCCCAATGCAAAATCATACGGAGAAGGAACCGCTGCATTGTCACCGGCCAAAAGACTTCCCATGAAGATTTCCATGCTCTGTCCGAATACACGGAAAATACCCAGACAACCTTCCAGACGCATCAACCGTTCTATTTCAACAGATAATTGACGGTCTGTCATTCCCGGCTGATAAACCGAGGGAATCTGTTCGTATGCCTTTGCATGGGCAATTCCGGAACGGCGGAACATTTCAATTTCTATCGGAGTTTTTATGCTTCGCGCCTGACGAATCAATGCTGTACCACAGGATACGACCTCTGTTTCGGGAAAGCAGGCAGCCAGGCGATTATACTCCGTAAAGGGCAGTTCATCACCTTCCAGCATCAGTTTTACCGGCAAAGGAAGACCGCATTCCTTCAATAACCCGGTTATTTGCTCCGGCTTACGGATAGGATGAATATGCTCGCCCTCAATGTCATTAGGGCGCTTTATGAACAAACGCGCAGGAGCATTCAACGGCAAATATAAATATCCGCTTACTACGCGACCATACGTATAGATTAAGTTTACATTACAGGTAATAAGTGCCGCATCAATACCTTGCTGGGCCATGAGGGCACGTATCTTATCACGTCTTAATTTCAATTCCGGTTGTAACATCTCTTAGTTATTTATAATTTTCGAGCAGCAAAGGTAATAATTTTAGATGCAACGGAATTACTATTCGGGCACATAAATAATCTCGCCGTTATCCAGCTCATAAGCAATCCCCACCTTTTTGCCTTTTTTGCCGCTTTTAGTATCCTGGTTCTCAGATGGAGTGTATTTATTGATTTTCTGACCTTCTTTCGTAATAATCTCCATGTTCTCTTTTCCGGGATTCTTTACCATAGTGAAATCTTCCTGGCTGAACATCTCGGTCATATTGTAACGGCTCACCAATGCAACCATAAGTGCTACGGCAAATACCATTGCAACATCGAAAAGGTTGCTTACCACACTCATCGGGTCGCTATCTTCTTCTTTTCTCAGCAAACGCCTTTTCATTATTCTTTTTGGTTTTGGTTTAACAATTCAGAGAGAAATTCGAGATTAGTCATATCCTGCAAATACCAACGCTGCTTGACTTGCTGTGTTATAAACCCGATAGCACTGGAGAACAACCCGACAACCGTAGTGGCAAATGCCACCTGCATATTGTAGGCCATCGAGGCAATGTCGCCGGTGGAAAGCCCTACAAGTGCCGGACCCATTGGAATCAGCGTTCCCATTAATCCCAACATCGGTCCCATTTTGGTTAGAGTCTTGGATATTGCCAAATCTTTATCCGCCGCTATCTCAAAATCGGCAAGCAGGCGCTGCACGTGCGCCGGACTGTCTTTCATCTCGATAATACGGTGAATGTAAGCAACCACCAAAGAGTTGTTCTTTTTGGAGAGGTGTCCGCCCAGCTCCGAAACAGTTTCAGGAGTCAGTGCATCCAACTCCTTGCGCAGCAGGGCATCGGTCTTACGAATAGCCAGGTATTGCCCGAAAAAGTTTCCGAGGAGCAAGACCGAACGTCCGAAAAGAATAATCAACAATACGATAACAGGAACCAGAAGCCCTGTAGATATCCAATAGAGAATGTCTGAAATGTAATTCATAATTTTTTATTTAATTAGTTAGTTTGTCTTTTCAATTTCACTTCTCTTAAAATCATTCCGACCAATGCACCGGCAACAAGCAGGATTGTCAAGCCTGCCAACGCTCCCCAGTCTACCTCGTCTATTCCTTTCACTGCCGTACGGCCGTTGACAGTAGCGATAATTCCCAAAATAGCAATCAGGGCATTGGCGAGGAAAAGCAATTCCAGCCGAAGCTCTTTTTCGGGCAGTAACCAGCGCAAAAGGAAGCTCCCGGCAGGTATCAATACGAATACCGCCGCTGCCATGCTCCAGGCAATCAGGGCAAAGGATACCCCGGGGAAGGAGAATATCAATGCGACCAAGCCGCAGAACAGTACCGGAAAAACTAAAATACCCGGAAACCAACGTAGTGCCTTATAAGCCCATAGCACGCGCTTCTTCACAAGTCCGGCACTTTGGATATGTGCAGCCAGCATGCAGAAGGTCATCTGCAGAACCACTTCCACGCTCAGTACAACGGAAGTATCGAGCATCAGTGCAGGATTAGCCAGCCAGTCGGCAATCTGGGTTTTGGACTGCTCGATAGCATAAGACCACATCAGCCCTACGAACAAGGCACAGATGACGGATATTGCCAGTACCGACCTTAATTTACGATAAGTTTGCTTCAACATGAAGTTAAAGCAAACCAATATCATAAGTACCAAAACAACTGTCTCCATTATTCCTGTAGTTTTTTACGACGATGACGGACGAGCAACAGTAGTACGACGATAGCAAGCACTACTACCAAACCGACTATCGTATTGCTCAGTACATTGGTCTGTTCTTCTGCGACAGAAGCTATCTCCTCTTTTTTCATCACCATCCCTTTCTTGTCGTCGGATGCGACAGCTTCACGTATCTGAACAATGTTTTTCTTATATTCCGCCGCTGCCTGCGCATCGGTTTTCGAAGCAATGAACTGCCTTAACTTGGCATTGTCGCAAACAAAGCCGGAACAGGAGGGTTTGTACTTGTTTACCAAATCGGTGTGCAACTTGGCTATATCGGCCACTTGCTGCTCGCTGGCTTTCCACATTCCCTTGCGCACCGTCTCCAGCATGACAGCGGTCATTTCTTCCCAAGCTGCCGGATTCTGTTGCTCGAAATATTCATGCAAGCCCAGGCCGAACTTATCCTTTACGTACACATTATATATCTCATCCCACATTTCCTTATCGATAGCTTTGGGCTTCATCACATTCCAGCCATATGTGTTTTGTACAATCTCGGCAAATGTATTCGCAGCACCTGCTTCTCCTTTCATTTTCTCCTTGATATAGGTAGGGTTGAAAATAGTGGTACGGCTCTCCACTCCGATAGCTTCCTTGACCTCCTGCATGCGGAAGTTGTTGCGATTGCGGTAATCGCTCAGGTAAGCATCCGGGTCTTTTCCCGTCACATTACGAACAGCCAGGTTGAGCCCGCCCATAAACTCGTACACGTGGTCGAGGCTCAATGCTCCCCACGTATTGCTCTGGCGAGGCTGTATAACCGCATCCGTACGTGTCAGCGCAGCTTCGAAAGCGAATTGACGGAAGGCTTCCCAGTTCTTTTCACTACCATAGTAAGCACCCATATTATTCAAATAGGTATCTGCTATTTCTTTCTCGCTTTCCCAACGGTCACCGCTCATCACCATACCCTGGATACCGGTTCCATAACCGCCGTTAGCTCCTCCGAACACGCGGAACGTAGAAATCTCCCTGGCGTCTTTAGGAGTCAGGCCTTTTTCTATCAACACCCGTTCTGCTTCGACCACTCCGGCAGCAACCTGATTTTCGTATTGGTCGTCTTTTGCATGGGCAGCCATTTCAACCGCTCGGTTAATAAGGAACAAGCGGGAAGCTGCGATGTCCCTCAACTGCCCGCTCGTCTGTACTACCACATCGATACGCGGGCGTCCCAGTTCTTTCGAGGGGATGAGTTTCAAATCCGTAACACGGCCGAAAGCATCCCGCAGAGGTTCCACACCCAGCATATAGAGTATCTGGGCGATAGTGGCTCCTTCCGTCTCGATAAACTCGCCGCTCCACAGCGTATAGCTTACTTTACGGGGAATGCTATCATTGTGCCGGCGTTTATACATCTCGATTGTATTATTTGCCAACTGTATGCCTTTCTCCCATGCCGCCTCGCTTGGGGTAGCCTCTGCATTGATTCCGTAGAGGTTGCGTCCGGTAGGCAAGGTATTGGGATTTACTATCGGATCGCCTCCCGGTGAAGGCAGGGTATATCCGCCGTTCAATGCATTCGTCATGCTGAGCAGTTCTTTTTCCGGACTTTCTATAAGTGCCTTTTTATATTCTCCGACATTTTTAATTGTGCGCTCGACTTCCATGACTGCCAAAGCAAAAGTGATTTCTTCTTTGGTATATTCTACGGAAGAAGGCATTTTCTTCATTACGGCTTTCTCTCCGCCTCCCATAGCCATCATCATCGCCATCATGCCCTGCGGCGCATTACGCGATTTTTCTATCTTCCGGGCTTTGGTTAGTTCGTCGGGCGTGATATCCGCCACACGGCAGATGAGCTCGTCCGTTCCCAAAGCCGGATTAGCCAGCAACCGGGTTACTAAAGTACGGGCAGGATTCAGATAATGCTGTGTGAACAAAGCGCGGTGTTTCACCGTTTTTTCGTCGGCGCGTTTGCGGAGTTTGTCCAGGGCAAGCAGGCTGTATGCAATCGGTTCGGTAGCCATGGCGTACACGCTGCTCTTAATGCGCGCATCTTCATAAGGAACGCCCATTGTATAAAGCTGTCCCGTTATTTTCTCCGTAGCCAGTTCCTCGGCAAAATTCTCGATACGCAAAATCTCGTCTTCCGTATAAGGAACGGTGAGTACGCTGTCCAGTTCCAGCTCGCGGTGAATACCCAGCTTTACCGCCACTGCCTTCACAGCTAAAGAAGCACGGCGCAAATCGACTTCGCTACGCATATCTTTCCGGGATTCCTGTTCGTGCGCACCGTTAGAACAAGCATTGACAGCATTATTGTATATCTTAATTTTCTCCACAAGTTCACGATAGATACCACGGACACTGCTCTCGAGGAACGGAGGGGTGAGGTAAGACTGCAAGCCTGCATATGCCCTGCGTTTGGCTATCATACCTTCTCCCACATTTCCTATCGAATAAATATAGAAATGAGGCAAAGCGCCTACCAGCCGGTCGGGCCAGTCGTTACTACTCAAAGCAACCTGCTTTTTCGGTGTAAATTCCAGACTGCCATGAGTACCGAAGTGAATCAACGCATCGGCCTTAAAACCGAACTGCGTCCACAAATAAGATGCAATATAAGTGTGAGGAGGTGCGGCATCCGTACCATGAACAATCTTAAACGCATTGTCTCCCTTTCCGGCGGCATTTTGCGGCAGCAACACCACATTCCCGAACTGTAAGCGGGCAACTCCCAGGCGTCCGTCATCGGTAGCCATATACTCACCGGGAAATTCTCCGAAGGAAGATACGACCTCCGCATACTTTTCCGGCCTGAGTACTTTCCCTACCCAACTTTCGTACTGTTCTTTGGTAATCAGTTCGGGATGCCCGTTCTTCATAAAGTTGTCGAAAGCTCCTTCCGCATACGTTCCGAATACAGCTCCCTGTGCTTGTATCATACGTTCCAGTTCTTTGGAGGATGCCGGCAAGCCGTCTACCTTATACCCTTCTTTCTTCAAATGCAGCAATAGGTTGTAAAGCGAAGGGGCAACTTCCATACCGGCAGCAGCCATTGCGTTCTGTCCCGGGCCTTTATAATAATAAATCGCCACGCGCTTTTCATTATTGGGCTTGTTCTGAAACTTAATATAGTTATTCACCGTCTCTACAAAAGTTTCCAAACGCTCGGGAATGGCAAAAGCATGCTGCAATCCTTCTTCATCCCTATAATGTCCGAACAAAGCGAAAGGACGGATAGCCCCGTCTATTTCGGGGGTTACGACACTTTGCGAGAGAAATCCGCCGCTCATTCCCATTTTGTCGTTCTCCCACTCTTCTACGAGCCGGTTTACATTCAGCGGAGTAAACAACGGGATATTCTGTTGTGCTAGGTAATCCACGATATAGTCTCCCATGCGCCCGTGCGCCATATTGATGACTGCCGAGGGGAATACCGAATCAATTTGGTGCCTGCCAATGAAGCCTTTCATATTCCGTACCGGATAAACGACATTACCCGTTTCCTCCAGTTTCCGGATAAGGTCTGCCGGTTCGCCCATCATACCAGTGATTATGATACGGGGAGCTCCCTCTTGCAACAGCCCGTTTTCCTGCAGGAAAGCATTGTATCCGGCTATCGTATTGAAACCGAGTTCTTCATCATCAGGCTTCTTCGGGTCGGCATGATATATCATATCATTGGAGCGTTCTGTTACAGCTTCAGGTTCGTCTACCGAAATAAGCTTGCCATCGATATGCTTACGTACATAATTCAGCATGCTACGGTAGTTACGGCGCCCGCCATTCCCCAGGTAACTTCTCAAAGTGTCGGCCTGGATAGAGTCCAGCGAAATTATCTCATTGGCAGGATTGGTGACGGAAGTGGTCAGAATGGGCAAGCCGCCATCGGCAGCCTTCTTTATCTGCGCACGCTGTTCTTCCGTTATTCTCATCCCCATGGCATTGATAAATACCATGTCATAAGAAGTCAGCTTATCCAGTTCGTCGGTACTGACTTCTGCTATCTTTATAAACGAATTATCATTAGCCTTGGATATTTGTCCGAGACTGATAACTTGATAATTGACAAATGCTACTCTTGTAGAACTGAACCATAAGTTCCAGATACCTATAAGCAGCAACACGAGGACGGCCGCACAGCCACTCCCCAATAGTTGTTTTTTCTTCATATCGATATTTTAATATTTATAACCCGAACATATCTGCAATATTAAGATTTACGGTTCCTATTACACTGATTCCCTTTTGCGGAATCTGCAGGGAACTATCGGCAGCCTTGTCTTTATAATTGAACAGGTTATCGATACCCAGATTGAGGGATATGCCTTTCGGAAGGGTAACTCCGGTATTCAACGAACACATCGTACGTGCATCGTAAGTGGTTATTTCATACGCATAAGTACCGTCATCATTTTGGTTTCTTGTATAAGTATCGAACTTTGCTCCCCACTGCCCGTTCAGCGAACAGTTAAAACCTATCTTTCCGAACTTATGCGAATACATAGCATTGAAAGTTGCCGTATGCGGGCGCACCAAAGAAGTATTCCGTCCGTCGACCTCTTCATAATCGTTCGTATAAGCATAAGAACCTGTCAATATCAGCCCGAAACCAAAACGGTAGCGCAAAATTGTCTCCAAGGCCGTAGTTTTGGCATTATCGGCATTCACGTACTGCATGTCGCTCGAACCGTCGCCCAATGACATATAGGCTATCTTGTTCCTGAAACGGTTGTGGGCAAAAGAAACCGACATGTTCAGCCCTCCCTTGGTAAACTCGCCGGACAGAGAGATTTGATTGCTGGTTTCCGGTTTCAAATCCGGATTACCGTACAGCATGAACCAACCCATACCGCCCATATCGTATGCCTGGTAGAGTTCTTTCAGAGAAGGCGAACGGAATCCTTGTGCATAACCAGCACGGAAAGAGACATGGTCGCAAAAATGCCACAGTAAAGAAACCTTCGGAGTGACATGCCAATGATATTTCTCATGATAGTCGGCACGTACTCCCGCCACGATATTCAGCTCATCGAGGATATCCCAATCTTCCTGCGCATAGAAAGCGTACAACTGATTGTCAACATGGGAGCTGTCTTCCAGCATATAATGTTTCAGGTATTCAAAGTCACCTTCGAACCCGACACTGACAGTATGCTTGCCGAATGTTCCGGTATAATCGATACGCGGTGTCTGCTTGATATTACGGTAATCCGTAGTTTTCTTTCCGGATAAGAAATAGTCCTGGTTCTTCTGATAATTATCATAAATATATCCTATTACAAGTTGCTGTTTTTCTCCGGGAAGATATGTAACCTTACCGTTCAAGGTATAATCAAGGAATATGTCCTGATACATCTTGCCCACGCGCTTGTCTCGTTTATTGCGGTAAAACGAACCTTTCAAATCCGCATTTAGCTTTTCATTGCAGGTATAGCCTATTTTCTGCAAAAAATCCCAAATGTTGTATCCGTAGACCGTGGTGGAACCGGCATCTTCCTGCTCCTCTGCCGAAGAACCGTCACTTCCTTCCGTTACGGTGGTCTTACCTACCTCATCACCTATCTCATAAGTATCTTTTGTACGATAGGTAAGGCTGGTATAAGAAGTAAGACGATTTTTCTTCACACCGGTAGAAGCTGTATATTTCTGTCCGTTGGAACCGGCATAACGTGCATTCAAATTTCCGCTAAAAGGACGATTGGCGGTCTTTGTAATGATATTGATGACTCCACCCAATGCATTGGAACCATAGATTGTGGACTGGGCTCCTTTAATGACTTCTATACGTTCGATATCGTCTACATTGAAACGGGTAAAATCAACATTATGGTCGGCTCCTTCCCCACTTACGCGTTCGCCATCTATCAAAAACAGCATATACTCTCCATCCATGCCTTGATAAGATATCTCAGGCATCTGACTCATCGAATTATACCCAATCTGCAAACCCGGCAGTTCGTATTGCAGCAAAGTTTCGACATTCATCGGATTGAGTGCCTGAATCTCCTTTTGAGATATTACACGCGTCAGTACAGGTACCTCTTTCAACGGTTTTGCAACAAACGAACCGGTTACCACTACATCATTCAGTTGATTAGAAGAAGGAACCAATCGGATATGCAGTCGCGGCGGACGTACAGCCGGAACCGCTTTTATTTCCTGAGATTCGTATCCTATGAATGAAACCAACAGCGTATATTCTTTCGCATTTTCCAAACGGATAACAAATTCACCGTCGCTATCCGTGCCTGCTCCGAAAGTAGTTCCCAGCACCCTAACCGTAGCTCCAGGCATTGGCTGCCCGTTTTCATCTACAACATCTCCCAATATGGAATAGCGATAACGGTTGCTATCCCTTTCGTCCACTTCCTCCGCAAAGACAGTGGGCACTGCCGCTGCCAGCAAAAAAAGTAAGGAACAAAGAACCCGTCTCATTCTTATTTAATCGGGATAAATTCGTAATTGAATGTAACAAAACCGCTCTTATTCGTTTCAGAGTTTCCTGCAACTGTAAATTGAAGCTTCGCCCAACTGCCGTCCTTACACTTCAAAACTATTACATGCATTGTCGGTTCATAAATAGTAGGAGGCATACTACCTGTCTCCGTCTTTTTCACCCAACTGCACAACACTTTGTTCACAGTTGCAGTCTTGGCGTAACCGACGTTGCCTTGCATCATTTTGCTCATATCGGTGATGATGGCATATTCTTCATCCTCGTTTGTTATGTTTTCATCCGCTTTATAGTCTCCTTCAGGCAACTCCGTAATTTCATTCATATTTGTTTTCTCCGTATCGAAAACCATGCCACCGTTTGTTTTTATCTCATAACGGTGTATGGCGATATGCCATTCGATACCGATAGTTTCCTTCGCTTTTGGCTCGCTTACCGAACCATCCGTATAAATCCATTCGCTTGTATCCGGATGTATTTCCGTTTCTCCAGTTTTCAGATTTACATAAGTCCATTTATCATAGGCAGATACATCCAGATTCGTTTTCGTACCTCCAACTCCGTCTCCCCATTGACTACCCTTATTATCGTCATCACTGCATGCTGCTCCTAATAAACCGATGGCCGCCATGACCAATACATCTTTAATTTTCATTTTAGCTTATTCCTTTTTAGCGTTAATAAATTAATTTTCACGCTGCAAAGTTAGATCGCACAGGTAGCTGGCACAATACCGATAAATAACTATATTAAAAACAATAATACCCACAAATAGTAAAAAAGTGCTGCCTGCACCTTCACAGGCGCAGGCAGCACAAACCACAAATACAAATACAACTAAACAAAGTTTTTCCTTAGATAATTCCCTGACCCATCATGGCGTGGGCTACCTTCATGAAGCCGGCAATATTAGCACCCTTCACGTAGTTGATGTAGCCGTCGGGTTCTGTTCCGTATTTCACGCACTGAGCATGGATACCGTGCATAATGGCATGAAGCTTCTCGTCTACCTCAGCCGCACTCCAACTGAGATGCATTGCATTCTGTGACATTTCCAATCCGCTGGTAGCCACACCGCCTGCATTCACAGCCTTACCCGGTGCATACATAATCTTGTTTTCAATAAAGAGGTCGATAGCTTCGGGGGTACATCCCATATTGGAGATTTCGCCCACACAAGTCACCTTATTATCAATCAGATGCTGTGCATCTTCCCCATTCAACTCATTCTGCGTTGCACAAGGCAAAGCAATATCGGCTTTCACCTCCCACGGACGTTTGCCGGGAACGAAAGTAGAGCCGGGGAATTCATCGGCATACGGAGCTACGATATCATTGCCCGATGCACGGAGTTCCAACATATAATCTATCTTCTTGCCACTGATGCCGTTCGGGTCATAGATATAACCGTCGGGACCGGAAATCGTAATAACCTTAGCACCCAACTGGGTAGCCTTGGTAGCTGCACCCCAAGCCACATTTCCGAAACCGGAGATAGCAACCGTCTTACCCTTGATATCTATACCTTTGGTTTCCAGCATTTGGTTTACAAAATACAATCCACCGAAACCGGTTGCTTCGGGACGTATCAATGAACCGCCGAATTCCAGACCTTTACCTGTGAAAGTACCTGTAAATTCGCGTGTCAGTTTCTTATACATACCGAACATATAGCCCACTTCACGACCACCTACACCAATATCACCGGCGGGTACGTCCATATCCGGACCGAGGTGACGCCACAATTCCAACATGAAAGCCTGACAGAAACGCATCACTTCCGCATCGCTCTTACCGCGCGGAGAGAAATCGGAACCGCCTTTACCGCCACCCATAGGCAGAGTGGTCAAAGCATTCTTGAAAGTCTGTTCAAACCCCAAGAACTTCAAGATAGAGAGGTTTACTGAAGCGTGGAAACGAATACCGCCTTTGTACGGACCGATAGCATTATTGAACTGTACGCGATAACCGAGATTAGTCCGCACCTCGCCTTTATCATCCACCCACGTAACACGGAAAGTAAAAATACGATCGGGTTCAACCAACCGTTCTATGATTTTTGCCTTCTCGAACTCAGGATGCTGATTGTAGATATCTTCGATAGAAAGAAGTACTTCCTTTACGGCTTGAAGATATTCAGACTCGCCGGGATGCTTTGCCTCCAAAGAGGACATGATACGTTCGATATTCATAATATTACGTTTTAAAGGTTATTACCTTGTTAACTATTTATTGCCTGAACAAAATGTCAACAAACAACACTGCAAATATAGGAAAACTTTTCAAAACACCTAAACACTGCAGTAATATTTTGATTAAATAATGATAAAACGTCAAATCACATAGAATATAAAAGAACAACAAACAAAAAAGCAGGGGACAACTGTATAAACTGCTTGCAAAGGTAATTCTTTATCCTTCATTCCTCATTCTTCATTTAAATTGCTACTTTTGTCCTCCGAACTAATAAACCATGAGAAAACATGCTCAGTAAGTTTAAATTAAACCAGCTCTATTTCAAAGATACGCAGTTTGCCAACCTCATGACGCGACGTATCTTCAATGTGCTTTTAATCGCCAATCCTTATGATGCTTTCATGCTGGAAGACGACGGCCGTATCGACGAAAAAATCTTTAATGAATATACTTCACTCTCCCTGCGCTATCCGCCGCGCTTTACACAGGTATCTACTTGCGAGGAAGCATTGTCTCAACTATCGTCCATGCCATACGACCTTATTATATGTATGCCGGGAACGGGAGATAATGAAGGATTTGACGTAGCGCGAACCATCAAGGCACAATACGAGCACATCCCTATGGTAATTCTGACCCCGTTCAGCCACGGCATCACCAAACGCATTGCCAACGAGGATCTCAGTTCGTTCGATTATATCTTCTGCTGGCTGGGGAACACCGACTTACTGGTTTCCATCATCAAGCTGATAGAGGACAAGATGAATCTGGAACACGACGTCAGTGAAGTGGGCGTACAGATCATTCTTCTGGTAGAAGACGGTATCCGTTTCTACTCCTCTATCCTGCCCAATCTTTATAAATTCGTATTGAAACAGAGCCAGGAGTTTTCCACTGAAGCATTGAATGCCCACCAACGTACGCTACGTATGAGAGGGCGTCCTAAAATCGTCCTTGCACGTACCTACAACGAAGCAATCGGCATATACGAAAAATACAAGAACAACATATTGGGAGTTATCACCGACGTCCGCTTCCCTCGCGTTGAACGCGGTGAGAAAGACGCACTCGCTGGTATCAAGCTGTGTGCCGCCATACGGAAAGAAGACCCGTTTGTTCCATTGATTATACAATCGTCCGAATCGGAGAACGTGTCGTACGCAGCCAAATACGATGCGGCTTTTATCGATAAGAATTCCAAAAAGATGGATGTGGACCTGCGCCGTATCGTATCGGACAATTTCGGTTTCGGCGACTTTATCTTCCGCAACCCCGACACACTGGAAGAGATTGCCCGCGTCAAGAATCTGAAAGAACTTCAGAATATCCTCTTTGCCGTACCGGCAGAATCGTTCCTCTATCATATCAGCCGCAACCATGTGAGCCGCTGGCTCTATTCACGCGCCATGTTTCCCATTGGCGAGTTCTTGAAACCTATTACGTGGAACAGTCTTCAGGATGTGGATGCCCACCGCAAAATCATCTTTGAAGCAATTGTAAAGTACCGCAAGATGAAAAACCAGGGTGTGGTAGCTGTTTTCAAACGCGACCGTTTCGACCGTTACTCGAACTTTGCCCGTATCGGCGACGGTTCACTGGGCGGCAAAGGCCGTGGTCTGGCATTCATTGACAACATGGTGAAACATCATCCGGAATTCGACGAATTTGAAAATGCCCGCGTTGCCATACCCAAAACGGTAGTACTATGTACGGATGTGTTCGATGAGTTCATGGACACCAACAATCTGTATCAGATAGCCCTGTCCGATGCCGATGACGATGTGATTCTCCGCTACTTTCTGAAAGCCAAACTGCCCGACCGTCTGGTTGAGGACTTTTTCACTTTCTTCGATGTGGTAAAATCACCTATTGCCATCCGCTCTTCCTCACTATTGGAAGACTCCCATTACCAACCTTTCGCCGGTATATACAATACTTATATGATTCCTTATCTGGACGATAAGTATGAAATGCTCCGTATGCTCAGCGATGCAATCAAGGGAGTTTACGCTTCTGTATATTTCCGCGATTCAAAGGCTTATATGCAAGCCACAAGCAATGTCATCGACCAGGAGAAAATGGCCGTAATCCTGCAGGAAGTGGTCGGCAACCAGTATGGCGACCGTTATTACCCGTCCATGTCAGGCGTGGCGCGTTCGCTCAACTATTATCCTATCGGAGATGAAAAAGCTGAAGAGGGTATTGTCAACCTGGCACTCGGGCTGGGCAAATACATCGTGGACGGCGGTATGACTCTCCGGTTCTCTCCCTATCACCCCAACCAAGTTCTGCAAACCAGCGAAATGGAGATTGCGCTCAAAGAAACCCAAACACGTTTTTATGCACTCGACCTGCGTAACGCCGGACATGACTTCTCCATTGACGATGGTTTCAACCTATTGAAATTACACGTAAAAGAGGCCGAGAAAGACGGTGCTCTCAAATATATAGCTTCCACCTACGACCCTTACGACCAGATAATCCGTGACGGTCTATATCCGGGCGGGCGCAAGGTTATCACCTTCGCCAATATCTTGCAGCATGATGTATTTCCTCTGCCCCGCATTTTGCAATTGGCATTAAAATACGGACAGCAGGAAATGCGCCGTCCTGTAGAAATCGAATTTGCAGCTACCATGAACCGTGAAAAGGACAAGACCGGAACGTTCTATCTGTTGCAAATACGCCCGATTGTCGACAGCAAGGAAATGCTTGACGAGGACCTCACAGCCATCCCCGATGAAAAACTGCTGCTCCGTTCCAATAATTCGTTAGGGCATGGCATAATGAATGAATTACAGGATGTAATTTATGTAAAGACCGACAACTACAGCGCTTCCCACAATCAGGAAATAGCCTGGGAGATAGAAAAATTGAACCAGCAATTTTTGGACGAGGGCAAGAACTATGTACTGATAGGACCGGGACGTTGGGGCAGCAGTGATACCTGGCTCGGTATTCCCGTTAAATGGCCCCACATCAGTGCAGCGCGTATCATTGTAGAAGCAGGACTGACGAACTATCGTGTCGATCCTAGTCAGGGAACACACTTTTTTCAGAACCTGACTTCATTCGGAGTAGGCTATTTCACAATCAATGCTTTCATGAATGACGGCGTGTATAATCAAGACTTTCTGAATGCACAACCTGCTGTATATGAGTCCAAATACCTGCGTCACGTGCACTTTGAACATCCTATAACCGCCAAAATGGACGGAAAGAAGAAACAGGGAGTAGTATTGCTACCCTCACGATAAGATTTTATGTCTAAAACAAGATTAAAACCAGATTAATCAACTATTCTTTTTTTGAGAAAAATGGGACAAATGATGTCCCATTTTTCATTTATAACCGCAAAATAAGGCGATAAGCGCTAATTATCTCATCTAAAAAACATATTTTTGTACCCGACTTCAAGAATTAGCAGGTAAAAAGATAACCAAACACTGTTGTTAATGGGTAAAAAATATATAACTTTTCTAACCCTGTTTACAGTAATATGTATTACATTGACCGGATGTGAGCGGGAGAATGAACAAACTGCAAACCAGGGCAGACTTAATCTGAGATTAGCAGTTGATACAAATGTAGAAAACATGGTAACACGTGCTATCGCTGATGAAGAGACATTACCCGACATCAACGACTTCTCAATTACCGTTCTTCAAAATAATAATGTACAACTTAGCTGGAACAAGTATGCCGACTTTACAGACGGAACGGAAATTGCAGCCGGCAACTATACACTAAAGGCCACTTATGGAAACATAGAAACCCAAGGTTTTGGAGCCCCGTACTACGAAGGAGTAAAAGAGTTCTCCATAAAAAAGAACGAAAGTACAAGCATATCGGTCATATGCTATCTTGCCAATGTAAAAGTTACGACAGAATACACGGAACTTTTCAAAAAATATTTTACAGACTACACCGTAAACATACGCCCTGCCGGCAGTACGGACATTTCATTCGGCAAGAATGAAACAAGGGCTGCATACGTAAAGCCTGGCAAGATAAGCATTTACCTATCAGGAAGCAAACAACAAGGAAACAAAGTCACATTTGAAGCCGCTACCATAGAGAATGCAAAGGCACGCCAGCATTACCGTCTGAAATTTGATGTACAAGCAGGGGGTACGGAATTGGATGTATCATTCACGGACGAAACGGAAAGAGTGCCGATAACCATAGATATTTCGGACGATGCCTTGAACACACAGCCACCGTTCTTTACGCCAACGGGATTTGAATCGGGAGTTGCCCGGGAGTTAACGGAATGGACAGAACCCGAATCCCCTTTATCAGCCTTGCTGACGGCGCGTGGCGGAATATCCAAATGTGTCTTGACAACCCGCTCTCCTTCTCTGTTGAGCAAGGGATGGCCCGCCGAGATTGATCTGGTAAATCCGGAACCAGGCATGCTTACCACATTACAAGATCTGGGACTGGAGTTAAAAGGATTAAGTACCAATGTCGATAAAATGGCAATGTTGGACTTCACAAAAGTACTGGTCAATATATCTCATTCGGAAACAGACGAAGAAAATACATTTACCTTGACCGCAACAGACAAATTGAGTAAAGTAAACAAAGAGCCATTGGTACTCAAAATCAAATCTCTGCCTAATGGTTTTGACGTAGCCAAGCCTATGAATGCCGAACGTGGAAGCACTACCATACTGCTGACCGTCATTTTGAAAGGGGACATATCCAAAGTCAGCTATCAATATCAGGCATACGGCTATTGGCAACCTTTAGTCCCTACAAGCATAGAGAGCGACAAAGATACGCACCAAGTAACCATCACGTTCAAAGACGGGTTGCAGGAACCTCAACAGATAAAAGTAATTGCGGGAGATAAAGAAAAGACCGTGACAGTAGGAATCGGTGAATCATCCTGCTCCCTGACTGCTCCCGAAGGGGATGTATGGGCTAAAAAAGCCACTCTCTATTTGGTTGGAGACACGGAAGGAACAACCGAATATCTGAAGACGGTTAAGGATATTACCGTAAAATGCAGAAAAGCGTCAGGAGACTGGTTTTCTCCATCACAAGAAAAAATAAAAAATGCGGTTGAGGTTAGCGGATTAGAGCCTGGCACCGATTACATATTTAAAGCCGTAATAGATGGAACCAATACAATTACCGTCAAGAATGAAGTATCCGTAAAAACCGAGGAAACACTACAGATACCCAATTCAGGTTTTGAAGACTGGCATACAGATTCCGATACACGGTGGTCTGCAGGGACTTTTGGAAATTTCACCCACTATTTTTATTACCCTTATACTAAAGGTGCTACTGATATATGGTGGAATACAAACAACAAATATTCCCAAGCATGGGTTGTGGCACCGGTACAGACAACAACCTGTCCGGCCGTTATCTATGTAAAAGACGCAAAAAGCGGTGCTAAAGCAGCAGAGATTCACACAGCCGGTTCCGGCGGAGGATATTCGAGTACCCCTGTCACGATGTACCCCGAGGGAGCAAAAGCAGGACGCTTATTCATAGGAACCTATAATTGGAGTGACAAGAAAGAAACCGTAACAACTGGACATCCTTTCACCTCCCGACCCTACGGAATGAAATTCTGGTATAAATACACTCCCTATCAGACAGACAACTTTAAAGTTGAAATCGAGATACGCAGCGGGAATAAAGTCATAGCAGGCGGCTCGTACATATCAGAAGCCGCAAGTTCTGCAGACAGCGAATATCAGGAAGCATATATCAACCTCGACTACCAAGGAAATATGGAAAAAGCAACTGACATATATGTCAATATTCTATCAACAACCAAAACCTCTTTCGGCAGTGACGATTTACAGAAAGCCGGAACAATTGATTTGACAGATTGTGCAACAGGCTGGACCACCCATTTAGGCAGCCGCCTCAAAATAGACGATTTAGAACTTATATATGAATAACAAAATATGAAGAAATCAACCACTCTGTTTACTCTGGCACTCTTTGCTATTCTGGCATTCTCTTCATGCGAACGCGAGCAATGGGGAAACGCCCAAAAAGGCTCTGACGACATAGACAATCGTGCCGAAGGTCAAATAGGACTGTCTGCATTAAAAGTCTCCGTAGACGAGAAAACAACTTCCACCGTTACCCGTACAGGAATCAATTTCATCATCCGCATTTACGATATGGATAAAGAAGGAAAAATGGTGCAAGAGTGGAAATACAGCGAGATGCCCGAAATATTCACGCTAAAGGTAAGCCATTACAGTATCACAGCCATGTCTCATGAAGTACAACCGGCAGAATTCGAAAAGCCCTATTATTTCTCCAAACAGGATTTTGAAATTACCGAAAATACGGTAACGGATCTTAAAGAACTGGTTTGTACCTTGAATAATATAAAAGTGAGAATAGCCTATGACGACGAGCTTCAAAAGCTGTTGGATGAAGACTCCAAAGTCAAGGTTTCCATCGGCGAAGGACGTTTGGAGTATGCAAAGGACGAAACACGTGCAGGATATTTCAAATCCATCGGTGAAACCAACATTCTGATTGCCGACCTCAACGCTACTGTTCAAGGAGAGAAAGTTACGATGTCCAAAGCCTTCATTGACGTCCTTCCCGGTGAAGAACGTATCATTAAATATTCGATGAAGCAAAACAGTGGTGGTGACGGCGACAATGGAGAGATTGGAAAGGTCGACATCCAGATAGATGCAACATGTGAGGTTGTAGAGAAAGACATAACCATAGCCCCGGGAGAAGAAGAGCCGTTACCCGAACCCGAACCGAATCCTGAACCGAATCCCGAAA
>OOCX01000404.1_pt1 | contig 36356 bp, 32 predicted proteins | sample 1671231 | NCBI WGS metagenome assembly OOCX01 (sample SAMN06348135, study PRJEB24527) | human gut metagenome | biome: human gut; feature: ankylosing spondylitis patient; material: feces | host: Homo sapiens | place: China | collected 2015-10 | reverse complement strand
AGTCGAAACGGAAAAAAGCTAGTCGCTGCGCTTAACGCTTTTTTCTCGTTTCTCCGATTTGCTGCTTCGCAGCTGGTGTTACCTCTCTGCTGACGGTAAAGTTCTGCGAAAGCCTGAAATCTTCGGCGGAGCCGTAAATGGGAGAAGCACAAAAAAATGCGTTTAGCGAAGCGGCTAGCATTTTTGGGCTTCGACCTCATCTTTGGAATTGTTAAGGGCGAGCAGCCCTTAACTCGTTGCGGGGAGAGTGGAGTCCAGAGGTAGGGAGGGGGGATTCGAAACACCCCTCCCTACCTCTGGCCCGCGCGGAGCGCAAGCCATTTGACCAAAAGAGAAAACCAGCCCCGCACACGCCCACCCAAAAACAAGGACCCTGTCATAAATCGCTGCCCAATCGAAGAAAGGATGCCCATAAGAATGGAAAAAAATATCGCTGTCATCTGGGGCGACTGCTCCAGCCCCGAGATCGTGAAGCAGACCCTCCGCGTTCTCGATAAGGTGGCCGAAAAGTACGGCCACACCTTCCACTATACCGACGCCGCAATGGGCGGCGAGGCCATCGACAAGTACGGCGACCCGCTGCCCCAGCATGAGCTGGACAAATGCCTTGCGGCCGACAGCGTCCTTCTGGGCGCAGTGGGCGGCCCCAAGTGGGAGGGCCTGCCCGGTGAGCAGCGCCCTGAAAAGGGTCTGCTCCGCCTCCGCGCCGGGATGGGCCTCTACTCCAACAACCGCCCGGCCAGGATCTGGCCCCAGCTGGCCCCGGCCAGCCCCCTCAAGCCCGAGATTGTGGCAAAGGGCATCGACTTCATCATCGTGCGTGAGCTCATCGGCGGCGTCTACTTCGGCAAGCACGAGACTTACACGCTGGAAAACGGCGAGAAGCAGGCGGTGGACTCCATGCCCTACTCGGAGCACGAGATCGAGCGCATCGGCCGCATCGGCTTTGAGACGGCCATGAAGCGCCGCAAGAAGCTCTGCTGCGTGGATAAGGCCAACGTGCTGGATACCAGCCGCCTCTGGCGTGCGGTCATGCACCGCCTGCAGGCTGAGTACCCCGAGGTGGAGTACAGCGAGATGTTCGTGGACAACTGCGCCATGCAGGTCGTCAAGGACCCCAGCCAGTTCGACGTCATCGTCACTGAGAACATGTTCGGCGACATCATCTCCGACGAGGCCTCCATGATCACCGGCTCCATCGGCATGATCCCCTCGTCCAGTCTGGGCGACGGCACCCGGGGCCTGTATGAGCCCATCCACGGCTCTGCCCCCGACATCGCGGGCAAGGACATCGTCAACCCCACCGCCTGCATCCTCTCCGCCGCCATGATGCTGCGCTACTCCTTCGGTATGGTCGAGGAGGCTGACGCCATTGAGAACGCGGTGAATAAGGTTCTGGACAAGGGCCTGCGCACCGCCGACAACATGAGCGAGGGCTGCACCTGCCTCGGCTGCACCGCCATGGGTGACGCTATTCTCGCGGAGATTTGAGTTTACCGGAAAGTAATAGGATAAAGTGGTAATATCCCGCCGCTGTTCGCTGTTTGGTGAATGGCGGCGGTTTATATGTCTTGTGCTTTGTCAAAATTTATGTTATGCTGTAACCAATGTCAGTGATGGCAGGAAAAAGGCGCTGTGTCCAAAACGCAGGCGGCTGACTCCTTACCGGCACCTAAGCGCCGGGTAAGGCAGTTTTTCTTGAAGTTGCCACTCCCCGAGTGCTCAAGGGCAGGAAGGGGGTGTGGACCATGACGTTCTCCGATGTTGCAATATTACTGACGCTTCTTGGCGGAGCAATTTTTGTTACATTCCAGATCACATGGACGATCGCACATGAGAACCATGACGATAAAAAACGCAAGAAAAAATGACCGCCTCAGAGTTCCAAGCCGAGCGGTCATTTTCTCTTGACTGATCTGGTAAGGAGCTAGTCGTTTGCAGACACAGCGCCTTTCTAATTGTAGTATAGTCAAATTTCTTTGGGTTGTCAAGCATAGAGAACGAGCCATCAGAATGAATACAATGTCAGCAAATTCTGCTTTCTGCCTTAAAGTGTGAAATAGATTCATTTGACAAATCAATTTATGTAAACTATACTAAACCCTGTCTTTAACAATAAAAATAGCCCGTGTGCCGGGATGGATAAACAGAGATAGGATGGGAAAAACGATATGCTGACACTGGATAAGATCTACCACGCCGCCTTTGTCCTCAAGGACGTAGCCCGCAAGACCGACCTCATCGAGGCACCCCGGCTCTCCAAGGACTGCCAGCTCTACCTCAAGACCGAGAACCTGCAGGTGACCGGCAGCTTCAAGGTGCGCGGCGCTTATTATAAGATCAGCCAGCTCTCCAAGGAAGAGAGCGACAAGGGCGTCATCGCCTGCTCGGCGGGCAACCACGCACAGGGCGTGGCGCTGGCCGCTACCCGCCGCGGCATCAAGAGCATCGTCTGTATGCCGGACGGCGCGCCCATCATGAAGGTTGAGAACACCAAGAACCTCGGCGCAGAGGTCTGCCTCGTACCCGGCACCTACGACGACGCCCACGACAAGGCCGTGGAGCTGCAGGAAGAGACGGGCATGACCTTCATCCACCCCTATGACGACGAGCAGGTCATCGCCGGTCAGGGTACCATCGGCCTCGAAATTCTCGACCAGCTGCCTGATGTGGATGCCGTCATCGTGCCTGTGGGCGGCGGCGGACTCATCTCCGGCGTGGCCTTCGCCATCAAGAGCCTGAAGCCCGACGTCAAGGTCTACGGCGTGCAGGCCGAGGGCGCACCCAGCATGTACCGCTCCCTCCATGAGCACAAATACCAGACCCTCTCTGCCGTCTCCACCTTCGCAGACGGCATTCAGGTCAAGACCCCCGGCGAGCTGACCTACAAGCTCTGCGAGGAGTATGTGGACGACATCGTCACTGTCACCGAGGACGAGACTGCAGCCGCCATCCTCTCCCTGATGGAGAACCAGAAGCTGGTGGCCGAGGGTGCAGGCGCAGTGCCTGTGGCGGCGGCGCTCTTCCACAAGCTGCCCATCGAGGGCAAGAAGGTCGTCTGCCTCGTCTCCGGCGGCAACATCGACGTGAACATCCTCAACCGCGTCATCACCCGCGGCCTCGTCATGAGTGGCCGCAAAGCCAACCTGACCATCGCGCTGGAAGACAAGCCCGGCCAGCTGCAGCAGGTGGCCGACATCGTCTCTCGCTGCGGCAGTAATGTGGTGTCCGTCCTCCACGACGGCTCCGACCCCAATATGCCCATCTCCAGCTGCTTCCTCAAGCTGACCCTCGAGACCCGCGACAACGCCCAGATCGAGCAGATCCGGCAGGAGCTCACCAAGGCAGGCTTCCAGCTGGTGGCCGAGCGCGTATAACTTTATCAGAAGATGCAGAAACGCCGCCCGAATGGGCGGCGTTTCGTTTTGTCAGCCGATGATCTCGTACTGGAAATATTCGCACTTGAGCTTGCTGCCTACGTCGATCTCCGGCGGCAGGAGCGCCAGTGCCACCGGGTTCAGCTCGTCGCTCTCGATGTCGGTGCGGCGCAGATTGACGTAATCGCCGTCAAAGCTCACGACTTCGTAATACCAAGGCCCCATACTGTTCCCTCCCGTGATTCATTCCGGTGTGTTCTCTTTTTCCTGCTTCCGCCAGTGGCAGTACGGCCCGAGGATGCAGACGGCGGCGAGTATCATCACCGCGAGGATGATGCTGGTGACGGTCTGATTGTCGGAGAAAAAGAAGAACAGCAGCTGTCCGCCGCCCACGATGAGCTCCAGCACACCCAGAAGCCTCTGCCAAAGGCGGCGGGCCTCGGCGCTGGCGGATTCCAGCCGCTTGCCCAGTATGCCAGGCAGCTCGAGGCGGAGGACGTCCGCAATGCCCCAGATGAGGAAGATGATGCCGATGACAAGATGGTGTACCATAAGCCGCGCTCCTTTCTGCGTTACGCGCTGAACAGGAAAACTTTTACAGTGCAAGTATATCATATCGGTGAGACCCCGGCAAGGACGGGATTTGGAGTGGGCTGAAGGGCGATTAAGTTTGGTGCCATAACGATTTTCTGTTTAGCTTAGATGGTCAATGGCATACTGCGCTTCGGATGCTGTAAACTGCTCACCGTATTCAGAAGTAAGCTGGTCATAAACGGCGCTCTTAGACATGGACATTCCCGTGTAATATTCCTGTGCTTTTGCAAGAGCGTTTGCGTTCCAGTCTACGCCTGTCATATTATCAATAGCATACTGTGCTGCATCCGCAGAGAACCCCTCACCATAAGAGGAAGTCAGTTGGTCATAAACGCCTTTTTTCGACATATGGAGATTTTTAGCATATGACAAGCCCTTTGTTAAAGCATTTTGGTATTCTGTTGAGACGTCTGCACTTGGAGTTGTTACCGACCCAGAATAGGTGGAATAGTTTGATTTTGACGAGGAGTAAGAAGATTTAACACTTGCACTGTTGTACCCTGATGTTTTCGAGGTGCTCTCTCCCAAACTTCCTAATACAACTATCGCCAGTACAGCACAAAGGACTATTCCAATCCACCGGGGCGTCTTTTTATTTGTCTGTCCCACGTTCTTTGCAATAGTCTGCGTACTTTCCTGCACCTTCTGCCCACAACTTGAGCAAAATAGAGCATCATCATCTAGTGGAGCTCCACATTTTTTGCAATACATTTATTATTCACACCCTTTACGATTCGCTTGCACTAGCTCTTACAAAATATATTGTAACTTCCGAACTTCCTGTTTTGGGAAGACTCATCATAAATGTTTCATCCTTATAGACGGCGTAAACAGGTTTGCTCTCCACTCCTTCAAATGTGACTTCATATACAAGAGAACCATCGCCTAATTTTTCTGTCTCTTCTGCGCAGTAGCGCCAAGTATAATTGAGATTTATCCCATCGCTAAGAGTGTCCATTGTTCCGGTTCCGTCAGTACTAAACGTAACCGTCGCTTTTTTGTAGTCCATTAAATCATTAGAAGTATTGATATCAACTCCCGCTTTTTTTGATTGCCACTCTCCACAAATCTTAATAGCTGGGTCGTCTTTTTTCGCTGGTGTTGACCCGAACATACGAATTCCAAACGCCGCTGCTAAGATAACGAGTACAGCAATAATAGCAATGATAACTTTTTTAGGGGAAGGTTTGGTTGTAGCTTTAGAGGTTTGAATACCGGCATCTTCACTCCAACCGCAGTTTTCACAGGTCGATACACCATCGGGCAGTTTGTTTCCACACTTCGGGCAGTACATTCACTTTTCCTCCTTTTGGGACACGTAATGAACCACGACAAGGCCGATTGCCGCAAGCACAAACATCGCAGTCAGCACAAAGAATGCCGTTGCATACGTTCCGTTAATGATATAGTTATAAGCATCTCCGCCAACATAGGCATTCACATATTTATGAGGGTAGGAATCACCGGAATCATACCGGAACATCTTATCAAGACCTTTATAGAATGTAAAAGCTCCACAGCACAGGGACACAACTGCCAGATAGCACCAAACGCTCCATTTGGTCTTTTCTGCCTTTTGGGTGTTCTGTTCCGGTACAGTCAGTGCTTGCTCCTCAATAGGAGAGGAGGCAGCTTCCTGATTGTTTTGCGGCACTTCCCAACCACATTTTTCGCATTTTGATTGTCTGCTCGAAATCATTGCTCCACATTTTTTACAGTACATTGTAATTCCTCCTGATTTCAAAAATTGCACTTTCTAACAGCTTGTTTCTTCGTCCTCCTTTCCATTTTCTTCATTATACATCACTGAACTACAAATGTATACACTTATAGTTCAATTCTTATAATTGTAGTCTACAAATCGTTCTCTTTTTTGGCTACACTTGTAGTGGAAAGAGGTGCATCATGGAGAACTATTCAAATAAAAAGCTAATAATCCGTCCCCGCCGGGCCGCATTGGGTAAGACTGCTGTTGTCTCTGTGCGCCTTTCAGAGGATACGATCAAGCGGCTTGATACCATTACCACCCGCACCGGACACAGCCGTAATGAGTTGATTCAGCTGTGTGTGGAGTTTGGCTTGGAGAATATGGAAATTAAAGAGGACTAATAATCATATGCTGTTAAATGTAAAGGGGGCGACTGTATATCGTACAAACTGCGCCGTTCTCCGTTGTTCCTTTATTTTGACTCAAGCATTGCGTCAAAAGTTTTTCAACTGATATTTTTTAACTTGACAGGCTCTCAAAGTTCAGTTAAAATAACATGGTAAGCTTTATAAAGTAAGCCTTATAAAAAGTAGTATATGGGTAGTAATAGAGTGACCAATAAGGCTACCTGACGATTCAAAGACAAGAAAAACAACGATAATGCGCCATCGCCAAGCGGTAAGGCAGGGGACTTTGACTCCCCCATCGTAGGTTCGACTCCTGCTGGCGCAACTGAAAAAGAACCCGCAGGGGGCCTGGGCGACAGGTTCCCTGCGGGTTTTCTTTTTTGTGAAAAGAGGGTGTTTGTGTGAACGAAGAAAATTCTCTGCTGACCGGGGCGGTGCGGCCTGCGCTGCTGCGGTACGCGCTGCCCATTATCCTGAGCATGGTGGCAACACAGTTTTACGCCGTGGCCGATACCATGATCATCGGCCTGCGGCTGGATGCCGATGCGCTGGCGGCAGTGTCCAACGCTTCCACGGTGCTGATGATCTTCCTGTTCATCTCCGGCGGCATGGAGCTGGGCGGCGGTCTGCTGGTGGCGGCGGGCAAGCCCACTGCCACAAAGCATGAGATGACAGAGCTGCTGTACAACCTGCTGTTCGTGGATGAGGTCATCGCCCTGTTGACCACGGCAGTGGGCTTTGTGACCCTGCCTGCGCTGCTGCGGCTGATCAATACGCCTGCGGAGATCCTGGATACCGCTGTGCTCTACGGGCGCATCTATCTGATGGGGCTGCCATTTCTGATGCCCTACGATCTGAGCAAGGAGTGTGTCATGGGATGCGGCGATTCCAAAACGCCGCTCAAGGTCATTGTGGCTACCAGTGCGATGAACATTGTGCTTGACCTTGTTCTGGTGGGGCCCTTCGGGGTAGCCGGTGCAGCGGCTGCCACAGCGGCGGCGCAGGTGGCGGGCGCGGTCTACATGGTGGCATTTCTGCGCCGCACCCAGATGGATGCGGCTTTCTCGCTCCGGATGCTCAAGGCGCGCTATGCCAGGGATATTTTCCGGCTGTCAGCCCCCAACAGTATTCAGCAGGCCAGCGGCACCATCATCACCACGGTCAAACAGGGGCTGCTGGGCGGTCTGGGTGTGGAAGCCATTGCGGGTTTCTCCTGCGCAGGCAAGCTGTCCAGCCTGTTGATGATGCCGGTGTTCGGCTTTGTGCAGTCCACGGTGTTCTTTATTGCGCAAAACACAGCCGCCCTCCAGCCGGGCCGTGTAAAAGAGGGCCTGCGGGAAGGGCGGCGGATCTTGTTGGTGTATTCGCTTGGGGTGGTGGCGGTCTGCATCGGTCTGCGGGGGCCGCTGCTCCGGCTCTTTACCACCGACCCGGCAGCAGCCAGCTATGGATGCACCATGCTGGCCTTTGAATCGGTGACCTGTCTGTTTGTGGCACAGAAGCATCTGTTCGAGGCCCGCCTGCGCGGTGCCCAGAAGATGGGGCTGTATCTGGCCTCCAACCTGGGGCAGATCGCCCTGAACCTGCTGGCCTGTGTGATCCTGGTGCCCCGCATTGGTTTTGCAGGCTTCTGGATGTCCAGCTGGATCAGCGCGCCCATCGGAATGCTGCTGGCAGCGGTGCTGGCGAACCTCTCAGGCACTTCGCACCAGCTTCCCTAATAGAAGAGGTGGCATCCCGCAGGGATGACGGAGAGGCTCAGCCGATCACCTCATACTGAAAATATTCGCACTTGACCTTGCTGCCCACCTCGATCTCGGGCGGCAGCAGGGCCAGCGCAACGGGGTTCAGCTCGTCGCTTTCAATGTCGGTGCGGCGCAGGTTGACATAATCGCCGTCAAAGCTGACGACCTCGTAATACCAGGGGCCCATAGGATACCTTCTTTCATTTGAGCTTTTCTTTGAGCTGTCGCTTTTTGGAGCGGCGGTTTTTTTAATGCTTCCGTCTTTTCTTTTCGTCCCAGGCAAAGTACCCGGCGTAGAGCAGGAACACGGGCAGGGCGGCAAGGGTGACAGTCCGGCTCAGGCGGATGCCGTCCGGCTGATAGACAAAGTCGATGGTGACCGTTCCGGCGGGGCAGAGAACGGCCATCAGGCCCTCGTCCACCCGCAGGATCTCGGTCTCTTGCCCGTCCACATAGGCCGTAAAGCCGTCATCGTAGGGCACGGAGAAGAACATCAGATTTGCCCTGTCCAGCGTGGCCTCGGCGTGGAAGCCTGCACTGTTCATCTCAAAGATGGTGCAGGCAGAGGCCCGGCGGTCGGCGCAGTCCTGAGTGTAGCGGGTGTAGGTCAGGTCGTTGAGCTCTGCCGTGGGCAGGGGCGTGAGGTACTGCCCGTAGGCCATCGCATCCTCCTCGGTGAGAACCAGTGCCCGCATGAGCAGGTTGGAGCGGGTGGGAGTCACGGTGTCCTCATACTGGGTCTCGGTGAGGTAGTAATCGTATGTGAAGCCCATGGGAACGTAGTTCTGGTTCTCGTAGAGAACATAGCCGTCCAGGGTGTCGTAATACGCCCAGCCCTCATCGGCCTCAGCGTGGAACTGCTCCTGATGCGCGAGCGTGGTCAGCAGGTATCTGACGCTGAGCAGGCCGCGCAGAGCATAATTGGAGAGTTCGGGCTGACTGCGCACATCCCGCTTGACCCCCAGTGCCGGGTAGAAGCTGAGGATGCTGGGAGCGGCGGTGCTGCCGAAATACTGCAGGCAGCTCTTGTCCAGCCACAAGCCCAGATTGTCGTGGGTCTTGTAGGTGTCAATACGCCAGTCCCCCTCGGGCAGATCCTCCTTCAGGGCCAGCGCGTTGATATACTGCTCCACAAGGTCACTGTCGGTGTTCCACTGGCCGAACTTGCCAATGCCGATGTGGACGATGCCGAACAGGCAGCTGAATGCCAGCACGCCGGCCAGCAGGCGGCGGGCAAAGACCCTGCGCTGCTGCCAGCGCCTGCAGATGCAATGGTAGACGGCCAGCCCGCCCAGACCAAAGGCAAGCACTGCGCAGTACTGGCCCGGATTCTGCAGCACGCCCAGGCTCCACTCCTTGGTGGCGGCATCCTGCACGGGCACCAGTGCAAAGGCCAGCGTGGCGATCATCACAAAGGCAATGCTCCGGGCGGGGCGGGCGAGGTCGAGGCTGGGGTCCTCCCACGCGCTCACCGTCATGGCCGCAAGGATGAGCACCGGCATGTAGAACCACCGGGCATAGTAGCTGGAATTGAGGGCATAGAACGCGCTGTTCAGGATGGGCACCAGCGCAAATACCATGCAGACGGCAATGATCCGCTTTTTGCTGTCGCCCTGCCGGGCACGCCAGTAGGCCACCACACCGGCCAGACTGCACAGGGGCAGATAGGCTGTCATGCTGGTCCATTTGATGATGCCCTCAGACCAGATGGAGGTCATATAGGGGGAATCCGGGGGCAGCACCCAGCTCAGCAGGATGGCCAGATACTGCTGGGGCTTGGAATAGGTCAGAAAGCCCCAGCCGGAGGAAAGATCGATGGTGCGCGGGTTCTGCAGCACGCTGAGGACAGTGGGCCAGAGCACCACAAAGCCCAGTGCCACGCCCAGCAGGCTCTCAAAGGCCAGCTGACCGAAGAGGCGGGGCGTGAGCCGGAATTCCCCGGCGGAGAGCTTGCAGACGAAGTAGATGACAAGGAAGAGCACCTGCCCCACAAAGAAAAAGTAGTTGTTGAGCAGGTTCACCGCCACCCAGAAGGCGAACCATCCATGGCGGTGCTCGTAAATGGTCTCATCCAGTGCCCAGAGCATCCAGGGGAAGAGGGCCAGCACATCAATGAAGTGGTTGAAGAAGATGTTGTACAGCCCCCAGCCCGAAAAGGCGTAGAGGGCCGCACCCAGCACCGCAAAGTTCGGGTCTTTGACGTAGCGGCGCAGATACAGATACGCGCCGCCGCCCGCCACCGCGAACTTGAGCACCAGCAGCGGCACCATGAGGTAGGGGAGCCAGTTCTGCGGGAAGAGCAGGGAAAACCAGAAGAAGGGGGAGCCGTACAGGTAGAACGAATAGGCGTTCATGGTTCCGCTGCCCAGGTCAGTTGCCCAGGAAAAGGTGTTCTTCACGCCTCCGTATCCGGCGGGGTAGCCTGCCCCCTTGAGAAAGCCGTTCATGTAGCGGTAAAAGCTGATCTGCTGGCTGTTGAAATCGCCTGCATAGTGGAAAAAGCCGCCGTCCAGCAGATAGAACGGCAGGAAGATGAGGGCGGCTGTCAGGGCGCAGAGCCCCACGGTGAGCCAGAACTTATCCTGCTTCTGCCCCAGCATCCGGGGCGAAGAATGAAATGCAGTCATGCGTCAGTCCTCTTTTCAGTATCGGAAATTTCCCGCTTACGGGAACGGCACCTCGCGGGTGTCATCGGGGTCCTGCGCGGCCCTGCGCTGCTGCTCGAACACCGCGTCGATGAGGGTGTCGAGGTCAGAAAGGCGGCTCAGCTCACAGCAGTAGCGCCGCAGGCTGGCGGCCCCCTTCAGGCCCTTCATGTAGTGCATGGTCTGGGCCCGGGCCTGGGGCATGGCAACGAACTCGCCCTTCTGCTCCACCATCTCCTCCACCTGCCGGCGCAGGGCGTTCATCCGGGCCTGCAGGTTCGGCTCCTTGGGGGCGGGCAGGCCCTCCAGCGCGGCGTTCACCCGCTCAAAGAGCCAGGGGTCGCCCAGAGCGGCCCGGGCGATCATCACGCCGTCGCAGCCGGTCTCCTCCACCATCCGCACAGCATCCTCGGCGGTGCGGATATCGCCGTTGCCCAGCACGGGAACGTGGACGGCATCCTTCACCGCCGCAATGATGGACGGGTCGATGCCCGGGGTGTACATCTGTTCCCGGGTGCGGGCGTGGACGGCGATGAGCACCGCGCCCGCCTGCTCACAGGCCTTGGCACACTCCACGGCCGTGACGTGCTCCGCGTCCCAGCCCTTGCGCATCTTCACGGTGACAGGGCGGGAGGTGTTTCTGACCACTTCCTCCACAATGCGGCCGCAGCGGTCGGGGTCAAGCATCAGCTTGCTGCCTGCCCCGCCCGAGACGATCTTGGGGGCCGGGCAGCCCATGTTGATGTCCAGAAAATCGAATGCGTACTGCTCCACGGCGGCAGCGGCCTGCCCCATGATCTCGGGCACCTCGCCAAAGATCTGCACGCCGTAGGGGGCACCGTTGGGTTCGGCCTTGAGCAGGCTGACGGTTTTGTGGTCGCCGTATACCAGCGCCCGGCTGGACACCATCTCACTGACGGTAAAACCGGCTCCGTGCTGGGCCATCAGCCGCCGGGCCGGGGCATCGGTAAAGCCCGCCATGGGGCCGAACACTGCCCGGTGGGGCAGGGAGATCTCCCTGATCTTCAAAGGGGTGTTGAAAGGTTCCATGATACTCCTTAGCGCTATCTGATTTAGTTGATAACATGATAAAATTTGGATTATAAGTATACCATATTTCCGGCGGCAGAACAAGAAGCGGAACATCTTTCTTGTCAGCGCGGGATTTTTCCGGTATACTGGGGGACAAAAGGAGGAGCGGCTGGAACACGGCAGCCAGCTGCACAAAAGAGATGGAATACAGAGCATGGAAAAAGCAGAACGGCGCAGGGGAGAGCATCCGCACCTCCCTGCTGGGCTACGGCTGTATGCGGTTCCCCACCACACCGGAGGGAGCCATTGACGAGCCCCGGGCCGAAGCGCTGCTGAACGCCGCGCGGGATGCGGGCGTGAACTATTTTGACACCGCTTACCCCTACCACGGCGGCCAGAGCGAGCCCTTTGTGGGCAGGGTCATTGCAAAGTGGCCCCGGGAGAGCTTTTATCTGGCCACCAAGATGCCGCTGTGGCAGTGCGGGAGCCTGGAGGAGGCCCAGCATATCTTTGAAGAGCAGCTCCGGCGGCTGGGCGTGGAGTACATCGACTTCTACCTGCTGCACTCCCTGCACGCCGCCCGGTACGACCGGGCCAAGGAAATGGGCATCGTGGACTGGCTGTGGGAGCAGAAAAAGCTGGGCCGCATCCGCAGCTTCGGCTTCTCCTGCCACGACAACGCGGCGGGCCTTGAGCACATCCTGCGGGATCAGCCCTGGGATTTCTGCCAGCTGCAGTATAACTATCTGGACACCGATGACCGTGCCGAGGAGATCTCGGGTGACCGCGGCTATCAGTTGACCGAGGAGCTGAACATCCCCCTCATCATTATGGAGCCCATCAAGGGCGGTACGCTGGCCAACCTGCCCCCGGAGGCCGAAGCACCCCTCAAGGCCCTGCGGCCCGAGGCCTCGGATGCCTCCTGGGCTCTGCGCTGGGTGGGCAGCCACCGGAACGTCCATGTCATCCTCTCGGGCATGAGTGCCGAGGATCAGCTCACGGATAACCTGGCCACCTTTGCCCGCTTTGAGCCGCTGACCGCTGCAGAGACCGCCGCGGTGGAGCAGACCGCCGCCTTCCTGCACAGCCGCATCAAGATCGGCTGCACCGGCTGCCGGTACTGTATGCCCTGCCCCATGGGGGTGGACATCCCGGACAACTTCAGCATCTGGAACAAGCTGGGGATGTTCGGCCAGCCTGAGGCCATCAAGCACCAGTGGGAAGCCCGCTTCCCCGATGCCGAAAAGGCCAGTCATTGCGTCCGCTGCGGCAAGTGCGAGGCGGCCTGCCCCCAGCATCTGCCCATCCGCAATGCGCTGGCCCAGCTGCAGCAGGAGCTGGATCAGCTGTAATCTGCATCAGAAAAGCCACCGGCAAAAACCGGTGGCTCTTTTCTCTTATTCGCTCCACTCCATCCCGATCTTATCCAGCATTGCGCGGCGCTCAGGAGTGAGCTTGGGGTCGTGGGTGGTATCCCACTCCCGCATCCGGCGGAGCCAGTCGCCCAGGCAGAAGCCGGTTTCATCGGATTTGTAGTTGGCGGCGGCGTGGAGGTTGCCGTGGGCCTTGTAGTAGGCCTTTGCCTGCTGATAGGCAGTTCCCCACTTGGCATCCCGGGCATCCCACACCATGCCGATGCTGTTCAGCTTTTTGATATGGGCGGGCGTGACCTGATAGGAATCCGGGCGGTTCTTGCGGGCTGCACGCAGGTTGGAGATCCACACGCCCAGCCGGACACCATCGCTGTCCACATAGCTGGCGGGGACCAGCAGATGTTTGTACTTGCGGGCGTAGCGGGCGGCACTGCGGAAGTTCCGTTCCCAGTTGGCCTCGCGCACGGTGCCGTGGTCAGCGGCGGGATCACTGGGGCGGCGCTCGCCCTTGAACAGGGTGCGCAGCAGCTTGCGGCGCTCACTGCTCAGGGCGCTGCTGCCGGAGTTCAGAGTCTGCCGCTGGCGGCTGACCCAGCTGCCCAGCCAAACGCCGTCGGCGGTCTTGTAGACAGAGGGGATCTCCAGATCACCGTGCTCTGTCTTGTAGGCCAGAGCCAGATCATAGCGCTCCTGCCAGGGGTCGTACTTTTCCCACACCATGCCCAGCTTGTCCAGCAGGGCCTTGCGCTCAGGGGTGACCCGGGCGCTGGAGCGGTCCGGGTTCAGGTAGGCATAGCGCTGGCGCGCCACCCACTTGCCCAGCAGCACTCCGTCCGGCGTGACATACTCCGAGGGGACGTTCAGGTTGCCGTGCTCATGGTAGTAGGCGGCGGCAACATCGTACAGGGACATCCACTTGCGGTCGTTGCGGTTGGTCCAGTCCATGCCCAGAGCGTCCAGCCGCTCCACCTGCTCCTGTGGCAGCTCGCCTGCCTTGTGAGCGGCGCGCTGGGCCCCCAGCCAGACCCCCAGACCGAAGCCGGAGGGCGTTTCGTACTTGATGGGCACTTCCAGATCACCGTGCTCCAGATAATACTGGGTGGCGGCGGCATAGTTCTGCTCCCACAGGTCGTTAGAGGTGCTCCACACCATGCCGATGGCTTCCAGCCGCTCGATGCGGTTCTGGGTCAGGTTGCCGCCCAGATAGCGCTGGCGGTTGTAGACGATCCATTCGCCCAGTGCAAAATCATTTTTATCGCGGTAGCGCACCGGCACCAGAAGGTCGCCGTGCTCGGTGCGGTATTTCTGCGCGGAGGCAAAGCCCTTTTCCCAGGCAGCTTCCAGCCGGTGGTTCCAGCGGATGCCCAGTTTTTCCAGCTTGGCGGCCTGTTCAGCCGTCAGGCGGCCCGGGCGCTGCCCGGCCTGTACCTGCCGCTGGAGCTCGAGCCACTTGCCCACGGGCACGCCGCTGTGGATGGTATAGCTCCGGGGCAGCTCCAAGGTGCCCTCTTTGGCGGCGGCATCGGCGGCAGCCTGACACAGCACCTCCCAGCGGGCCTCCATCTCCCGGCGCAGCTTGCCATACAGGCGGTAGGTCTGCTGCATGGGGCGCTCCTGCCGGAAGCCCGGCGTTTTGCTGCCGGCCTTGGTCATGGCCTCGGTGCAGTCACGCTGCAGGGTGCGGCCGTTGCCCAGCCCCTCGAACTGCGCCACAAGGTCAAACACCGGCACGCTGCGGCTGCCTGCAGCCACCAGCGCGCGGCAGAGCATCTGCTTGAAGGTGGACATCAGGCTGGATTGGCGCACCAGAATGACCCCGGCCAGCCCCTCCAGCGGCTGCTGGACTCCCGGCGCGTTGACGCAGAGCAGGACCTTGGGGCCGGGGGCTGTATCGGAGAGGAAGGTCTCCACGGCAGCAGAATCCGCAAAGCAGGCGTGATCCGCGGCGTAAAAGCGGACGGCAGGGTCCACAGTGCGCAGCAGCTGTTCCAGTTCCGTGCCCAGCTTTTCCTGATAGGCGGCGGATTCAAACAGGACCAGATAATGGCCGCTGGTATCGCTGAGCAAGCGGGGCAGCAGAACGGTCAGGTTTTCCACCTGACGCAGAGACCAGCTCAGCTCTTCATATTGAACGCGCAGGGAGGTGTCGCCCTTGGGCATACACAGGTTTTTGATCCGGGCGCGCAGGGTGGCCAGCTCCTCCTCCTGAGGCCAGAGCAGGGCCGCATAGGCTGAGGGCACCGGCATGGTCCCGGCGGCCATGGCCTCGGCCACGGTCATGTGGGAGACGATGCAGTCGGCAAACAGCTCCTGCGCGGCGGCGCAGACGGGGGCACCGTTGGGCACACCCAGCCCCAGCACCTTTGCCTGGGGGCACATCCGCAGCAGCTTCTGCACCGACTGTGCCCAGCACACGGCGCTCAACTCATGGTAGCAGTCCAGCACGATGCAGCCGGGTTTCTGCTCCCCCAGCCGCACCCACTGCTCCGGGGTGGCAGCGGCCAGCTTTTCGCAATCACAGAAGCGGACATTGCCGGGCAGGGTGCCGCCGTTGTAGCGTGTCAGCTCTGCCTGCCGCAGGGCCAGACGCTGTGCACCGGCCACCAGCCAGAAAAAGGTGGTCTGGGGGTGAGCCTCCACCACCTTCCAGGCAATACAGCTTTTGCCGGTGCCGGTGGGGTGGAACACGGCGGCCCGGTTCAGGGTCTCCAGAGACTGTACAGCTTTCTGAAAAGCGGCTTCGTTGACGGGATTCAGGGTCATCGACATGGTGATAGTGTCCTCTCCGAGTTGCATGTTTGACATCGTTGGATACAACGAAAATATTTCATAGAATTAGTTTATCGCAAAAAACATTTTTCTGTCAAGCCCTTTGAAGAGAATTTAGGGCAAAACTTGGGAAAAGGATAAAAATAGTGTGGAATCCGTGGCAGAAACTGCGAACTTTGTGCGCAGCAACGGGGATACTGAAAGTGGAAATGCGTCCCGGAGCGGAGAGAAAGTATGACCTATGGCAGGAAGAAGGCTTCTTTTGCCCCGGCAGAGCTGCCCGGGCCACACCGGGGAGATCCGGGCAGGAGGGCTGCTGCGGGGCATCCAAGAAGCATTTCATCTTTGCGGCCGAAAAAATGAAAAATTCCCTCTTGACTTTATGAAAATAAAGCGTATAATGCAATCAACAAACCGATGAGGCGGAAGAGAACCTGCAAGCGCACTTACAGTGAGCCCGAATGGTGAAAACGGGCAGAGAGCGGGGCAGAGTTCGTGGGCCGCCGAGGGCCGGGCGAACAGGGCAGTGCCTTTAGTAGCTTGGGACGGAAGCCTCCGTTACAGGGCAGGGGAGTGTTGGCTCTCCGTTGAGGGGCTCCTGCAGTTTTCCATGGTGGGAAGACGAGCGGAGCAAGCAAGGTGGCACCGCAGATTCGAATTTCTCGACTCTGTCCTTGTGGATGAACACACAGGGACGGGGCCGTTTTTATTTTACCCGTTCCGCAGGTGGAGCGGGTTTTATTTTTTGGGCCGCCCGCTCCGGGAAAGGAGCAACCGCTATGAAAACCATGAACATGATCTCCCGCCGCAGCTTTCTGAAAGCCGCTATGGCCGCCGCTGCTGTTTCCGCTCTGGGTCTGACCGGCTGCGGTTCGTCCGCTTCGAGCACTGCATCCGGCACCGCTTCCAGTGCAGCAGCATCTTCTGCCGCCGCCAGCGAGGCAGGCCAGACCTTCAAGGTGGGCATTGTCAACTATGTTGACCACGCTTCTCTGAACCAGATCGTTGCGTCGGTGGAAGAGCGTCTGGACGAGGTGGGCAAGGAGAAGGGCGTCATCTTCGACTACGCCGACTATTACGCCAACGCACAGGCCGACCAGACCAACCTGAACCAGATCGGCGCCGACCTCGTGGCCGACGGCGTGGACGTCATCGTGGCTGTGGCCACCCCCACCGCTGCTACCATGCTGGCCGCTGTGGAGGATACCGACATCCCCGTCGTCTACTCCGCCGTCACCGACCCTGCTGCCGCAGGCTTTGACACCGAGCCGAACATCACCGGCACTTCCGACGCCCTGAACACCGACGCCATCATGAACCTCATCCTGGCCGTCAACCCCGACATCGACACCATCGGTCTGCTGTATGATCTGAGCCAGGATGCTTCTACACAGGCCATTGCAGACGCCAAGGCTTTCTGCGACAGCAAGGGCATCAAGTACATCGAGAAGAACGGCACCACCACCGCCGAAGTCCAGATGGCCGCTGAGGCCCTCATCGCCGCCGGTGTCAAGGCTGTCTTCACCCCCACCGACAACACCGTCATGACCGCCGAGCTTTCCATCTACGAGACCTTCACCGAGGCAGGCGTCCAGCACTACACCGGCGCTGACAGCTTCGCCCTGAACGGTGCCTTCGTGGGCTACGGCGTCGATTACGTCCAGCTGGGCGAGGCTACCGCCGATATGGTGGCGGAACTGCTCTGCGACGGCAAGACCCCTGCAGACCTGCCTTTCCAGACCTTCGACAACGGCATTGCCACCATCAACACCGAGACCTGCGAGGCTCTGGGCCTCGACCTCGATACCGTGAAGAAGGCCTTTGCACCCTACTGCACCGAGGTCGTGGAAGTGACCACGGCCGAGAACTTCTCTTAACCGTTGAAAGCCTCTCCCTTTGGGAGAGGTGTCACCGAAGGTGACGGAGAGGGCAAGGACGCTGTGAAAAAAGCAAAAACGCTGCGATAAGTTGACTCGAACAAAAGGTTATCGCAAGGCGAATAGCTTTTGGTCAGGCGGCTTGCCCTCTCAGGCGCTTGCGCGCCAGCTCTCCCAAAGGGAGAGCCTTAAAAGGAAAATATTATTTATTAAGGAGCACACCATGCTGGCGAGTATCTTTTCGCTCAACGTCATCCAGACCGCGCTCGAGCTGGGCTGCATCTACGCCCTCGTTGCGCTGGCTCTGTTTCTGAGCTATTCCATCTTGAATATCGCGGACCTGTCCACCGACGGCTGCTTCACCCTTGGCTGCGCTGTCGCCTGTCAGGTGGCGCTGACCGGCCACCCCTTCCTCGCCCTGCTGGCGGCGATGGCGGCCGGTGTGTGCTCCGGTTTCATCACAGCTTTTTTGCAGACCCGCCTCGGCGTCGAGAGCATCATGGCCGGCATCATCGTCAACACCGGCCTCTACACCATCAACCTGGCCGTGATGGGCTTCTCGTCCACCATGTCGCTGGTCAAGACCGATACCGTCTTTTCCATCGCCAAGAGCGCCCTGAGCTTCACAGGCGGCGGGTATAAGCTGGTGCTGGCGGCGGCAGTCATCGCGCTGGCCGGTGCCGCCATGGTGGGCTTCCTCGGAACCCGCCTCGGCCTCTCGATTCGTGCCACCGGCGATAACGCTGCCATGGTGCGTGCTTCCAGCATCAACCCCGCCTTCACCATCACGGTGGGCCTCTGCATCTCGGGTGCATTGACGGCCCTTTCCGGCGGCCTGCTGGCTCAGTACCAGAAGAGCTGCGACATCAACGTAGGCACCGGCATGGTGACCATCGCGCTGGCTTCCCTCATCATCGGCGAAACGCTGGTGGGCAAGCGGACGATGGTGCGCCGTGTGCTGGGCGTCGTGTTCGGCAGCTGCCTCTACCGTTTTATTGTGGCGGTGGCCCTCCGCTTCAACGTCCCGGCTGCTGCCATGAAACTGGTCAGCGCCATCATCGTGGCTGTGGCCATCTCGATGCCCGCCATCCGGGAGAAGATCGCCTTTGAGAAGCGCCGCAGTGCGGCCCGTCAGGCACGGAAGGAGCGTGTGTAAAATGGAGATGCTCGAACTTCGTGACCTGCACAAGACTTTCAACCCCGGCACCGTCAACGAGAAAGTGGCCCTGAACGGCGTCAGCCTGACCATGGAAGCGGGAGACTTCGCCACCATCGTCGGCTCCAACGGCGCGGGCAAATCCACCCTCTTCAACGCCATCACCGGCGGCTTCATCGCCGACGAGGGCAGCATCACGCTGGGCGGCGAGGACATCACCTTTGCGCCGGAATATCAGCGCAGCCGGGTCATCGGCCACCTGTTCCAGGACCCGCTCAAGGGTACGGCCCCCAACATGACCATCGAGGAGAATCTGGCGCTGGCCTACCTTCGCGCCGGGACTGCCCCCAACGCCATCTTCTCACGCATCTCCCGCAAGGATAAGGAGATCTTCCGTGAGAAGCTGGCCCTGCTGGATATGGGCCTCGAAGACCGGATGAAGCAGCCGGTGGGCCTGCTGTCGGGCGGTCAGCGTCAGGCGCTGACCCTGCTGATGGCCACCCTCGTCACCCCGAAGCTCCTGCTTCTGGACGAGCACACCGCCGCTCTCGACCCTGCCACTGCCGAAAAGGTGCTGGACCTCACCAAGAGCATCGTGGCCGAAAAGAAGATCACCTGCCTGATGGTCACCCACAATATGCATCAGGCATTGGAGCTGGGCAACCGCACCCTCATGATGGACGCGGGCCGCATCGTCTTCGATGTCAAGGGCGAGGCCCGCAGCAAGATGACCGTGGACGACCTGCTCGAGAAGTTCCGCGAGAACGCCGGCAAGGCTCTCGACAATGACCGCATCCTCCTGAGCAAGGTGGAAGTCAATAACTGAGCATAAGAAGAAAGACTGCTGCAAAACAGCTCTCTGAAAAAACAATGAACAAAACCCGGAACCCTTTCAGAGCCAGGACGGCTTGAAAAGAGTTCCGGGTTTTGTGTTGTTTCTTTCTATCTTACAGCATCTTGGAGAGGAATGCCTTCAGGCGCGGGTGCTTGGGGTTGGTGAACAGCTCCTGCGGCGGCTCATCCTCCTGAATCCTTCCCTCGTCAATGAAGATGACGCGGTTGGAGACTTCGCGGGCAAAGCCCATCTCATGGGTGACCACCAGCATGGTGATGCCGGTGTGAGCCAGCTCCTTCATCAGCTCAAGCACTTCACCGACCATCTCGGGGTCGAGGGCGCTGGTAGGCTCATCGAAGAGGATGACGTCCGGGTCCATTGCCAGTGCGCGTGCGATGGCGATGCGCTGCTGCTGGCCGCCCGAAAGGCTCTTGGGGTAGACGTTGGCCTTGTCGGCCAGACCTACGCGGGCCAGAAGCTCGTCGGCGCGCTTGGAGATGGCCTCTTTGTCCTTGAGCTTGAGCAGGCTGGGGGCCAGCTCAAGGTTTTTCTTGACGGTCAGGTGGGGGAAGAGGTTGAAGTGCTGGAACACCATGCCCATCTTCTGGCGGACGGAGTCGATGTGGTCGTCGTCCACCTCCACGCCCTCAAATTTGATGCTGCCGCCGGTGGGAATCTCCAGCCGGTTCAGGCAGCGCAGGAAGGTGGATTTGCCGCAGCCCGAGGGGCCGATGAGGCAGACCACGTCGCCGCGGTAGATGTCGATGTCGATGCCCCGCAGCACGTCCAGAGTGGGGGCAGCCTGCTTTGCGCCCTTGCGCTTTTCGCCGCCGTAGGTCTTGGTCAGGCCCCGGACTTCCAGGATCTTATCGGTCACTTTGTGCCAGCCTCCTCTCAAATTTTGCAAGCAGCCAGGTAAAGATCATCACCAGCACCAGATAGATCAGTGCCACGCCAAACAGGGGGAACATGGCCTCGTAGGTGCGGTTCATGATGCCCTGGGCCGCATACAGCAGCTCCTTGCCGCCGATGACGGTGATAAGGGAGGTATCCTTCAGCAGCATGATGAACTCGTTGCCCAGGGCAGGCAGCACCGCCCGGATGGCCTGGGGGATGATGATGACCACCATGGTGGTGATGTAGTTCAGGCCCAGGCTGCGGCCGGCCTCCATCTGGCCCGGGTCCACAGCCATCAGGCCGCCCCGGATGATCTCGGAGACGTAAGCGCCCGAGTTGATGCCCAGCGCCAGAGCACCGACCATCGTGAAGTTGCGGCTGTTGTTGAAGATGACCATGCTCATGATCAGCAGCTGCACCATCATGGGGGTGCCCCGGATCACGGTGGTGTACACCTGGCACACGGCGTTAAAGACCCCCAACACCGGGTTGCGGCGGCCGGGGCGCTGCTGGTCGTGGGCCACACGCACCAGCGCCACCACGCTGCCCAGCAGGACGCCCATGGCCAGAGCAATGGCAGTGACCAGCAGGGTGGTGCCTACGCCCCCGATGTACTGGAGCCAGCGGTCCTTCAGGACAAAGGCCTGATAAAGTTTGTAGAACAGCTCCTGCCCCATGTCCAGCCGGCCGCCGCTTTTCAGCAGCTGGCTCAACAGTTCGTATTGTGCGGCCATTCGCATCCTCACTTTCTTTTCGTCTGTTGTGATCTTGTCAGAATTTTGTAACCTATATCCCTTAAAAAAGGGGAGGTGCCCGGTGGGCCGCCTCCCCTTGAGGGGTCTGTTTACTCAGCCTTGATGTACTTGTCCACGATGGCCTGCAGGGTGCCGTCGGCCTTCAGCTCCTCCAGAGCAGCGTTCACAGCCTCCAGCAGAGCGGTGTTGCTCTTGTTCATGCCAATGGCGTAGTCCTCCTCGGCGTAGCTGGTGTCCAGGATCTTCAGGCCGGGGTTGGACTCCACATAGGCCTTGGCGGGCTCGTTGTCGATGACCACAGCGTCCACCTGGCCGTTGTTCAGGGCCTGTACAGCGGTCAGGCCGTTGTCGTAGGCCACCACGGCGTCCTCGCCAAAGTCGTCGGAGCAGTACAGGTAGCCGGTGGTGCCGCGCTGGGTGCCGATCTTCTTGCCGGCCAGATCGTCCACAGAGGCAATGTCGGAGCCCTCGGGCACGATGACGGACTGGATGCCGGTGGCGTAGCTGTCGGAGAAGGACATCACAGCCATCCGCTCGTCGGTGACAGTGATGCCTGCCATGGCGATGTCGGCCTTGCCCTGCTGCACGCTGAGCAGAGCGGCGTCAAAATCCATGTCGTCGATCTGCAGCTCCAGGCCCAGCTTCTCGGCAATGGCCTGTGCGGTGTCCACATCGATGCCCTCAATGGTGCCGGCGTCGGTGGTCATCTCGTAGGGAGGGAAGGTGGCGTTGGTGGCCATGGTCAGCTTGCCGGCCTCAACGGTGGTCAGCTCAGCAGCGGCAGCGCTGGTGGAAGCAGCCTCAGAAGAAGCAGCCACAGAGCTTGCAGCAGAAGAAGCAGTGGAGGCAGAGCCGCCGCAGGCGGTCAGAGCCAGAGCAGCAGCGGAAACAGCGGCGGCAGCAAGAAAGCTGCGGCGAGAGATCTTTTTCATATTCAAACACTCCTCTTTATGTGCATATCGTTTGCATCTCTCTGCTGCGATGCGATTCATCGAAAAATCAGAGAGCGTGTTTAGTATAGGTTGTACAATTTGAAAAGTCAAGTGTTGTGCAAAAATTCCATCAAATTGAAACCGAATTGCAAACAATTATGCAGAATAAAGCATGAGAGCGATGTATATATGCAGAACCTCTCAGTCTGCTTCGCAGACAGCTCCCCTAATAGGGGAGCCCTTGGCATGTCGGTCAGGCTTACGCTGGACGAGCAAGGCTTGATTTATCGGGAGCTGTAGTGCCCTGCTGCCTGGATCCACGGCAGCTTGACAAAAGCGTTGTCCCGAAGTGCCTGCCCCCGTAAACGAGGCCCGGCATTTTGCGCCACCGAAAGCTTTCAGCAGTCAGCGCAGAGTGGCCCGGCTCGCCAGAGCTGACGGAGAGGTTAAACCGTCCGCGCCAGCTCTTCCACACTCCGCTTCGGCACGCAGTAGTCACCGTTCTCATCGAGATAATACTTGATGCCGGTCTCCTCCGTCATCGGTACGACCCTGGCGGCGTGAGTGGGGCAGCCAAGAGCTACCATGAACGCCAGCTTGTCCGGTGCGGCGATGCCCAGCAGCTCGCTCAGGGCGGGCTTGTTGATGGCGCCCATGATGCAGCTGCCCACGCCCTTGGCCCATGCGGCGAGGGTGATGTTCGCCAGCGCGATGCCGGTGTCGGTGTTCAGGTCGCCGGGGATGGAGCTGTCCTGCACGACGGCCAGATACATCACAGGCTGCTCGTCGGCTTTGGGAGCACCCTGCTCCGGCGGCAGATAGGCGGCCCACTTGACCAGCGGATGGACCTTTTTCACCATCTCGGGGCTCTGCACCACCACCAGCTTCACGGCCTGACGGTTCGCGCCGCAGGACGACAGGCGCAGGGCCTCCACCATATCGTCCACCACATCCTGCGGCACCGGCTTCTGGGCGAAGCGGCGGTAGGTGCGGCGGGTGTTGAGCGTTTCCATAATAGACATCGGCAGACACTCCTTTATATAGGTTTGATTTGATTATAGCACCGGCGAAAGAGCCGCACAAGGGAGGCAGGGAGCTATTTCCGCTTCCAGGCGTGGCCGCTGGGCATGGGCAGGCCCAGCACCAGCGCGATGCCTACAGCCAGCGCCACGGCCACCTTGAAGGTGGAGATGCCGTTGGCCAGCGAAAGGGCATTCTCGCCCTGGATGAAGTAGTAGGCGGTGTAGTAGATGCCCGCGCCGGGGACCAGCGGGAAGATGCCGGTCAGCAGAAAGACCGTTACCGGCGTTTTGAGCAGGATGGCGAAGAGCCGGGACACCAGCGACAGCGGGATGACCGCGATGAGGGAGGCTGCCGCGGCATCGGCCCCGTATAAGACAGCCAGCTCGTAGACGAACCAGCCCACCGCGCCCACCAGCGCACAGCAGGGGAGGGTGCGCCGGGGGCAGGCGAAGAGGACGGCGAAACTCAGCGTCCCCGCCCCGGCCAGAAAGAACTGTGCCGCCAGCTGGCCGATCTGTGTGCTTGTCAAGGTCATCATACCACCGTCACCCCCGTCAGCAGAGAAGTAAGGCTCAGAACAAGGCCGGTGCCGATGGCGATGCTGGCCGCGATGAGCAGGGCGTCTATCATCCGGATGGTGCCGGAGAGGTAGTCGCCCTGCACGAAATCCCGGATGCCCATGGTGAAGGCGATGCCGGGGGTCAATATCATCAGGGCGCCGATGATGGCGTGGCTGGCCTCAGTGTCCAGCAGATGGCACCCCAGAATGCAGACCAAGGTAATGAGCGCTGCCGCCGAGATCTTGCGGAAGCCGTTGGAAAGCCTCCGATTTTCACAGAGCAGCAGATAGCCGCTGACGATGAGACCCGCCGCCGCTGCCGCCAGCGCCGAGCGTATCGTGCCGCCGAAGATGAGCGCAAAACAGGCTGTGCCGCTCATCCCGGCGAGGAGCTGGGTCTTGCCCTTGGGGAAGGGGATGCGCCGGGCATCGGCCAGGCAGTGTTCAGCCTCGTCCAGTGTGATGCCCCCGGCTGCTATCTCGCGGGAAAGGGCGTTCACCGCTGCCACCCGGCCCAAGTGAGTCGTCCGCACCGGGACGTTCCGCACTTCGGCGATCTCTGCCGTGCCGGCGCTGGCGAAGATGCCGTTGGTCAGCACATAGACGTGGAACTCCCGCAGATGGAAGCTGCGGGCCATGATCTCCATCGTCTGCTCCACCCGGAAGACCTCTGCTCCGTTTTCCAGCAGCGTCTCGCCCGCCGCCATGATAAAGTCCATGATGCGGCGCCGCTGCTCGTCGCTGGGATATAACTCTCTGCTGTCCATTCCGGCCCTCCCTGTCATGCCCGCCAAAGAGGGCATATCATCTCATGCTATACTGTATCATAATTCCGGCGGCTTGCAAAGGCGTCTTTTCACATTTTTGCACAACTTCTGTCCTTGCCGTCGGGGGCGCAGTGTGTTACACTGATAACAACTATGGAAAGATCCAGAAACCACAGGAGGAAATGACCGTGAAGCAGAGTCTGAGTTTCGCGCGCCGTCTGGCGGCGCTGGTGCTGGCAGCTGTGATGCTGTGCGTGGCTGTCCCGGCGGCGTTCGCCGAGGATGCCGCACCCGGTGCCACCACCATTGGCGGTGCAAACACCACCCTTATCCCTGAGGAAGAGGAAAATTGTCTGAGCTGGCTCTTCGGCTCCAAAGATAAAATTACACTGCCCTATCTGAACATCAAGGGCAAGGGCCTGCGCCGGAACGTGTCGCTGGACCTCGTGGACTGCCTGGTGGGCATCACCTACACGGAGCTTGGCTCCATCGGCAGCTATGTCAGTGCCAGCGCCGCGCAGGAGGCGTGGAAGGCCCAGGCCGTGGCTATCCACTCCTACCTCGAGTACCATAAGCAGTACGGCTCCTCGGCCAACGCCCTCATCTACACCCCCGTGGAGGACATCCCGTCCTCGGCCCGGTCGGCCATCCGCAAGGCGGTGGAGTCGGTGAAGGATGAGGTACTGACCTGCAACGGTAGCGTCATCGACGCCGTCTGGTCGGCCAGTGCAGGCTACAACACCCAGACCGGCGTCTACGGCACCTGCTCCAGCCTCGACGCCTGGGGCTCGGATGTGCCGTATCTCAAGAGCGTGGAAAGCCCCTATGAGCGCCAGTACCACGAGAAGATGCGCCGCATCATCGGCAAGGATTATGACTATGTCGAGTACAACGACAGCCGCACCGGTGAGCCCTACCAGAGCGCCGACACCACCCACAAAGACCTCGGCGGCTTCGTCCAGTACAATACGCTGGTGTCCAATGGCCGCAGCTACCGCTATATCGGCCAGTTCGTGTCCTCCCGCTACTGCTTCGATTTCAGCACGGATGCAGCGGGTGTACCCTGTATGTACTACTACGGCTTCGGCCACGGCGTGGGCATGAGCCAGTGCGGCGCTGTGGGCTACGCCGCCGAGGAGGGGATGGGCTACCGCGACATCCTGAAGCACTACTACTCCGGCGTTTCCATCCGGACGGTGGGCAGCGGCACGAGCTCCGGCGGCGGTCTGTTCAGCTGGCTGCGCCGCCTGCTGGGCATGTAAAAAATCAAAAGGAATTGCGCAAAATACTTCTCAAATGGGACGTGATTTGGTATACTGTACACGCTTGTACACAAGAGACAGACGATTTCGCGTTTCACGCTCCAAAGCGGGAGCGATACGATAAAGAATAACAGGTGGAGAGAACGGAATGCAGTTGGAGAAGGAAAAGAAAGAAAAGCGGGAGCGGGAGCGCTGCCGCGCACTGGCGCAGCGCATCGCGGAGGAGGCAAACCCCGCCTCGGCGGCCCTGCTGGGAGAGCAGATGCCCAAGCTGACGGAAGCCCTGCACCGTGCAGGTGTGGAGGCAGAAGAGTGGACAGAGAGCTCTGAGGCAGAGCTTCTGGTGGTGGCAGACCCCGCGTGGGAAACGCTGCCCGAGACCCTGCCCGCCCGAGTGCTGCTGGTGAGCGATGAGAGCACCGTGATGGCGGGCTGGGCCGAGCAGCTGGCCCAGAGAGGGTATTTCCGCGATTTTGGCTGGCGCAGCAAGGGCCGCGCTCAGCAGTCGGCGCTGTTCTGCACCAGCCAGCCCACTCAGCTGAAGATGGTGCGGGGCTACGAGATGGAAATGGACATCCTGCGTGACCGGATGGTGCGCGCCGAGCGCACCAGCGGCGAGGAAGCTGAGCTCATCGCCCGGCTGCGCAGCGACCTTTCGCTCAGCCGCAGCCACGAGCAGCAGCTGGAAAAGGCACTGGGCGAGGTGACGGGCTCGAAGTTCTGGAAGATGACCTGGCCCATGCGCTATGTCGTCAGCAAGAGCCGCCAGCTCTGGCACACTCTGCCCTTCTTCGTGCTCCTGCGGGAGCTGCGCAGCGGCGGCATCGAGGGCGTGCGGGAACTGGCCCGCGCCCGCCGCGAGTACGCCGCCCTCTTCCCGGGCAAAGTCATGCGCGCCGACCGGTTCGCACCGGTGGAACTGCTGGTACGGCAGGCAGGTGACCAGCCTGCAGGCCCCAAGATCAGCATCGTGGTGCCGCTCTACAACACCCCGCTGGACTTCCTCGAAGAGCTGCTGGATTCCGTTGTGAACCAGACCTACCGCAACTGGGAGCTCTGCTGTGTGGACGCCGGCACCGCCCCGGGTGTGGGCGAGATGGTGCAGCAGCGCGCCGCTGTGGACCCTCGTATCCGCTACAGGAAGCTGGAGAAGAATGAGCTCATCCCCGGCAACACCAACAAAGGCATCGAGATGGCCACCGGCGACTTCATCGCCCTGCTGGACCACGACGACATCCTCCATCCCTGCGCCCTCTGGTACGCGGCCAAGGCTATCGCCGAGCAGGGGGCCGACTTCGTCTATACCGATGAGGCGACCTTTGAGGGCAAGGTGGAGAACGTGGTGCTCTACCACTTCAAGCCGGACTTCATGCTGGACAACCTCCGCTCCAACAACTATATCTGCCACCTGACCCTCTTCAGCCGCCGGCTGATGGACGCCGCAGGCGGCCCGGAGCGGATGGAGTACAACGGCAGTCAGGATTATGAGCTCTTCCTCCGCCTGACCGAGACGGCCCGGAAGATCGTCCACATCCCCCACGCCCTCTATTACTGGCGTTCCAGCCCCGGCAGCACGGCCAGCGACATCTCCGCCAAGACCTACTGCATCGACGCGGGCATTGCCGCCCTCAAGGCTCATTACGCCCGCTGCGGCGTGGCCGTGGACGATGTGTCCCTCATCCCGGGTACGCCGGGCTACTACAAGACCGATTATACCATCGACCATCCGGGCCGGGTGAGCATCCTCATCCCCACCTGCGACCACATCCGCGACTTGGTGACCTGCGTGGAGTCCATCTACGCCCGCACCACCTACCCGGATTTTGAGATCATTCTCATCGAGAACAACAGCAAGGCCCCCGAGACCTTCCGCACCTACGAGCGGATGCAGAAGGAGCACCCCGATAACCTCAAGGTCGTCACCTGGGAGGGCAAGGGCTTCAACTACAGCGCCCTGAACAACTTCGGCGAGAAGTTCGCCACCGGTGAGTATCTGCTTCTGCTCAACAACGACACCGAGGTCATCACCGCCGCCTGGCTGGAAGAGATGGTCATGTATGCCCAGCAGAAGCGGGTGGGCTGCGTGGGTGCCAAGCTGCTCTACCCGGATGATACCATCCAGCACGCCGGTGTCGGCTTCGGCATCGGCGGCGTGGCGGGCCATCTGCACAAGTACTATCCCGCCAGCTCCGACGGCTATATGGGCCGCCTGAACTATGTGCAGGACGTCTACGCCGACACCGCCGCCTGCCTGCTCATCCGCAAGGAGATCTACGACGAAGTGGGCGGTCTGGACGAGAGCTATGCCGTGGCCTTCAACGATGTGGACTTCTGCGTCCGCGTCCGTCAGGCAGGCTACACCAACGTCTTTACCCCGTTTGCCCAGCTCTACCACTACGAGAGCAAGAGCCGCGGCATGGAAGACAACCCCGAAAAGCAGAAGCGTTTTCAGGGCGAGGTGCTGCGTTTTCAGGCCCGCTGGGGCGACCTGCTGGCTGCGGGCGACCCCTGCACCAATCCCAACTTCGACATTCAGCGCGAAGATTTCAGCCTGAAGATATTACCGCTGGAATGATAAGGAGAACGAACTTGGAACTCTCTGCCTGTATCGTTGTCTATAACGGCTGTGACGAAGCCCTCAAGGCGGCGCAGACGGTGCTGCAATACACCCGCCGCCACCCGTTGACCCTCTATCTGGTGGACAACGCCAGCCCCGACGGCAGCGGCGCACGTCTCGAAGCCGCCGTGAAGGGCGGCGCTTTGAGCACTCAGCCCGGCCAGAAGGTCGAGGTGCGCTGCCGCAAGGAGAACGGCGGTTTCGGCACCGGACACAACACCGTCCTGCCGGAGCTGACGAGCGACTATCACTTCATCCTGAATCCGGACATCCAGCTCACCGCCGATACCCTCAGCGATTTGGCCGACTGGATGGCCGCCCACCCGGATGCTGTGATGGCCCGGCCGGGGCTGTGCTTCCCGGATGGCCGTCCCCAGAGCCTGCCGCTGCGGCGCTGTGCGCTGCGGCCTATGGTCTACCGCCAGCTGCCGTTTTTGAAATTCTGGGAGAAATATAACCGTGCGTATTTGATGGAGGGGGAGGATCTGTCCGCTCCCGTTGAGATCGAGTTCTGCACCGGCAGCTTTTCTGCCGTGCGGACGGCGGAGTTCAAGGCCGTGGGCGGCTTCGATGAGCACTACTTCATGTATGTGGAGGATGCCGACCTGACCCAGAAGATGCGCACCACCGGCAAAGCCTACCTCGTGCCGCAGTACACCGCCATCCATGCGTGGCATCGCGCAGCCCACCGCAGCATCAAGCCCTTTTTGTGGCAGACCGGGAGCCTGCTGCGGTATTTCCACAAGTGGGGGTTCAAGTTCTGAGCCTTTGCTGATGAAACAAAAGAGCGCCCTCCGCAAAAATTTTTGCGGAGGGCGCTCTTTCCTTGCTTTTTTTTCGATTTGATAGTAGAATAAGGTGTAATACTATCGCAAGCCTGCCAGTAGTGCATAGCGAGATCCTGCCAGCACGAGTAGCGCGGGAAGCCCGGCGGCTGGCGGCGTATTACCACCAACAATGTTTACAGCGGACGCAGCTCCGCTTTGAATCCATACAGGACCCGGCGGATACGCTGCCGGGCCTTGTACAAGCTGCACAACTTTTTTATTTCATAATATAAGGAGTGCACAAAAATGAAAGGTATCATTCTGGCCGGCGGTGCCGGCACCCGGCTCTATCCGCTGACGATGGTCACCAGCAAACAGCTGCTGCCCGTCTACGACAAGCCGATGATCTATTATCCTCTGTCCACCCTCATGCTGGCGGGCATCCAGGACATCCTCATCATCTCGACCCCCACCGACACGCCCCGCTTCGAGGCGCTGCTGGGCGATGGCAGCCAGTACGGCATCCATCTGCAATATAAGGTCCAGCCGTCCCCGGACGGCCTGGCTCAGGCTTTCATCCTCGGTGAAGAGTTCATCGGCGATGACTGCTGCGCAATGATCCTGGGCGACAACATCTTCTACGGCAACGGCTTCTCCAAGATTCTGAAGAATGCTGTCTCCAACGCCGAGAACAAGGGCCGCTGCACCGTCTTCGGCTACTATGTGCCGGACCCCGAGCGCTTCGGCATCGTGGAGTTCGACGCAAACGGCAAGGTGCTGAGCGTCGAGGAGAAGCCCCAGCACCCCAAGAGCAACTACGCCATCACCGGCCTGTACTTCTACAACAAGGAAGTCGTTAAGATGGCAAAGCAGGTCAAGCCCTCGGCCCGCGGCGAGCTGGAGATCACGACCCTGAACGATATGTACCTCAAGCAGGATGAGCTGGACGTCCAGCTGCTGGGCCGCGGCTTTGCATGGCTGGACACCGGCACGATGGACAGCCTCGTGGAGGCAGCTGACTTTGTGCGGATGATCGAGAAGCGTCAGGGCATCAAGATCAGCGCCCCCGAGGAAATTGCATTCAAGTACGGCTGGATCGACCGCGATACCCTGCTGGAAAGCGCAGAGCGCTACGGCAAGAGCCCCTACGGCCAGCACCTCAAGAATGTGGCCGACGGCAAACTGAAGTATTAAGAGAGGCGGTATCCGCATGAAAATCATTGTTACCGGCTGCAGAGGCCAGCTTGGCACCGAGATCATCAAGCAGCTCCGGGAAGGCCGCAGTGAGCTTGGCCCCATCCCCGAGAAGCTGGTGAGCGCCACGGTCATTCCGGTGGACCTGCCGGAGCTGGACATCACCAACTACAAGATGGTGGATGACTTTATCCGCCGTCAGCGCCCGGACGTCATCATCAACTGCGCCGCTTTCACCAACGTGGACGGCTGCGAGGTGAACCATGACACTGCCTTCAAAGCCAACGCCATCGGCCCCCGCAATCTGGCACAGGCCGCCACCAAGACCGGCGCACGTCTGGTACACGTCTCTACGGATTATGTCTTCTCCGGCCGCGAGAACGGCGGCATCCCGCAGGATGAGGCCACCATTCCCGGCCCCATCAGCGCCTACGGCTCCACCAAGCTCATGGGTGAGAAGTATGTGGAGCAGTTCTGCCACCGCCACTTCATCGTCCGCACGGCATGGCTCTACAGCTACTACGGCAAAAACTTCGTCAAGACCATCGTGAACGCCGGCAAGAAGTTCGGCAAGCTGGAAGTCGTCAACGACCAGTGCGGCAACCCGACCAACGCCGTCGATCTGGCCCACGAGATCCTGCAGCTCTGCGTGACCCACGAGTACGGCCTGTATCACTGCACCGGCGAGGGCATCTGTTCCTGGTATGATTTCGCATCGGAGATCATCCGCCTGTCCGGCGTGGACGCCACCGTGTCTCCCTGCACCAGCGAAGAGTACAAGGCAAAGCACCCGGACAGCGCCGACCGCCCCAAGTGGAGCGCTCTGGACAACCGGATGCTCCGCTGCACCGTCGGCAACGACGTCCGCGACTGGAAGGACGCGCTGGCCTGCTTCTTCGAGCACTGGGACGGCGACAACGGGATGAAATAACCCTCTCAGGCCGCTTCGCGTCCAGCTCTCCCAAGGGGAGAGCCTTTGGCAGGCCGGGCAGGTTTTGCGAAAAAACGTAAAATGCCGGGCCTTGTGTATAAACGAAACAAGAGAGTAATTTAAGGATAAAAAATATGAAAAAATATCTTATCACCGGCTGCGCCGGTTTTATCGGTTCCAACTTTGTGCATTATATGCTCAAGAAGTACCCCGAGATCCTGCTGGTCAACCTCGACAAGCTGACCTACGCCGGCAACCTCGAGAACCTGAAGGACGTTGAGGGCGACCCCCGCCACGTCTTCGTGCAGGGTGACATCTGCGACAAGGAGCTGGTCGAGAGCCTGTTTGCAAAGTACGATTTCGATTACGTCATCAACTTTGCCGCTGAGAGCCACGTTGACCGCTCCATCAAGAACCCTGAAATTTTCGTCCAGAGCAACGTGATGGGTACCGTCAACCTGCTGCAGCGCGCCAAGGAAGCCTGGTACGACGCCGAGGCCAAGACCTGGAAAGAGGGCAAGAAGTATCTGCAGGTGTCCACCGATGAGGTCTACGGTGCTCTGGGCGCTGAGGGCTTCTTCATGGAGACCACCCCGCTCTGCCCCCACAGCCCCTACTCTTCCTCCAAGGCCAGCGCTGATATGTTCGTCATGGCATTCCACGACACCTACGGGATGCCCATCAACATCACCCGCTGCTCCAACAACTACGGCCCCTACCAGTTCCCTGAGAAGCTCATCCCGCTGATGATCAACAACGTCAAGCACCACAAGCAGCTGCCCGTCTACGGTGACGGTATGCAGATCCGCGACTGGCTGTACGTTGAGGACCACTGCAAGGCCATTGATATGGTCTGCAACGGCGGCAAGGTGGGCGAGGTCTACAATGTCGGCGGCCACAACGAGCGCCCCAACATCTTCATCGTCAAGACCATCATCGAGCAGCTGCACGACCGCCTGAAGGACGACGGCATCAGCGAAGACCTCATCAAGCACGTCGCTGACCGTCTGGGCCATGACCGCCGCTATGGCATCGACCCCACCAAGATCAAGAACGACCTTGGCTGGTATCCTGAGACTCCCTTCGAGAAGGGCATCGTCCTGACCATCGACTGGTACCTCGACCACGAGGAGTGGATGGAGCACATCACCAGCGGCAACTATCAGAAATACTACGAGGAAATGTACAAGAATAAGTAACTTCTTGTAAATAGCCTGAAAGTGAAAAAGAGCAGGGCGTGCGGTCCTATGGCTGCACGCCCTGCTCTTTTTTGTTGAAGTTAAAGTTTGTCCTCTTTCATGTAGCGGATGAGCAGGGGCAGCTCATAGACCAGCATGGACAGCCAGCCGATGCCGTAGCTCACGGGCATGATCTGCAAATCGACCTTGAGCACCAGCACCAGCACAGCGGCGGCGGCCACGCGGAAGCCCATGTTGAGCATACTGCTGTTCAGGGTGATCTTCAAATCGCCGAGGCCGCGGAAGCCGCCCTGAATGCCGTTGGTCACGCCGGGCATCAGGTAGAAGAGGGAGGCGCACCGCAGGAACTTGACGCCCAGGTCGATGACGGCGGGGTCATCCACGAAGAGGGAGATGATGGGGCGGGCGAAGAGCAGGCAGACGGCCATCAGGCAGAAGCCGTAGATGAGCTCGATGCGCAGGCCGCAGAAAAAGCCCTGACGCACCCGCTCCTTTTTGCCGGCACCGTGGTTCTGGGCCATCAGGGTGGTCATAGCGTGGGCGATGTTCTGCTGGGGCATATAGGTGAAGTCGTCCACCCGGCTGGCGGCGGTGAAAGCGGCCATTGCATTGATGCCCAGAGTGTTGACGATGGCCTGCACGGCGATCTTGCCCAGCTGGACGGTGGCCTGCTGCATGGCACTGGTCCAGCCGTACTGGACGGTGCTGCGCAGCAGAGAGCTGTCAAAGACGAACCAGCGCCGCCCCAGCTGAAGGACGGGGACTTTGAGCTGGATATAGACGACGCAGAGCACACAGCAGAGCGCCTCGCTGAGGACGGTGGAGAGGGCGCAGCCTTCGCTGCCCCAGCCCAGCACCTCGACAAAGAAGAGATCGCCGCCGATGTTCAGCACCGAGCTTATCATCAGAAAGTAAAGGGCGCTCTTGCTGTCGCCCAGCGCCCGCATGGTGGCGGCGAGGAAGTTGTAAAAGAAGGTGAAGATGAGGCCCGCAAAGACGATGCGGAGATACTGCACCGCGATGGGCAGGATCTCTTCCGGCACCTGCATCAGCCGGAGCAGCGGCGTCGCCAGCAGGACGCAGAGGGCCGAAAAGACCAGCGAGAACACCGTGCCTGCGATGGCGGTGGTGGAGACCTGACGCTCCACGCGCTGGGTGTCTCCGGCACCATAGGCCGTGCTGACGAGGATGCCGGCACCGAGGCAGAGGCCGTTGATGAAGAGGATGGCCAGCGTCATCAGCGGGTTGGAGGTGCCGACGGCGGCAAGGGCGTCTTCGCCGACAAATTTGCCCACGATGATGCTGTCGGCGGCGTTATAAGTGAGCTGGAACAGGTTGCCCAGCACCAGCGGGATGGTGAATTTGACCAGAAGGGGCGTGATGGCTCCGGTCGTCATGTCTTTTGTCATGGATTCCTTCTCGTTTTCTTTTTATAGTATGTTCTGGCGTGCGCTGAACACGGCCAGTGCCGAACGGCTTTTGCCGTTTGCGATAAGCTGGGCCGCTGCGTGAAGGGCGGCACCTGCGCTGGGGGAGGCCGGGATGGCATCGGTGCGCAGGACCCGCTGCGCCGCCCGGACGGCGTCGGCAGTGGTGACGGCAGCGATGTTGTCCACTACATAGGAGTTGTAGTTGCCGGGAACGAGGCCGAAGCCGATGTCCGGGATGCCGTGGGAGCCGGTGAGGCCGCTGCTCAGGGCCTGACTCTCGTAAGGCTCTACGGCTACGATGCGGACGTCATTCGTCCACGCCTTGACCGTTTCGCCCACGCCGGTGATGGTGCCGCCGCTGCCCACGCCGATGACGATGCTGTCCACGATGCTGGAACCCTCCCGCGCGATGGAGCGCACCAGTGCAGGCCCCGTCACCCGGCGGTGATAGGTGGGGTTGTCGTCGTTGTTGAGCCAGTCCATATAGTACCAGCCCTTTTCGGCGGCGGTGGCTTTTGCCAGCGCCCGTGCGCCTGCAAGGCCCGCCTGGGCCGGGGTATGGATGATCTGCGCTCCGAGGCGGAGCAGGCTCTCCTGCCGCATGGCGGGGGCGTCCTCCGGCATGACCAGCGTCACCGGATGGCCCGCCGTCAGCCCCGCCAGCGTCAGCGCTGTGGCAAAAGGCCCTGACACGGCCTCCACAATGGTCTGGCCGGGGGTCAGCGCCCCGCGCTCAAGGGCCAGCGCCAGCATCCCCTCAGCCAGCTCGTCCCGCGCCGTGCCGGTGGGGCCGTTGTAGTTCAGATAGGCGTACAGCCGCCCCCGCAGCCCGCAGGCCGCAAGATAGCCCCGCAGCTCGACGATGGGGCCGGGCAGCAGGGTCTGGTAGATGTTGGGGTAGATAGGCACGGGCGGTCTCCTTTCGCGTCCGGGGGAAAGCTTACGCCTATAACTTTAACGCAAAGGAGAGGAAGCGTCAAGCGGGGCTTGGGCAGAAAAGAGAAAAATCGGGAGAAAATTTGGCAAAATGACGCAAAAAGTCCTTGACAAGGGACACCCCGTCTGCTATACTCCGTATGTAAAGCAAAAAACCTTTACAAACAGCGGAGGTCAGAGCAGGACAGAACATGGCAAAAGACTTTGAAATGGGCTATCTGCTCGATTTTTACGGCGAAGTGCTCACGCCCAAACAGCGCGAGATGCTGCGCCAGTATTACAACGATGACCTCTCCCTCAGCGAGATCGGAGAAAACTTCGGCATCACCCGGCAGGGCGCGCGGGACGCCATCAAGCATGGCGAAACAGCCCTCAAGGAGCTGGAAGAAAAACTGCTTTCCGCCGCCGACCGGCGCAAATCTCTGGAATACAAATTGTTCCAGCAGCTTCGCGGGGCACTGGCGGAAGCCCGCCCCCGCATCCTGTTCATGGCCGACATGCTGGCGCAGCTGGACTATTGGCAGTCGCTGGCAGAAACGGCGGTGCGCCACAACTGGTCGCGCCCCGTGCTCCATACCGGGCAATCCATCACGATCAGAGAAGGACGTCACCCTGTCGTCGAGGGCATCATCGGGGAAGCCGCGTTCGTGCCCAACGATCTTCATATGGATGAGGACAGACGGCTCTTGCTGATCACCGGCCCCAACATGGCCGGTAAGTCGACCGTGCTCCGCCAGACCGCGCTGATCTGCCTCCTCGCGCAGATGGGCTCTTTCGTCCCGGCCCGGGAAGCGCAGCTTGGCCTGTGCGATCGCATCTTCTCCCGCGTGGGCGCTTCGGACAATCTGGCGCAGGGACAGAGCACGTTTTTTGTTGAGATGAGTGAGCTTTCTTATATTTTAAACACGGCAACATCCCGCAGCCTGGTGATCCTGGACGATCGACGGGCTGGCTTTGGCGTGGGCGGTTGCTGAAGAGCTGGCAAGGCGGGCCGGGGGCAGCATCCGAACCCTCTTTGCCACGCATTACCACGAACTCACGGCACTGGAAGGCAAGATCCCCGGCGTGCACACCATGAACATCGCCATCCGGGAATGGAACGGGGTAATCGTCTTCCTCCGCCGCCTGATCCCCGGACCGTCCGACCGGAGCTACGGCATCGAAGTTGCGCGTCTGGCGGGCGTCCCACAGCCCGTCGTCCAGCGGGCCCGGGAAATCCTCGCCCAACTGGAGCAAAACAAAGGCTCCTCACCCGTCCGCCAGGTCATGCCGAACCTTCTGCCCGGCATCCAGCTTCCCGAGGCCAAGCCCAAGAAGGCCGTCGAGGAAGTCGCCGTTGCGGAACCGGAGCACCCGTTGCTCGTGGCGCTGCGGGACACCAATCCCGATGCCCTGACCCCTCTTGAGGCCCTGAAACGAATCACGGAATGGAAACTTTTATGGGGAGCCCCAAAGCAATGAAAACATGGATCACGCCGATACTGTGCTGCCTGCTGCTGATCGCGGCGGGATGCGGCAAGAAAGGGGATCCGGTCCCCCAAGACAAGAAAAACCTTTTCTCGTGGGAAA
>OOCX01000393.1_pt1 | contig 37165 bp, 59 predicted proteins | sample 1671231 | NCBI WGS metagenome assembly OOCX01 (sample SAMN06348135, study PRJEB24527) | human gut metagenome | biome: human gut; feature: ankylosing spondylitis patient; material: feces | host: Homo sapiens | place: China | collected 2015-10 | reverse complement strand
CAGTGCAACGGTGGAAGCCTACGGCAGTGCAACGGTGAAAGCCTACGGCAGTGCAACGGTGACAGCCTATGAAAACTCCTATGTAGAAGATTGTACAGGTAATATTAGACCGGAATCTGATTACGCAATAGTCAAAGATTACCACAACCATAAGATATATATCAAAAAAGGAAAATTTGAGATTATAGAGGTTGATTAATTATATAAAAACCATTAGCCATGAGTAAGCAATGTAATAGCGTCCTGATAACCGCTCCGGATTTCGGAACCGGACGGGAAGTGATCGGTGAGTTTACCGGTTATGATTGCGGATACTGCCATGGCAATGGCTGGCTATGGAATCCGGAAATCATCCATGAGCGGATAAAGATACCTTGCCCGAAATGCGGCGGAACTGGCAAAGTGAAAGCCTCTGTTGTGGTAAATTGGATACCCGACGGGAATATAAAACCTTTTTAAAACGAGATATGAAAACATTAAGAAAATTGCAGATTGTAGCTACTACCATAGGATTGATATATGGTTTTTGGCTTGGTGCTAATATCGATGCTTCCGGTAGAGATGTGCGGAGTGCATGGGTAATAATCGTTCTCTCTCTGATTATCGCAGTGTCATTAAGTGCCGGTAAGAGGATAAAGTTTGATGACAATAATTTATAACCTCAAAAACATATGATTATGAGTAAGATTTGGTTTAGAGCAAAAATCCGTTATGAAAAAACAGCAGAAAACGGCATGAATAAACGTGTCTCCGAGAATTATCTGGTAGACGCACTCAGTTTTACGGAAGCGGAAGCACGTATCATTGGTGAAGTAACACCGTTTATTTCCGGTGAATTTACCGTGACTGATTTAAAACGGGAAAACATATCCGAATTGTTCAGCTCCGAAGCAGATAAGGATGATAGATGGTATAAAATCAAAGTGGCGTTTGTTACGTTGGATGAAAAGTTGGGAAAGGGGCGTAAGTCTTATTCTTACATGCTTGTACAAAGTTCTGATACAGCCAGCGCTGAAAAGATGCTGCATGAGAGAATGAAGGGCACGCTTTCCAATTACGAAGTAATGGAAGTGAAGGAAACCAATATAATAGATGTTTACCCGTATAAGCTGGATGCCGAAACGGATGAAACAAGATGATTGAATTCTCTGGTCCGTGAGGATAGGGGGCGGCTGTTGGTTTATAGAAAAACTCCGGTGTAATGGTTGCTTTTCGTTTAGGTTGTTTCCGGAAAGCAGGTATCGTAATCTGCACAGCCACTACTGCTTATTATTAACCAAACGCCCTCTACTCGCGTAGAAGTCCCGTGAAAGGTTCGGGTTAAGTAATTTAATTTCAGCTAACAGTTAACTATCCCGGTGTGGCTTGACCGCCTATTCGGGAGCAAATAAGATTAAATTAATGAAACCTATTTATAACCTTATAACCCTCCTCATGGACTGGCTCTCGGTAGAGGTTGGAGCGAATGAAGAGTGGTTCTGAATTATGGAAATGAAGAAAAGCGAATTGACACACGGCTCTCTGTTTAGCGGCATAGAAGGTTTTGGATTAGGTGCGGCACTTGCCGGCATAAAGACCGAGTGGAGTTGTGAATTTGAGGATTATCAATCATTAGTAATAAAGAAAAACTTTGGAGAAGAGCATGAAATCAACAGAGATATTAGAACGTATTCAAAACCTCCGTTTGTTGACATCATCAGCGGTGGATTCCCTTGCCAGGACATCAGCATTGCTGGAAAAGGTGTCGGAATTGTCGGTGAGAGAAGCGGCCTATGGTCTGAAATGTTCAGAATTGTACGGGAAGCTAAACCCCGTTACGTTATCATTGAAAACAGTCCAATGCTCCTTGTTCGGGGATTCGAGCAGGTCCTATGCAACCTTTCCTCAATCGGGTATGATGCGGAATGGCAGTGTTTATCGGGCACCGACTTTGGAATACAACAGAGTCGGGATCGATTATATTGTATTGCCTACTCCAACGAAGTCAACGGCAAACGGAGCATGCAAGAATCGGTATTTCGGAAGCCCTACTTATCGGGGCAATATACACGAGTATATCCGGGATGGCGAACAAGACAGTCAATACCCTCACCCCGATTTACTGGAAAGTCTAATGGGGTTCCCGACAGGGTGGACCGAACGGAGTGTATAGGTAATGCGGTGCAACCGATAATTGCACATTACCTGTTTGAGTGCATTAAGATATTCGATAACAAACTGGCATGGTAAGGTAATATGAATGTTCATCAGACAGTCCCCCGCTCCGATTGCACCTCTTTCGCCAAATGCGGCAAGCATTCCCTTGCCTATTGCCGGAAGTACGGTGCATCCGAATGCGGCCCGTGCGAGATAGTGAAACGGAAACCGAGGAACCGGGTGATGGTGGACGGTGTAGAACGCAAGGTGTGCAGCCGCTGCAAAAGACCGCTTCTACTATCCTGCTTCTATGACAGGACAATCTATCGCAACGGAAAGGCGTATCACATCAAGACATCATGGTGTAAAATGTGTGTTTCGGAAGACAATCGGAAACGGAATAAAAGAAAGAAATGAAAGAGTAAATATGGAATTAAAAGAATTGACATTAAAGATATGTGACATCTTCGGATGTAGCAGCATTACTACACTGCCTGATAAGGTTATGTTTGCTTTGTTTTCTCAGAATCCCACTTTGTATTTTGAGAAGTACAAAGAGTTATGCCCTGATTTGACTGTAGATTGGATGCAAAGGGTATATCAGTTCTACCACGCAGACAGAAAGGAAAAGAAACAAGATTATACACCTGTATCTCTTTCTAAGCTGGTTGCTTTTCTTAGCTATACACCATGCGAGAAAGTTGTGTACGATTGTTGCGCTGGTTCCGGTTCTCTGACTATTCAAAAGTGGTGCACTAATCCGGATTTAAAGTTTGTTTGCGAAGAATTGGATACGAATGTATTGCCTATCCTTCTGTTTAATCTTTGTATTCGTAATATTGATGCGACAGTGGTAAACAAGAATATTCTCACTGGTGATATTATCAATTCATATAAGGTAATCAGAGGTTCAACATATGGAGTTATACAGCGTCCGATGTTTCCGGAAACAGAATTTCTAAAAGCTGATGTAGGCATTTCCAACCCGCCATTTAATTTAAAAGTTCCTGTATCTGAAAATATAATTAAAGCTTTACCTCAGAAATACACTTGTAATTTTGCTTTCGTGGCGCATTGCCTGCAAAGGAGTGAAAGATGTGCGTTGATTCTTCCCAGAGGTGTGCTTACAAGCAAAGAAGAGAAAGAGTGCAGGAGATACTTTATTGAGAAGGGATGGCTGCAAGCTGCTATTTCTTTGCCGGAAAAGATGTTTGAGTCTACCTCTGTAGCGACTTGCATACTTTTGTTTGATAAGAAGAAAACGAGTAAAGATGTGATGCTGATTAATGCGGAGGGAATGAAATCTGTTGAAGTAAGAGAACAACGTGGAGAAGTATTTGAAATCGGCGCCGGAGAATTCAAGGAAAGTGGGACATCTATAAGTACGATGGCGGTGGTTATTAATAAATAATTAAAACTAACAATGATGAAACAGACAGCAGAAGAAGCAGCCCGCACTCATTGGAGTGAAAGTACATATAATAAAGATGCAGAGCTTGCCTATGATGAAAGAGACAGTATAGCTATCAAGGCATTGGCAAAAGCGATTGCATTACGGGCTTTTAAGAAAGGTGCAGAATGGCGCATAAATAGCTTGTGGCACAAGACTAAAGATGAAGTGCCACAAGCTCATGGAGAATACGAAAATGAACATTATCCGCAGATACCATGCCTTGTGTATGGGAAATTAAGCACTGGAACTGGTTACGGTGTCCGCTATTGGAACATAACCGAGCAGTGCTGGGACGATGAAGAGTGCGATGATTACGAGTGTTCCAAAGATGCCATTGAAGAATGGGCGTATTTGGATGATTTAATACCTAATAAAAAGCAATGATTATGAAATCAAAATATGTATTATCAGTCGAGCAGATGAAACATTTGCAGGAGCTTGGGCTGGGCACAAGCGATGGAAGCATGTGTTGGTGCTACGCTCTTTCTTATAAAAATGCAAAATGGGAACTTGAAATATATGAAGATGTAATAGACCAAAAACGGGATTCTAATTTTTGGAAAACACTCCCTACTTATACTTTGCAGGACATTCTTGACAAGCTGCCGACACTTATAATTATAAGTTCCGATTTTTATAAGATTTGTATTGAACCGTCTTGTGGATATTGGGATATATATTACTATAAATCTGATGCTACAGAACTTATCTCGAAAAAGTCTGAAAATATTATTGATGCAGCCTACGAAATGCTTTGCTGGTGCGTTGAAAATGGATATATCGGAAAGGAGAATAACTATGAATGATGAAGAAATACGGAATTTAATCAAGATTCAGTTGCGACATCTAAGTAAAGAACTGTTGATAGACGCTCTTACTGATATTTGTATGGCAAATCCTGCATTTAGAATGACAAACGTTTTGGGCAGTTTACAATGTTTCAATATAAGAGACGTTATAGATGGGGTACAACGAATAAATATGAGTTTTGATCCATTAAAACGAATATCAGAGAAGGAGGTGAATCATGGATAGTGTACAGACACAAACCTTTTCCATTCAGGGAGATGGAGGTGGTGAAGCATATATTAATTTTTGTAATGGAAGCTTATGTGTTTCTGTTGTAGTAGAAGACAAGCAGGCGGACTTTCACTTTGAACCTATTACTTTGAAGATGTTTGCCTATGCTTATAAGTTGCATTGTGAAGATTTAAATAAGGAGGAATAAAATGGAAGAAGAACTTATAACGATAGACACTTTGAATATGCTATTGGACAAAGGCTTTGAATATCTTATTTATCCGACACAATCATTAGCCCAGAAATGGCTACGTGAAACAAAGAACCTGCATATTTCCATCATTAGAAACGCTTGCGGTTATGGCTATGATATATGCAAAGCTGACAATGGCACTCATATAACCGATGGAATATTTGACGGTCCTAACGATGGCGGCCAGTGGGACACCTACGAAGAAGCACTTGAAGCCGGATTACAGGAAGCGTTAAAACTTATATGATTATGAAAGCAAACCTAATATTTTTTCTTGCGATATTCATCATATCAGCATTATTCATCGGGCATTTCCGGTTGACATTCTCACCGTTCAGTGTATCCTTTCTCTATTGGCATAGGACTGTAGGAGTTATTCTTATCGTTGCAGGATGCTTGGTCTACAATATAGGTGAGCGTGTATCCGGTTACAAGAAAGGACTGGATGAAGGTGTGGAGATTGTTTTGAAAGAGTTACAAGAAAGGTACAACCATGAGTAAATACATGAATTGGGAACTCTATGATAAACCACCCGAGGGTTTCTCCATTGACAAGCATACTGGCTCTCCTTTGGCTGGATACGACTTCTACACAAACGGAAAAAGCGTCTTAAACGGAGGAGTAAGAATTCTTGTAAAAACTATGAATGTTCATGTTAACAACATAGCAGACAACCATCACCCCGTGAAAAAAATCATCCCCAATAGCAAAGAACCCAAGCATGACCCGATGATTAACCGTGATGTGCGTCAACGGGTAAATGTCTTTGCACGCGAGAGGTTTAAAGTAAAGCTGCTACAAGAAATAGAATTTGATTTAATGGTGTGTCAACTCGAAGGCTGGAGCATGGGAAGCTACGTCAATGAGCTTAAGCAATTGATTGATGATGTTTATCGGAGAATGGTTAAGACAAAGAAAAGGAATATCGAGACTACCAGTAACCCAAAACTTGAATTTAAAGATGAATGAATTATATATACCTCCACAGCGATTAAACCGCAACCCTATTAACGGGCGGTTTTTGAAAGGAAGTATCCCCCATAACAAGGGGAAGAAATGGGATGATTACATCCCTTCGCATGAAAGGGAAAGTATGATTAAAGGATTAGCCTTAGGGAGAACGGGAAACCCTAATATAGCGGGCTGCAATGCAAAGAAAGTAGTAGCCATAAAGAACGGACGGTTACAAGGTGTTTTCCAGTCCTCTAACGATGCGGAACGAAAGACTGGCATTTGCGCCCGTAATATCAGGAATTGCTGTTTCGGAAAGCGTAAACACGCTGGCGGCTATCAATGGTTTTGGGAGAGCGATAATAGTTGGTGTGAATTAGTTAACAGGAATATATGAATAAAAAGAAAATATACATAAGCCTTCCGATAACCGGTCAACCCATAGTTGAGGCCAGAAAGAAAGCGCAAGCGGTAAAGACTGAAATGTCAAAAAGAGGGCATAATGTGATTACTCCATTTGATGTATGTCCGGAAAAGAATATGCCTTATTCCTATTACATGGGGAAAGATATAATGGCATTGCTTGAATGTGATGCTGTATGCTTCATTCGTGGTTGGGAAAAGAGCCGAGGCTGTCTATTGGAATATTCAGCGGCAAAGATTTATGGTAAGGAAATGATGTTTGAAAAGTAAATAAGAATGATGTGGAGAAATAGCAAAATAAAGCCCAAGAAAAACTCTTTAAAATCTAAGTTGGACAAAGTGTTTAGTCAATATATCCGTTTGCGTGATATGCTTCCGGGAACCACCCTATTTAAATGCATCAGTTGTGGGAATATATATCCGATAACTAAAGCAGATTGCGGTCATTATATAAATCGGTCGCACATGTCTACCCGATTTTCGGAAGTGAATTGTAATGCCCAATGTAGAGATTGTAATCGCTTTGATGAGGGCAATATGTCGGGTTATAGGCAAGGATTGATTAGAAAGTATGGCGAGCAACAAACCATTCTTTTAGAGGCTTCAAAAAACGACATTCGTAAATACAGTGATTTTGAATACGAGGCGTTGATTGAGCATTATAAAAAGGAAATAAACCGCATGTTAAAAGAAAGAGGATTGAAAATAGGATGTTTGACAAAATCATCATAAAAGCCCGGATTAATATAGAAGACACGGAAACCATTGTGTTGCGGAATTATCTTGAACAATGTGCTGAAGGTGATGAAGTGTATTATAAATCCACAGCTTACGCTAATTTCGACGGTTGTTTCATTGAAGTACGAGGTGATAGATTGAAATGCAAGTGCTCTATAAATAAGCTCTACAGTAAGGGTAAGACAGGTAAATTGGATAATAGTAGACCTATGACATTCGCCATTGCTGTAAGAACGATAAAAGAGCTTTTAATGAAGTTGTGTGTAAGGGCAGAGGATGCTATAGTCACCTATTACGAAATAGGCCTTACGATGAGGCTGTCACATTCTGCTGATGAGTATATACGTATGGTAGAAGATATTGCAGATCGCGTGTTGTGGAACGATGCTAATTTCCCGGCCATGCGCCAGAAAACAACCGAGAAGAGCAAATACTTCCGTAAGGTTATGAAGATATACGATAAGACCTTTGAGGCTGGGGAAAAAGGGCGGAATGTGGGAAGCAATATTCTTCGTATAGAAACAGTGTACAGACATCAGAATGTACCGTTATTGGAATTGATGGATAATCTGTTTTTAGGGAAGATTGGCCGGATATTTTATAAGGATTGGAGCGAACTACGTTTTGCCCGTGAGCTGTCGGCTGTAAAAGGGGTAAAGATTTCACAACTTGAAAAAGCGCGTGAAATCAATCGCATTGGTGTATCCCGCTATAAGGAGAGATACAAGAAGATGTATGCAGCCGGAAACCTGACAAAAAAACAATGGGAAACCATGCGAACCTTTGCCAACAATTGGCACAAGGAAAAGGAAAAATATATCGAGGAAGTAAGCGATATGGAACGAGAATTCAAAGATAAGCTTCTTGCATATTTCCAGATAGGGCATATTACGCCTTTGAAGAGAAAAAGGTAATACGTTGAATATCAGTGATTTATATAAAATACAAAACGCACCTTATGGTGCATTTGTAAATTGTTGTAAATCAAATATTTAAAAATAAAAAGATAAGAAATTAACAATTTACGGCAACTTGTCCTATACTGTCCGTAGGGCAGTCGGTACGACTTAAAGGACAGTTTATTTAATAACTTAAAAAAGAAAGATTATGAGATGTGAGATTGATGGCATAATAACAGCGGAATTGCCAACCGTTAACGGAGTGACGAATAGCGGTAAGTCGTTTGAAAAAAGAGAATATATAATTCAGGATACGGATAAATATCACAAGTATATGAAGTTCTGTATGATTAGCTTTGATGGTCCGATAGAACAGCCCTTGCAGGTGGGTGAGCACGTGCAGGTAAGGCTTACAGTAGAGGCTCGGGAAAGTAAAGGGAAATGGTTTAATGATGTCAAAGCTTATAATGTGATTCGTGTATGAGAGTTAGGTTTTGCTGGTATACCAGGAATCCGAGTATAATCCAGCGTATTAGTGCAAGATTCAAAGTAAGCGGAATGACAATTAACCGTGAATCTACAGTAGCTTTAAATGATGAAGAGTTTGAGTTATTGAGAGAGTGTGAGAAGAAAGGTCATGTTCAGATAAGGGAAGTAGTCAAATGAAAGGTTAGGAATGAGTAAGAGTAGAGAGCATTTGAAGTTTATAAGCATTCAGTCGAAGGTGTCACCGCAAACAGCTGACAGAATAGATAAGATAGTGAAGCGTGGCAAATTCGGGAGCCGGTACGAATTGATACAATATGTTTTGTCTGCATTCCTGAAGGTGGCGGACGGAGAAAGTGATAGTGATGAAGCGGGTGAGGAATTACGGGAGTTTGTAAAGATGTTCGCAGGTTGGGAGAATAAGAAGAGCAGGATAATAACAACCAAGCCGGGCGGCAATCGTGAACTAAGATTGACTGACAGCATCAATATCTTCAGTGAGGTAGGAAAGAAGGGCTATGTATGTAAGAGGCTGCGAATATTGGGCGATGAAACCCGTATATCGGTGAGTAATGAGGGAGCGGTCGAAGAGGTAATAAAGAAGTTATTCCCGGAAATGAGGGATAGATTTGAGCGTATCGGCCGTAATATAGGAGAGGATAGCTTGGTAAGGATAATAGATGAGTTGTTAAATTTGGGAGAAGAGCGGTTCTGTTCGGAAGATAAGGCTGTAGAATACATTGGAATAGAATACGGTAATGTCCCTAAAAAGAAGAAAAGCCAAACGATAAGTAAGTATGAGCAAGGATAGAAATTATACAAGAATGATACAGTCAAAGCAATGGAAGGAGCTGAGAATCGATAAAATGAAAAACAATCCGCTGTGTGAAGATTGCTACGAGAATGAAATCATAGAGCCGGCAACAGAAGTACATCATGTTATCCCTGTTGAAAGCGCGCTTAGTTTGGATGAGATGAAACGATTGATGTTCTCGTATGATAACTTAAGAGCCTTATGTCATTCCTGCCATATGGAAGCGCATAAGGCGATGAAGTCGCATAGTAGAGAGGAAGTGAGACGTAACACGGATAGGAAGAACGAGAGGTTTAAATCTCGCTTCTTGTGAAGAGAGGGGGGGAGTGTTTTTTTATTTGCCGCCATTGACTCAAATCCACTGCCCCTATCCTGAGAAAAATTTTTGTTCTGGAAATTTTGCCGTGGGGGTAAAGCTCCGGGAAAAATGAGGTTCCAAAAAATGGGCAGGTAAATGAATTTGTAGGTAGTATTAAAAAGTTTAACATTATGAAGAGGAAAAAGGAAGAAAACGAGAAATTGATAGATAATATCAAAACGCATGTAAGGCGGGTGTTGATGAAGCAGGGGAAGTACAGTCCGGAAATGAGCTATCAAATAGAACTGCTGGCTTCCGATTTGCTGGTCTTTAGAAAAATAAGAAACATGGTGTTAGATGAAGAACAGAAGCCGACGATAGTAGAGATAACCAGGGAAAAGGAAGAGAGGATAAGGGAAAACCCGATTTATAATCTGATGGCAAAGTTTGCGGATAGGGTTCGGAAAGATTTGCGGTCTTTAAAGATGAATAAGGAGCTTCCGAACAATGAGGATGAAGGCGGGGCGGAAAAAGAAGAGGACGCGTTACGGGAGTTAATGGATAAGTTGAAAGAAGAGGAAGAGTAAGACGAGGAGATATAGGGATTGATTCATGGATGTAGCTACGCGGGAATACAAGGATATACAAATTGAAAATCTGCGACGGGTGGACGTTGAACGGTATCAGCTTGATACTATAGATGTCCGCCTTTTGTCGTATATATCCGGCGTGCGAGATAATCCGGAGAAGCATAACCTTTACGAGATATTGGCCGTTTTAAAGTTCTTCCGCCTGATGGATAGGTATGTATTCCGCGCTTCTAAAGTAAGACGCTTTGCCAAGCTGTATGAAAGTTTGAAGTTTTCCGGAATGGATGGCCGGCGATGTTACAAGCTCACGCCTATTCAGTATTTTCAGTTTGCCTCTATGTTGGGTTTTTATAAGTGGGAAGATGTAGGAGATGCTACGGGTATGGAAGACGAAGAGATTGGAATATCCAAAAAAATAGAAAACGGCAGAAGATACGAGTTGAGGCGTTTAGTGAGAGAAGCTATACTGTTTGTTCCTCGAAAGTTTTCCAAAACCACCAGTACTGCATCTCTTGCGGTTAATGAATTGTTGTTCGGTGATGTGAACGCACAGGCTTATACGGCTGCGAATTCGTACAAGCAGGCAGAAATATGCTTCAAGGAGATAAGCAAGATAATACGGCAACTTGATCCGAAGGGGAAATACTTCAAGTCGAAACGCGAAATGCTTCATTGGAAAAAGAATGAGTTTGAAAAGGAAAGTTTTGTAGAATGTCTGACCGGTGGCGGAGATACTAAGGACGGTCTTAATGCCTCTCTTGTTATTTTCGATGAGTACGCGCAGGCCAAATATGTGCGTGGTCATTCTGATGGCGCGGAGCTGTTGCAGGTGTTAACCTCTTCGATGGGTATAAGGCGGGAGCCGTTAACGGTTATTATTACTACCGCAAGCCGCGTGGAAGACGGACCGTTCTCAATAGAGCTGGAGAATGCCAAGCGGGTGCTCGAAGGTGATTATGAAAACGATAGGCAATTTGCTTCTATATTCATGCCTGATGCTTGGGAAATGACGGATGAGGAAATGGGGAAGCCGGAAGTATGGCATAAGTGCAACCCGCACATAGGGATAACCGTGCAGGAAAGCTATTATCGTGAACGATGGGATAAAGCGCAGCATGATGCTGAGGCTATGATGGAATTTAAAACCAAGTTGCTTAATATCTTTGTTTCGGGTGGTGTAAAGGATTGGATGCCGCAGCAGTTATGCCGGTCTTTAACTGTAGATTTCAACATAGACGACATAGAAGGAAGACCGGAAGCTATGGCGGCCATGGACTTATCCGTAAGCGATGACTTCTCTGTGGTTGTATATAATATCTATTCACGTGCACAACGTAAGTTTTATTTGTGGCTTGACTGTTATATTCCTCAGTTAACATTGGAAACCCATGCGAATAAGGAACTTTATAAATATTGGGTTAAGGCGGGTTTTATGAAGGTGTGTCCGGGTGCCGTGATAGATGATAGAATGATTGTAGAGGATATATTACAGAGAAATAGTAAGCTAACAATCCTGCAAATCGGGTATGACGCATATAAGATAAAGGAGATTGTGAACTCGTTGGCGGCCGCAATTTCATCTACCGGTGCAAATCCGGATAGAATATTGCGTGCGGTTCCACAGACTTACGGTGCTTTCACGTCACCCGTCGAAACCTTTGAAATGGCGGCAAAGCGTAATCCGGCCGGTGTTGCACTGGCTAACAATCCGATATTACCATATTGTTTCGGAAACTGTTATCTGGATGAGGATAAAATGTGCAATAAAAAGCCGTTGAAGAGGAAGGATAATTTGAAGATAGATGCAGCTGTTGCAAGTCTAATGACCTTTTGGTTGTATAATAATTATGAGTGGTAGGTAGCCTAAAACACATCTCTGCCGGTATTATAAAAGGCAGTAATAATGAGCATAATAAATTGGTTTAAACGTGAAGTAAGTAGCGGTGTTATCGGTTCGGATAAGTCTGTAAACAAGGGGGATTACAAGCAAAATGTAGTATGGGTTAACAATTCGGAAACGGCAATGAAAATTGCGGCTGTATACCGTGCTGTAAACCTTATATCAAGCGCTGCCGCTTCGTTGACTTTGGAATACAAGAGAAAGGACTATGCAAAAGGGTATTTTAAGTTATATGATACCGGAGATGGTGCATTGATGAATTACATGTTATCCATGCGTCCCAATGAGCGTATGAATAGTTTTGTATTTTTTAAAAATATGGTATCAATGATTCTGTTGCGCGGAAATGCCTATGTGGTTATCAAACGCGACAATAGATATAGCCCGATTGGTATGTATTTATGTGCTCCGGGGTGCGTGGCATACGATGTGTATTCTAACAAGTATACAATATCGGACATGATAAACGGAATTTCGGGTGTATATAGCGCAGATGATGTGATTCACCTGAAGAATGTATGTCGCGACGGTGGCTATGAAGGGTTGAGTACTATCCATTATGCGGCGCTGACATTGGGAATTGCGGCTACAGCTGATAATGAAACCTTGAAGCGGTTTGCTACAGGTGGCCGGATAAAGGCTATATTACAGAATAACAAGCTAACAAGAGGATTCGGCGAGTACCAGGATAAACAATTGCAGGGGCTTAGCCAGGATATACAGGAAGATTTGAACTCCGGAGCTGATGTTATACTCGTTAAGGGAGACGGGACGTTAACCCCTATAAGCATGAGTTCTGCGGATATGCAGTTCCTTGAAAGCCGCAAGTTTACACTACGGGAAATAGCCCGCTTTTTCAATGTTCCGCCTTCTAAATTAATGGATGATAGCAATGCCAATTACAAGAGTGTGGAAGTAAGCAATATTGCTTTCTATGCCGAGGCTTTGCAACCGATTGTAACGGAAATAGAGCGTGAATTTGCCTCTAAGCTTATACCCCGCAACATGTGGATGGATTATAAATTCAGATTTAATCTTAGCAGCCTTTACGCGCTTGATTTGGATAGTAAGGCTAAATGGGATAAGGCAAGATTGGATAACGGGCAGGCTACTGTGAACGATATACGCAGGGAAAATGACAACGCCCCGGTAGATAAAGGGGATGAAGTATATCTGAGTGTAAATCTTGCGCCTCTTGGCAGTGAGAAACTAAGCGGAAGTACAGGTAGTACCCCATCTGATAAAAAAGAAGAGAACGTATAAACCGGATAGAGTATGGAAAAATTAAAGATCGTAACATTGGATGAGTTGAAAAAACAGATGCGGGTTGATTTTGAAGATGAGGATGATATAATTTCTTTATATGGCGTTGCCGCCGAAGATGCAATCATTTATGGCACGGAAAGAACGTTGGACGAATTAAATGCGATCGGATATGAGGAGCAGGAAGGGAAGCCGGCAGAAGGTACGGAGATAGGAAAGGGATATTTTCCGAAAAGGTTGAAGCTGGCAATCCTTATTCTGGCGGCTCATAACTACAGAAACCGGGAACCGGTCGCCGCCGTGGCACAAAATCCCGTTCCGTTTTCTATTGAAGTGTATACAAAACCGTATAGAAAATTATCAAATAGGGGAGAAAATGTATGTTGACAGCCGGAAGTTTGAAAGACCGTGTAACCATATTGGCTCCTGTGTTGGAACGCGGAGAGATGTTCGGAGAACAGACAATAGCGTATGTGGATGTAAAAACCGTATGGGCTAAGGTTGACTACAGAAAGGGTTCTCTAATGCTGACTGCCGGTGAATCATGGATGAATAATGAGATAGGGGTAACGATGAGGTATAATAGTATAATGTCTGACCGTTGTCGGTTAAGATGGGATGGGAAAATGTATGAAGTAGAAAGCCTGAACGGAAGCCGGACGGATGGAAGCATGGTGATTATAGCAACCCGGATAGATGAAGGCAGCGGTGTAGAGGAAGAATAATGAGTAACCTATTTCCATTGTAGGAAAGTATTATGAAAAGGTTCTTTTTAAAAGACTGGTAAGACAGACTAATACGAAAAAGACAATATGAAAGAAACAGAAGAAGTTAAAAGAGAGGTTCGAAGCTACGTAGGAGACCGTTTCCAGCCACGTTTGCGGGAAGAGGTCGAAGAAGGTGGTAACAGACGCACAATCGAAGGTTATGCAATTGTTTTCGGCGTGCGCAGTCGTTTGCTGGCCGACTATTGGGAAAACTATTACGAGGTGATAGAGCCGGGAGCAATTACGGAGGACCAGCTTCGTGAGATGGATATTAAAATGACGATGTGGCATAACCGGGAAAAGTTGTTAGCCCGTAGCAATAAGGGCGAGGGAACATTGAAGTTGTCCGTAGATGAGATTGGTGTTAAGTATGAATTTGAAGCGCCTGATACGGCGGACGGGAACAATGCGCTGGAGCTTGTGAAGCGTGGAGACTTGGCCGGCAGTTCATTTACTTTTTGGAGCGATGAACGGAGTAGTGTTCGATACACTACCGATGATGAAGACATTCTGACCCGTCACGTCGAACGTATTGATAGGGTGTTTGAAATGACAATTGCAAGCGACCCTGCATATACGGAAACAAGCGTTACAGCCCGCGAAGTTGAGGCCGCCGGCGTGAAACTCCATAAGAACGAAGTAGACAGACCGCTACCTGCTTCTTTCAGAAAAAGGGAATTGAAATGCCTGCAAAGGAAATACATATTACATTAATAAACTTTATTTTATGAAAACAGAAAAGAAGACTGTACAGGATTTAATCACGGAAAGAGGTGGTTTAATCAACAAGAGAGAGGGATTAAGCGTCAAGATGAACGAGATTATCGATAAGGCTTCTGCCGAAAAGCGGGATTTCACTCCGGAAGAGGAAGCCAAATATAAATCTCTTGAACGGGAATTTGAGCAAGTGTCCAGAGATATTGCCATGAACAACGATTTGTTGTTTGCGAGCAAAAACGGTTTTGTCGAGAACAAGAGCAAAAACGCGATGTTCCGTGAATTCTTGCAGGAAGTTAAGGGCAAGCGTTCCAGTAGTGAATGTATTTTGCAGCGTGAATTCACCGGTTTGGATACGGCAGCCATTGTCGGCGGCGGTATGATTCCGTTGACGATAAAAGACGTGCTTCCGCCGCTGGAAATGGGTTTGATTTTTGATAAGGTGGGAATCCCTGTGCAAACGGGTGTAACCGGTGATATACAATGGCCTGTGCTTGGTTCTGTTGAGGCTGAAATCAAAGGTGAAACAGAAGCGTTGACCGACCAGGACATCGACCTAAGTAAAATCAATGCGAAACATGTCCGTTTGGGTATCTCTATAAAAATATCCAACCAGGCTATCAACGATTCATATACTGATCTGGTTTCTTTGGTTCAGTCTCAAATCAGAGCCGGTTTGAACAGAACATTAAACCGTGTAATCTTCTCCCATCAGAATTTTACAAGCGACCTTCACGGGCCGTTTGCCAGTGCAAAAGCTTCAGGTGCATTTGCCGGTGCAACTCCTACCTACAAGGAATTGCTTGAGATGAAAGGCAAAATTGCATCTACGGGTGTGGAAATGATTGGGTTCTGCTACATTATGAGCGAAGCGATGAAAGCTGCTTTAGAGGCTACCCCGGTTGATGCCGGTAGTGGTAGAATGATAATCGAAAATGGCGCTATTGCCGGCTATCCCGTATTCTGTACCGAGTACATCAACTACGGTTCCAGTAAGGAAAAAGCCGATGTTGAATATGTAGCCGCTGGATGTTTCGGTTATCTGCCGACAAATCAGCATGGAGAGGTACGCATGATATTCGACCCGTACACGCAGGCCAAGAACGATGTAATCGTTATTACAATGAATGCCGATTGGAGTATTACAACTCTTAGGAAAGAAGCATTTGCATTGTATAAAACCACAGGAGCATAATGTCTATTGTTGTTTTAAGTTTATAATTATGGTTTCCAGAGGGGGCGGAGTGGTGACATTGCGCCCCTTTTTACATTAAAAACAAGTCTATGAATATAATTACCCGTTTGATAATGGATTCCGCTCAGTATAGCGGTGGTTTGGAGAAAGCGCAGAAAAGCCTTGATAAGTATGTAGAAAAGAATATGACATTGGATAATGTTGGGAAAAATGTTATTGGAACCATTGGTAAAATAGCTTCGAGTATAGGCTTGGCTGTTGGAGCGCAGCAGGCTTTTGATAAGGTAATGCATTCGTCCCAGATAACAGGCGATGCTTTTGACAATACGATGAATGCTTGCAAAGGGACTGTAGACGCTTTTTTCCAATCATTATCTAATGGGAATTGGGATGCTTTTAGAAAAGGCATTAGCGGTGTGCTTAGCGATATGTATGAATTATCAGCCTTACGAGATAGTTTTAATGATGCGAAATTATCTATGGGTTTTAATACCAGGGTATTCGAGAGTGAATTTGCAAGATTGGAAGGCATTGTTGACGACCAAACCAAGTCTAAAAGTGAACGAACATCCGCGTTTAATGAAATGCAATCTCTTATTGAAAATTTTCAAAGGGATGTGAATGATACGGCGGCAGGAACGGCTGATTTGTTGATTAAGAGCTTGAATTCTCGCTTTGGAAGAAATGACTTTAATATTTCAGATATAAACAAATATATATCAATAACAAATAATGATTTCTCTACTCGTAAAGAACAGCAGGATTTTTTAGCCTATAAAGAAAAATTAGATTCTTTAGAAGAAAAACGATACAAATATTATAAAATAGGTGGTGGGGTCTTCTCTGGAACATCTCAATCCGTAGAAGATAAAAATATAGTTAAACAAATAGAAGATTTAAAAGCAGCAAATAAAGAGCTCGAGAAACAGAACATCTTAAAAAATGATAATGATAAAGCCCGATTGCAGATGATAAATGACTATCAATATTTATTGGAAATGCAACAAAAGGGTGGTGAATTTTTTAAAAGGTCGCTTGAAAAACAAAATACGATATCTGGTCTTAGTAATGCCAGTAATAATAAATTAAGCGGGGTAGATGTAAAAGAACAATGGACGGGAGAACTGGTGCTGAATGCGTACATTCAAAAAACAGCGGAAACGCAATTAGACGATGAGATATTCAAGGCTATCCAGGGTGATAAGAAACTTCCCGTTTTGATGCAGCCCGTTCAGGAACTTATCGAAGGTGGAATGAACGAAGGACCGGAAGAAGTGGAAGACCCTGCACTCGAGGGACTGCGCGACCGTATAGGCATGTACGATACGATTCAACAAAAGATAGCATCTTACAAGGATATGCTTAAATACGCCAACGAAGAGGAAGCCGGCTATATTCAATCACAAATTGCAATGTGGGAAGAATATGCTAACAAAATAGGTTTGGCAGTAGACAAAGGGGATGATTTGGGTGCGATAACTGGCATTATCGGTCAGATTGGGGGTGCTCTTTCATCTACAGGAAACGATTGGCTATCATACATAGGAAACTCAGCGTCAGCAATGGCAGGTTTATTGTCGGCTATTCAATCGCAGACACAAGCATATGCAGCTTTGGCTGTTGCTAGACAGGCAGGCGGTAAGTTATTTCCCTTAAATATAGCAGCTGTCGCAAGCACATTGGCTGTAATCACAAGTGCTATGTCTAGCATTAGCTCCATAGGCAACTTTGCTGAAGGTGGTATTGTAGGTGGAACCAACTATCAGGACGGTATCACTGCCCGTGTCAGCAGCGGTGAAATGTTCATTAACCAGGCAGACCAGAAAAAGCTGTATGATTCCATTCATTCCGGTAATCTTGGCGGCGGTAACGGGCGTGCAGTGGTTACCGGCGAGCAAATTGTGATAGCGGCCAACAACTGGGGAAAGAGAACGGGCCGCGGTGAACTGTTATTCTCTAAATAAAAGCGGATATGGGATATTCTAAAAACGCCGCAATGTCGGGATATAGAGTAAGAAACTCCCTTATAGAACTTGATGCGACCGGTTCATTGGGTATGTTGAAACGGTTACGTTATGATGAAATCATAGAGAGGAAACAGATACGGAAAGAAGTGCGTGAGGTGTTACGTCCGGTTCAAAAGACCGTCCAAAATGCGGCAAAGGGAGCGATGAGGAGCGACCCTAGAAAGGCTTATTTGGGTGTTAAGCTTTCTGTGTATGGCCGAAAAGCGGTAGGCGGTAGTGTGTCATTGTTGAATCAGAGAAGTACGGGTAGGGTAACGAAATACAGCAAACCGAGAGGTGGGGCAAGTGGCATTACTCGAAATCGCAAACGGAGCAAGCGGACACAGGACATAGAAAACTATCAGGGGAGAGACCGGGCTTTCATTCTTCGTTTTATCAATCAGGGTACAATGAAGCGAACTGCATTTACCAGAACTAAGAGTAAAAACGGTAAAACCGCCAATAGAGGTGCTTTATCAGGAAAGGGATTTTTCAACGTGGCGGATGGTGCAATGAAGCAGGCTGCTGATACTTTGGGAAAGAGGGTTGAGAAGTTGATTGTTGAGGCTGGCTACGGAAAGTAACCTAAAACACATGAATGAAGGTAATATAAAGAAGTCGCGATTATGAGTTTATTAATAGGGATACATATAAAAGAAATGCTTTTGAAAGATGAAGGTATTTCTGAAAAGGTTGGCAATAGAGTATATCCGCTGGTTATTCCGGTGGGTGCTCCTAAATACCCGTTTATTGTTTTCCGCAACGATGGTACTGCCCCCGACTATACTAAGGATGGAAATAACGAGGACAGTGTAGGGGTAAGCGTGGAAGTTGTTGCTAAGGAATACGGGGAAGCCGTCGAAATAGGGAATAGCATCCGCTATGCTCTTGAAGAAAAACGCCGGCGATATGAACAGTTCGAAGTCAGGGATTGTGCTTTGACCGGAACGGCCGAAGAGTGGCTAGACGATATAGACGCTTACGGTATTATATTAAACTTTGAAATGAAAACAGTTGATTTTTAATTTAAAATTTTATGAATTATGGGAAAAGCTAAAAGTTTGAACGGGAAAGACCTTATGTTATGGATTTCCGAAAAGGTTATCGCGTTGTCAACGAGTTGCAAGATAAATCTTGCTGCCACTACTGTAGACAGTGCAACAAAGGATGATGGTTTCTGGGATGCGCAGGAAGTCGGTAATATGAACTGGTCTGCAACGAATGAGAGCGTAGACAGTGCGGATAAAGACCGTACCAACGACTACGTTTACGATGAGCTGTTTAAATTGTTCGTAGCCGGCAAGCCTATTGATGTAACAGTGGGGCTTCCGTCCAACAAGAGTGATGAAGGATTGCCGGAAGATGGGTGGACGAAGCCGGCATCCGGAACCTATTATCAGGGCAAGGCTATTATTACGGCTCTTGATAGAGATGCCACTAAGGGAAGCAATGGTACTGTATCGGTTTCATTGTCCGGTTATGGAGCGTTGAAACAAGTAGCGGCAGGAGGATAAAGTATGAAAGTAAAGATAAAAGGGGTGGAATATGAATTTTCCTTTGATAGCGTATGGGGTCCTATATACACTTATGAGGAATTGACAGGAAGCAAATTGCCTTTTGATGCAAATCGTATGCTGTGTCTTCATATCCTATACTATTGCATTCTTTTGCGTGCTAATCCGGGGATAACACTAACGCTTGAAGAGTTTTTCGAGGCGTTGAATGACATATCCCTTGTTGGCAAGATGGCGGACTATTACGCCAAGCGTATGCAGGTTTTAACCGGTAGCGAAGACGGTAAGGAAAGCTCAAATATCTGTGATTCTGATAAAAAAAAAGACTAAGCGCACGCGAAGTATATAGGTTAATAGTCGGGGAAGGTGGATGCTCTCCCGACTATTTTTTATCAAAAATGGGGGTTAATGAAGCAAGGGATTATATAGAGGGCATGAACAGACGTTACCGGCAGGATTGGGAGCGCACCCGCTTGGAATCATCAGTGCTGTACAAAGTGATGTCCGGGAAAGACCTCGAACTGGAGTTCCCATGGGAGACAGAGGATGAAGATAAAGAGGAAACGAAACCAGAAGATTTGGAACGTCTTCGGGAAAAAGCTCGAATAATGGAAAGGATAATAAACGGAAATAAATAGTCATTATGGCAAGAAATATACGTTGGATGATACCCTTCAAGACTTTGGACGAAAAAAACGCGGTTATCAACATTTATAAGGAAGGTAATTTTAATGAAGTAATCACGCTGGAACCTGCATATAATACTTTTGAAACACAGGAATCCATCGATGAAGAACTGATGAAGCCAATCCGTACCCATACGGGGTATATACGTATAATCGACAATGGAGACATAAGTGGGTTGATGCCTTCCGACAATCGCCAGCATTATGTCGAATTTCTGATTGAAGGTGATTTGAAATGGTGTGGATATATGCAGGCTGATACATTTAGCGAGGATTGGGATATAACGCCTTTGGAAGTGGAATTTCCCGTTATTTCCGGCATTGGTATATTGGATAGCATTCCGATGGACCAGAATAGAGAAATGGACTTGACCTCTTTATGTAGTTTGTTGTTGGAGTGTATCGATGCAACGGGGGTAGATTATAATTATATCTATATACCGAAAGAGGTTAAAGAATCGGCTGCCAGCGAATTTTACCTGCTTCCTTTGGATCTGCGTATATCCCGATTTAATTTTTTCAAGGTAAATAACAGTGTAAATACAGATGATCCGGATTGGGAGAGATACGATGCTGATACTTATAGTGATTTGCTTGAAGAGTTATGTAAATTTTGGGGATGGACCATGCATGAGAGGGGACGCGATTTGTATCTGGTATCAACAAGGGATGTCGACTATATGAAAATCCCAATAGGGGAGCTGCGGCAAAAGCTGAATAGTCTTTCATCTGTTTCTTATGAAAGCGTTCCTACTTCTTCGATGGCTGTTTCTGACATGAAATTAGCCGGAAATAGTCATAAAAAGGATATTTTGCAAGGGTATAATAAAATTAAGATTTCGGCAAAAGTATCTAAGGTAGAAAACGTAATCCCCAATATAGACAGTGAGAAGATGAAGTATATTGGAAGATGGGTGGATGAACGAAAGATTGAGGAGGATATTTATAAACAGACATACAAGCTGTATAAGCAACAAATAGATTTAGAAATGTTTGAATCTTATCTATACGATTACAACATAAACACTGGAGCATATACGGGATTATCTCAATATGCAACAATTGAAGAGAAATTTAATGCGTATGGAGCTATTTATGCGAAAATGGACAAAACGAGAGTAAATGAGTGGGATAAAAAAAGAAATTATAATTGGGATGACATTATACGGATGAATTTAGCGTTTGTATATTCGTATAAGGACAGACCAGATTCGTTCAGGAAGATATTTCCAACAGAATCACAATCTAACGAAATGCCGATATTGCGATTAAGGAGCAAGGAGAGTGTTTTTTATAAAAATGGGGCATTCGTAATAAGCGGAACTACTGAAGGAGAAGATTATGAAATGATTTTATATCCGGATGGTTCTATGATTTTAGACATTGTAACACGTGCGACAAATGGAGCTTGTATAATTCCTGTAGTTTTAAAAATTGGCAATAAATACTGGAATGGTAAATCATGGCAATCTACATGGGCTAAATTCGATGTTCGATGCGGTGATAATGATAGTAACGGAACAGGAGGCTCAGGGCAAATCGTGACAACGAAAACACTTGATATGCCGTATAATGGAGCTAATGGATATGTTATTCCAATCAAAGAAGAGCTTTCGGGAATAGTGGAAATGACGTTCTTGTATCCGTATAAAGATGATAGAGCGGGACGAATATTTATAAGCGGGTTAAAAGTTGAATATTATAAGGAAGATGATGTATATGAAGAAAGAGAAGATAGCGACGAAAACGAATACAGCTCCAAATCAGGTATTGAATTTAGTAAGGATTTATCTGTGGAATTGAAATTGGCTACAAATAATAATAATCCAGCCGCATACAGTATTCTATTTAACAGTCCGTGGGCTGCCTCTGGAAGTTCCGCTGAAAGCTTATATTTCGTGGGAGAAGGAATGAAGCGACCGGAAGAGTATTTATTGAGTAACCTAAAACGCATTTACGGACGTATTACAGAGAAGCTAACATTGCAAATGGAGAGGGAAGATTCTGTTACTCCTTTGATGAGGCTAACCCGTTCCGGAAAACGATATATACTGTTGAGTGAAAATGTTAATTGGTCTGATGGGACGGTAGAGTATATTATAGAGGATTTACCATAAATCAAAGTATATGCCTAAGTTAAGAGGAAATGATTTAATCGTGTTTTTTGAGCAGGGCGGAGAATGGAAAACTCTGGCTTATGCTACTACATGCGAAATTGACATACAGGCTGAAACCATAGAGGTAGGAAGCCCTGATACGGGGCGGTGGGTGAAGAAGAAAAAACGCCGTATCAGTTGGGGCGTAAATAGCGGACATCTCATGAGTGATGTAAAACGGGAAATTAATCTTTACAACTATCTGTTGAGTGACAACCCGGTGAAGATAAGTGTGGCTTCTGTGGAAAATCACACTGAACGAATTTATCCGGAAGATTATACCCCCGATGGAAGATATTCTTTAATTGGAGAAGCCCTGGTTACAAGAATGACAATAACGGGTAATCGTGGTGACTTTTGTACGCTATCCATGTCGCTTGCCGGCATTGGAGAATTACTGCAAAAGAGCGCCGATTGGATACTGGCGGATGGCACTTGGAACATGGAAGGTGTGTGGATTGATTGGGAAAAATGGATTTTTTAAATGAAATAATATGGCACAAATAGAGAAAATAACGGAAGGGATGCGAGGACGGGAAGTATCTGAATTATTGGATAGGAACTTTAAATCGTTGAATTCTGACATAAGAGATTTGGAGCAAGCATCTAATGGTAATGTAAAGAAATTGCAAGAGCAGTTAAATAAAAGGGGATATGTTGTTATGAAGTATACAAACAGCACTTCCGACACTCGTTTGGCTGTACCGATGGAATTGCGCAAACCGGGACTCACAATTACGTATAATCCGGGTACTGGCTGGATACAGGAACAGTTTATAGGTGTAAGTGTAGATGACGCCGATTGGGAAGAGGATAGACATTGGAAGTCGATTGGTGGTAGTGGTTCTGGTTTCTGGGTTGAAAGCGATGTGGTTTTCGTCGACAAGACATCCGCTCATAATGCCATTAAGGAAAATGAACGGGTTATTGGTATGTATATTTCCTATAGGCTTAACGGAACATGGACTACAGAACAATATGTAGGTATAGATACTTCTAAAGACAATTGGGAGAATCCGGATAATTGGAATATCCTCACTTACAATAAACAGATTGCAGAAATAGCTAAACAGGCGCAGGAATCGGGAGTGCAGGCACAAGCTGGTGCAGAAAAGGCCAATCAAGCAGCAGTGAATGCACAAACAGCGGCAGACAAAGCCAACCAAGCGGCGGGTACCATTGCGGACAGAGTTTTTAGTACCGATGTGAGAATAATAAAGGCTATGACAGAAGAAGAGTACATAGCCTTAGGAGAGAAAGATAAAAATACGTTGTACATTATAATTGACTGATATATGGGAGAAATGAGATTGGGAACTGGAGAAATCGGTAAGATGTATCTGGGAGATAAGCAGATATTGGGGATGGCAAACATTCTAATAGTTGGAGATTATGGAAATCCTATTATTGTTGTTAACGATTCGAATGTTGTAAAACGTTTTAATTTTGAAAATCAAGATTATAATAATATAACTCTCCAGCCTATGCAGATGGCTTTATTAAGAAGCCATGGTAACGATGATAATTTATACGCTTTGAATGAGTGCAAATGTGAAATTTATCAAGGAACAAAATATTTAAATGAAGATGGTAGTGACTCATTAGATTTAAATGTTAATTATAATAAACAATGTAAGCAAGGAGATGTTGTTATCGGATTAAGCTCTGTAGCTGTAGATGATTTTGGTATAGTAATAATAAAGGAATAATCGAAAATGAAGACAATCCGCTACAACAGCAAATTAGCCAAACTGATACTCTTTGGCAGCTACACAACAATCATGCTCTTCGGCTTCATCTTTACGAAGCTGAAAGAGTTGTCCGAAACAATCATACGCCATGAACGGACACATCAGAAACAGTTCTTCGAGTGTATGGAGATAGCGGCTATCCCGTCCGTATTGCTGGCGTTCCATGTCAGTACATGGTGGCTGTTATTTGTCCCGTTATTCTACTACATCCTGTATTTAGCAGAATGGTTTGTGAGTTTCGTGTATCACTTGTTCACAGACAACAAGATTGGGAACGGAGAGGTCAATAAAAATGCTTACCGTGCGGGCGCATTTGAGATGGAAGCCAAACTCAATCAGGACAATCCGAACTATTTGAAAGAACGCAAATGGGGTGCATGGTTCAGATACTACGGTAAGATATGAAAATCCCGTCCTACTCTCACGAGCAAAACGGAATGACAGTAGTTAGCTTATTGATAAGAGACACAAAGATATGAATAATTGACAAATAACGATAAGATGCAGAATAACATTATTACCCAAAGCATACCGGGTGGTTTCTCGGTAATAGCAAGCAGTTTTATTGCACAGTCATTGGAACACATGATACCGTGGCTGATAGTAACATTTTCAGTCGTTGTGTGTGACCTTGCATTCGGGATAAGGAAAAGTCTGTTGATGGGTGAAGAAGTACGCTTTTCCGGTGCTGTGCGCCGTACTATGGGTAAAATGGTGACATACTTTGCCTTTGTTTGTATGGTGGTGATGATAAACATTGCTTCCGGCAATAAATGGAATATTGATGTGTATTCATGCTTGTTTGTCTGCTTCATAGAGTTCTGCTCTATCATAAGCAATATCTTAAAGCCAAAGGGATATAATTTCAACTTACTGAAAGCGTTGGGATTGTTCGGAAAGAAAGTGCTCGATGTCGAAAAAGAAGATATGAATGAAATAATAACTAAAGATAAGGAGTAACAAAATGAAAAAGAAACTGATTATCGCAGCGATTGTTATCGCTATCATCGTGGGAGTTATGCTTTATATGCACTACACACCGTTTTGGGTGAACTTGACTACTGTCGTGTCATTCGGTGTCGGTGTTGTTGCCGGATGGGTGGCTCGTGTGGTTTATGACAAATATTTCAAGGAGGACGCGCAGAATGAAAATATTGATTGACAACGGACACGGAAGCAACACTCCAGGCAAGTGTTCACCGGACGGAAGATTGAAAGAGTATGCGTATACCCGTGAGATTGCCATACGTTTGGAAGCGGAATTGCGCAAACAAGGTGTTGATGCCGAACGTATCGTCAAAGAGGAAATAGACGTTCCCTTATCGGAGCGTTGCCGTAGGGCGAACGAATACAAGGCAAGTGACGCAATTCTCGTATCCATCCACTGTAATGCAGCGGGAAGCGGCTCTGAATGGATGCAGGCACGTGGTTGGGAAGCGTGGACTTCGGCAGGTCAGACGAAAGCCGATAAATTAGCTGATAGCTTATATGCGGCTGCCGAACGACTTTTGCCGGACATGAAGATACGCAAGGATATGTCAGACGGTGATGCTGATAAGGAAAGCGGGTTCTATATCTTGAAGCATACGAAGTGCCCGGCAGTCCTTACGGAAAACCTATTCCAAGACAATAAGGAAGATGTTGATTTTCTGTTGTCGGAAGAGGGCAAACGGGCAATAGTAGACTTGCATGTGCAGGGAATTGTAAACTATTTGAATAACTCTAAAAAATAAACATCATGGCGTCAGTTGATTTAAATTTTACAAAGGAAGACAAAGTATACGTTGCTGATATTGCATCTCCGGGAAAGTGTATTGTTCAAATTGAACGTAAAGAATCTGGGTGGACTACTGTATTTTCAAAGGTTGATGATTTGGAATTTTCCGAAGTTGCAAAATTTCCAGACGGTCCCGATAAGAAGAGTGTGATATTCGAACTCAATATTCCTGAAGGAATGCCGGTGCGCATACAGAGTAACAAGGAAGTTGAGATTGCAAAATATGTAACAGAGGGATAGCCTATGAACCCAATCACTATCCCCAACATCAGCATCCCGTCAATCGGTATTCCTACTATCGGCATACCGTCTGTCGGTTTCCCGTCCGCTTCGGGCGGTGGCGGTCTTTCATGGCCCGCTGGTATGAAAGAGCACATCAAGGCTTGGTATGACCCGAAGAAGCAGGGTATGACTAACTATGATGTGATAGAGGCGTATGTAGAAGATTTTACTAATTGGAATTATGTAAAAGCAAGAGGAGTTGCAACTATTAGCCAACATAAATTCATAATAACAGAATGTATTCTAAAAGGTTTAAGTATTGTAGAAGATATTCAAGAACCATATTCCAATTTAACTGTTCGTATTATTGGTATAACTGATAATCAAGAAGTTTTAATTACCGATTATGTTAATGAGCAACACCAAATCATTAATACTATAACAGAAGACGGAATATATACTATTGAAGACAGACATCATTTTGTAGGCTTTGGATGTAATTTTGTAGGTACATGTAATATCACTATTGAGCAGCTCCCTACATCAATCCTAAAAGACCTTAGCGGCAACGGCAACCACGCCTATTTGTATGGTGGTAAGGGTAAGCTGAATAGCGGGATGGGAGTGTATCAGCAAGACTTTAGCAAATTAATCATCTCCAGAGTAGATAAAAAACAAGACTCATTCAGTTTTACTGTTAGTGGCAGTGGCGGTTCGTATCTTGCATATATGCAGCTTGGTAATTGGAATAATAAAGCGTTTAAAATATTGGTAAATATTAATGCAAAAAGCGATTATCTTTATTTGAGATTTAGGAATAGCACTGATGCTGTAATAACAAGTGTGATGTTAAAAAATGGCGAGAACATTATTCCTGCTCAAAATATTGAAGGTGCAACCAAAGCTGTATTTGAATATTCTTTGAAAGAAGGAGAATCTATCACCATCACCCAAATCCCCGACTACCCCGACCAGCTTTGCTACGACGGCAAGATGTACGCTGTTGCTTATGATATGCCTATATTAACGGATTACACGGTGATGGCGGAGAGGACGTGGTTTGAGAATAGAAATATTTTCTTGGCAAAAGGAAACATTACTACTGAAGCTAAATACGCATTTATATTTGAAAGATTTAAGCCTGATGGGGTGGTGGCTGTACAATCTTTTGGTGCTTGGAATGATGTTGTATCGACTACAGACAGTTGTATTTCGTATCTAACAAAAAACAAGTACAACGGTATTGATATTAGAAGCGGAATAGGTGCAGATGATGATATGCTATCAATTGGCGGTGCTCTTAATAAAGGTAATATAGAATTAACTTCTGTTTGTTGTCACGGCGCCATCATAGTCGCCGACCGCAGCTTCACCGAAGAAGAAATAAACTGGCTAAAACAAAACTGGGATAAGATATGAGAAATAACATCTTAGGTGCGGTGGTCTATCTATCCACCGCCATAGTATTCGGTGGCAGCACTGCACTGCTGATGCTTTTTATCAAGGAGAACAGCGACCGTTGCTACTACTATAACGGCAAGTGGAACAAAATAGACTTGCTGTGTGGAGTTGCCGCAATATGTGCTGGTATGGTTGTAAATCATTATTTGTTGAGGTTATGAAAAAACTACCCTGGTTATTAGTTGTATTGCTGGCAATTGCTTGTGCGGCGGCGTGGTTTCGTCCGCACGAGCCTTTGCCGGCAGAAATCCGTACCGAGACGAAGATACAGACGGTTGTCGAGCTTGATACGGTTCTTATCTCCGCACCGATAGCGGTCTTTTGGCAGATATTGCCAAATGACACAGTACGTATAGGCGATACTTTGCTTCATCGCAGAAAGGTTGTGTATGAAGATAGCTTGTATCGTGCGGTGGTGAGCGGGTATGTAGACCCGCGACTGGATAGTATGCAAGTCTTTCCTAAGACGGTTTATCAGACGGTAACGAATGACATCTACCATACCATTAAGCCTAAGAATAAGCGTTGGGGATTTGGTTTACAGGCTGGGTATGGTTATCCGGGCGGATTTTATGTAGGTGCTGGGGTGAGCTATGATTTGTGGCAGTGGTAATTTTAGCAATATCATAGAGGTAAACTTAATTGGATTAAGCAACAATAATTCATCAAAATCCCACAAAATACACATTCTTATAAAAATTATATATAGAAAATACACATTTATGAGAAAATTATATATGTATCGAGTATGGTAAGAAAGAAATTAACGATGTAGAAGTTGGCTTGTAGCTGACACTCTTTCGGGGCTTAGAGTAAAAAGAAAGCCCCATTTCCCTTCACTGTCTGCAAACTTCAAGGGAATAACAACACGGCAGTATTGTTTTGGGGCTTTGTCCTTATAAACAACGCTTCCGTGTTTTTGTTTTCGGGAGTTCAATGTTTAAAGCGGAAATATGGAAATGAAAGATTTATATCAGTCTGTAGTCGCTTCTGTATGTAAACATACGGGAGTAGACGTGAATATGTTGTTTAAGAGTAATCGTGAAGAATGCGTGGATGCACGTGCAATCCTTATAAACATTCTCACATATAAGGGAATTACAGAGCGTGAGATAGCGGCTCTTACCGGACTAACCCAACAATGCGTAAATAAGCTGAAGAATAACTTTTCATTTCGTCTCCGTAAATGGAGTGTTACAACAAACTTACAATCAATCAACAATGAACTAACAACGGAATAATTTATATACAACGTTCTTATGGCGTCCTTTGCTTCACCGGTTAATATTGACCGGCATTCCTTAATTATTGATTTATGGAAGCAGAAGTAAAACAAGTTATTAAAGAAAAGGAGTATGTCCACAACGACGAAAAGAAGGAATATGCTTCAAAAGGTCTGGCCGGAACCGCCCTCGGGTTTGGTATCGGTGGAGCAGTATTAGGTGCTGCTGCTCTTTGGGGTCGTCATGGCGGTATTGGTGGCGGAATGCCTGAAAACGTAAACATTAACACAGTAAGCGATACCATTGCAGGACGTAGCGGTGCAGCCCCCACAGCTTTTCAGGCGTGGGAAAAAGGTTGTGAGGCTGAAATAGCCTTGACCAATACCATTTGGGGACTGAAGGTGAATACGCAAAACCAGATGTACGCCCATCGCGATACAGATGTGGCCGAAAAATTCGCCCTCTATAAATCCCAAGTGGAAGGCGATTTCGGAAACTACAAGGTTTCCCGTGACCTTTACGACAACATGAACGATAAGCTGAATACAGCTGCATTCGGATTGTATAAAGGTCAGAGAGACTTGTACGACACGTTAAATGAACGTTATGCACAGAAATTCTGTGACCTTGACAAGAAGGTATACGGAATGGAAATTGCGAACCTCTACCAGAACAAGATTATCCAAATGGGACTTGAAGGTGTTCTGAAGGAATCCATGTGTTACACAGACCGTAAGACTTGCCGTGCGATTTACGGCGTTGTAGGATTGCCTTCCACTCCGACAACAAGTGTGTTAGAGGGTGCAAACCCTTTCGGATGCAACTGCCAAAGAACAGCAGCGACAACTCCGACAGCGTAAAAAGCGTAAAGAGGCGCAAAAGAAAACGTTAGTGGTAAAGCCCCTTCGGGGGCGATACCGCTTTCATTATTAACCACTAACTAAAGAATATGGCAATGTTTGAGAATGATCCGTTATTAGGAAACCGTCCCAGTATAGAGCAACTGGCCCATGAGAGCGAAATGATACAGCAGAAGCTACAGACGCTTCAACAGATGCCCACTACACCGACCGCCCAACGGACTAACACTCCGATATGGGACGAAATAGACCGTATAACCTCATCCCTTAGCGACCAAGAGCATAACTTTCTGCAATCATCACAGGAATTCCAGGAAAATTCTATGGCTATACAGGAGATGGTAAATGTAGAATTAGTTCGGCTGGTCCGTGACCGTATAGAAAAATCTCCGGAAGGTAATGAGATACTTAACCGTCAGTTGTCCTTTGTGAAGCGTGCGGTAAAAACGGCTAAAGAAGAAACAGCTCGTAGAGATGCCTTGTTAAATGAATACATGACACAATACAGCGATATGACTTTCAAGGAGTTTATGGAAATGAAATCCGGTAAGCAACCCACGCAGAAACCGATTAAAAAATAAAGGATATGGAAGCGAAAAGTAAATTGGTTGATTTAAAGAATAAAGCTATTGATTCGTTGGAGATATGGATTAATGAGCGTATAGACGATTTAGCTGCCCAGAATCCGCAAATGAAAATAGCATCCATCTACATGAAGCGTGGTGCAAAGAATTATCTAGCAAAGGAACGCGAAAAAATAGAGGGTGTAATTGATAATGCCGCTTTGTTTATCTGTGATGAGAATGGAAATGTTGATGCTGACCTGTTGTTTGACGATATGATGTCTATGTTCCGGGAAATGGATGAATTGCCTTTCGGAAAGGGTATTATTCATGGAACAATTGGAAAGGGTGTTATTCGCTTCCAACTGCCGGACAATCCGGTGGTAAATCTGTTGTTCGGAAATACCGGAGCCTTTAAAATAACTGAAAGTGATTTTGTGGAATTAAAAAATTTGTTTTTGGTATGATTGATTATAAAAACATGGTACTGTCCGCCCAAGATGCAGGCATATCAACGGAAAAGATAATGGTGAAGAGTATAGACAGCCTTAATGAGATGCTGTGTAAACTAAAAGAGACTCACCCCGATGCGTATTGGAAGTTTCTCCGGGAGCAGCAAAGCATAATATATAATAACCATTATGAGCGTGCTTTCGCCGAATACGATGTAGAGTGTCTCCGTTATACTAACCGGGAAGGTCAAAAATGTGAAGGTGCACATTGGACTATCGAACAGGTTGAGGCTGCTACAAAATCCATGAGTTTTCCTTCTGGAACAACCAAATGGGATAAGTATGTAGCTTTTAATGCATGGTATTCTGATTTGTGTAGAGAGCTCGACGAAACTACACTTATTAAAACCTGTCATTCTTTCTTTTTTGCCGATGAAGATGCGCCAAGTGGAAAAATATTTCTTTATATGAAGGCCATGCGTACATGAGAGGTTTTATAGACATATTGATAGAGCAAGCGGATGATATGGCTTATTATGACTTCTGTCGGTTGTTTAGGGTATTGCAATGGAACGTTTAGAGCGGTTTATTGTACGGCTGATACCGATTGCTGTATTGGTGAAAGTGCTGTCTATGTGTCTAAAATAGGAAAAATAGACTAATATTCTAAAGGTAAGGCAAAAATTTTACGAGGTGGATAATTTTAGTTAGGGAAAAATAGAACAATAGGGCGGTAGGATTATTATCTATCGCCTTATTCTTTATTGGATAAATTTACGTATAGTTTAATGCTGCGCTTTGTCTTTCCGATTTTAATTATCATCTTTGCATAGACAATCGTTTAACCCGTTGTTTTTTAGGCTTTAGTTTTACTATTGTTTTACAATGGCGTTTCTGTTTGTTTTTAAAATATTGATTATTAGTTTATTATTTGAATTATTCTCAATCTTCCTATATTTGGGGAGTAGATGAGGCTTATAATATATTGTAGGTGTGATTTTGTTGTAAATCAGTGTATTATAAGAATGGGTAAAAGTTAAAAATTCGGCTTTATAATGCTGTTTTTGCCTATTTTTTTCTATCTTTGTTTTACAAATGTTTTACGAAATAACGGCATTGGGGAAAAGCCCTGAAAAATGCTTGTTAACAAATTCACACATACAACGATATTATGGCAACAGTAGCATGGGTGGTGATGAAGCACCATAAAAAAGATGATGGTACATACAATCCTAAGGTCCGCATCTCTCATAATCGAACCTCTTCCTATGTGTCAACTCCGATTTATACGGATATGGTAAAGTTCAAGAAGGGTTCTTCCACCGGAATAGTTACTTCCGAATCAATCAAAGGGGAATTAGACGCGATAGTAAGCGAATACAGAAGAATAATAAATTCCAACCCTTCTGCGGTAATAGCTTGTGAAACGTCAAAGGATATTCTGGAACTGATACGCAGAAGAAATGAAAATCGGGATTTTGATTTCATAAAGTATGCCCGCAGGGTAATAGAATCTATTCCTAATGAAGGAACCCGCACCATAAAAACTACCGGCATAAACTCTTTGTGTCACTTCTTGGCATATAAAGGAATGGAAGGGTTGGGTATTCATAGGCTTACATCGTCTTTTCTACGCGAGTATGAATCCTGGCTGCGGACCGATAGGGTGATCCGGATAAAACAGCGTCATGGCACTAAAAGCGAATATAAAGACATAAGGAAAAAAGCCCTTAACGATACCGGTATTCATTCCTACATGGGAATCATACAATCTATATTCAACAAAGCCCTGCTGGAGTTCAACGACTACGAGATAGGCGATATTGTTATCTCCAACAACCCGTTTAAAGCCTATGCTATACCACAAGTCTTATTACCAAAGAAAAGAGCTGTCGATGTTGATGTAATAAGAAAGATATACGGGTATTCTTCGACGAAGGAAAATATACAGTTCACCCGTGACGTATATATACTCTCTTTTATGCTTGCCGGGATGAACGTAGCCGATATGTTTAATTGCCGGATAAAGGATAATCATATCGAATACGAGCGCCAGAAAACAAAGGGTAGGCGGAAAGACCAGGCTTTTATCTCTGTGTATGTGCATCCTCTCGCTATGAATATAATCCAAAAGTATGACGATGGAACCGGAAGGACTATTTTCGATGCTGTAGGTAAGTATGGGGATTCAAGAAATGTAACGAAAGCGGTGCACCGGGGATTGAAAAAGATATGCACAGATTTAGGTATAGATTATATTCAATTCTATTCCGCCCGCCATTCATTTGCGACCATTGCCCGCAATGAGTGTGGATTTGGAAAGGACGATATAGCCGTATGCTTGAACCATTCTTCCCGGCAGAGTGTTACGGATAGCTACATAAAGGAAGATTATTCAGTAATAGAGAGGGTTGTAAGGAAAGTGATAGGTTTTACCTTTGATATAAATTCCTTGTAAAGTTTCGTGTTTTGGAAACTTATTTTTATCTTTGTCTCAAAGTAAGGTAAGTATGGAAAAAGAAATATTCCGTTTGGTATTGACTGATGAAGCCGCGAGCTTCATAAAGAGCATGCCTCAATGTGTAGAAGAGAAGATATATTATAATATCTATAGAGTGGCGAAAGGTGAACGGAATAAGGAGTTGTTTAAAAAACTCGATAATACGAATATTTGGGAGTTCCGTACTATGTATAATAGAATAGCTTATCGCTTGTTTGCCTTTTGGGATAAAGATGAGGAGATATTGGTTATTGCTACTCATGGAATAATCAAGAAAACCCAAAAAACACCTTCGAAAGAGATAAGGAAGGCAGAAGCCATACGGAAACAATACTTTGAGATGAAAGATAAAAACAAAAGATAATATGAAAGAATTAAAACTTACGCCGTTTGAAGTTATATTAGATGAGCACTACGGTAAAAAGGGGACTTCGAAACGAGATGATTTCGAGCAAAGGGTAGAGGAAGCGGTACACGCTTATCGCATAGGTGAAGCTATCAAGAAGGCGAGATTAGAGCGGAATATGACGCAAGAGGAATTGGGAGAGCGCATAGGGGTAAAGAAATCCCAAATTTCACGCCTGGAAAGAGGTTATAGTATAACTATTCCTACTATGGGAAGGGTTTTCAGAGCATTAGGAATTGCTACGGCTACACTTGATTTAGGTAGTGTTGGTAAGATTGCACTTTGGTAAGGAGTGATTGTACTAAAAATCAACAGGCGTAAAAATTCGCCGGTCAATTAATATCGCCAAATGACAATAATAGTAATGTATTATTGTCATTTGGCGATAGTTTGTTATTTTGATTATTTTCATAAATCTTCTTTGTTTAAACTACAAGAAGATTCGTTCCATTCGTATGTTTTTTCAAGAGTGTTTATTCCTTTGTATGAAATGCCATCTTTGTTAACGATGATATGGGTAATCTCGCATTTTCGTATCTTGTTTTGGAATTTAACATATACAACATCCCCTCTTTTGTATTTTGCTGGAGAAAAAGCGTTTGATGGAATAGAAAAATCAAAAATAGACTGGTTGGAATATCCACCAACAGGTATGGCACCTTGATAGAAAAAACAATATTCGCCCGGATCTAACACTTGACGTGGAGTTACTTTAAATTCTGTTTCGTCAACCATTTCTATGTCAAATTGAACAGTTACATCTTCAGGTACTCCGACGGAAGTTCCTGAGTAAAGATTAACTTTTCCTGTTTCAAGTTCTCTGCTCTTGTTCTTTTGGGTAAGTTTTACTAATACAAATTGATTTGGTGATGAGGCTGTGGAAAACATCCAATTTGATGAGTCATTGTTGGCGTTGTCCTTGAATAAAAAGACAAATTCCGGAAGAGTATGAGAAATGATTACACGAGATGTGCGTCCTGGTATTGTTGATTTTATTTTAGAACTGGCTATTCCATAAGTAAGAGCGCTTCCTAATGTGTTAGTTTTACTGCCGGAGAAGACAGTAGGATAAATTTTTTTTAATTCACCTTTATCTTTATAGAATATGCCTGATATAGATTCTTCTAAGGATTTTTGGCTCTCTTGGTTTAACTTGCAAATATTCATCATAGCAAGAATGGTATTATTGCCAACCCCTTTTTGTTTTAAGAAATTCAAGCTGTCAATAGAAATATTAAAAAGGCAATTGGATGTATTAATTTTTGCGACAATAATGTCCTCGCTAAATCCTAAGTTTGTCATATCTATAATAGACTGATTGGTTAGTGTTTCTTTTTCTTGAGCGTTTGACAGAGTGGCACATAGTAATAATATTATTGCAATAATATTTTTCATAACTTATTTAATGATAGTTTTTGTATTGGCTTTAATTGATTGTCTTTTTTGAAGTCGTTTATATTGTATATCTTACAGCCGCCCTCAGAGGGTGCAGCTTCTTCATGTTTCAAAAGCTCAACTTCGTGTTCGAGTTTATCCATTCTTTTACATATTATTCCGCAAGCCTCTGATATACGGGCTATATATTTAAAAACGTCGGTGTCATTCATGGATTTTATTATTTACATTAAACACAAGTAACGAATAAACAATATATAAGATAAAAAAGTTTTAAAATAAAAGATATTTTTGAACATATATTTTATTGTATAAGGATAACGTATTGATATAAAGTTACCTTTCTACTTTTCTTGTATCGAAATTGATTATTACGCACTTTTGTTGGAGATTTTTCTTGAAGCAATTCCGAGTTGTTCTCGCATAATGCTATTCTCTCCTATAAGCTGGTTTATTTCAGCTTTCATCTTCTCTATCTGTTCATCTTTATCTCTAACAACAGTTTCATATACACTCTGCATGTCGCCGGTTTTAATATCGGGTATGCTATTTTCTGTATTATACATATTTCCCTTGCCGCGCAATAGCCATTCAGCAGAAATATCTGGAAATGAATTAAGAATAGAGAAAACAATATCGAGACTTAACTTTCTGTCTCCTGATATTTGTTGATTTAGTGTAACTTGTTTTACACCTATCTTTTCGGCAAACTCCCTAACAGACCTTGCTTTTTCATTAATTAAACATTTTACTCTATTTACCATATTTATTAATTTAGAATAATTCTAAATATTCTATTTGAATAAAACTTTTTATTCATTAATGGTGTTTTGTATTCAAATGAATATATCTTTGCATCCGTAAACGTCAAAAGACCGTTTTCATCTGGATATAAAAATGGCTGTCACGATATGAACCGTGATTTTGTTTGTCCAAAATTGTTCCACCGGCAAATATAGTGACAGCATTTTTAAAAAACAAGAAAAGATAAGCATTTCGATTAGTGGTGTTTTCGTAATGTATTTACATGAGTATTAGGGTAATTAACAATGATAAGTCCCACGGAGTAAAGCCAAACACCACATCAGGCTTGAAACGTGGGACTTTCTATTTAAAGTAAAAGTTATGGGAGCACTCGAACTTGATCCGATAGTAGCATATGCCCAGCGTTCGGCATTAGAGCTTGGTTTGAAGATAGCCATCAATGAGTACAAGTCGTTGCTTGGGGATAAGAGCATTGTTTTGTCAAAAGCTGAAGCTGAAAAGCAGTTCAGTGCGGATATAATAACCTCTCTTGTAAAACGTGGCCTTTTGCAGGATTATCAATTCGGTGTTGATGAAACGGAAGATGAGGACGGGAACCTGATAAAGAAGCCTAAGGGGCGCATCTATTACAGAAGAATTGACATTCTCGAAGCCATGGAGAAGGGAAACGTCCTAAAGGGACTAGCCGAATTAAGAGCCACGAGCTATAGGTTGAAAGAGAACAGCGACCGTGCAAAGCGTAAAAGTTGATTAGTGTTTTATTTGTTTGTGTGAATCTGGCCGGGTGGTCTGTGAAGATAGCCCGGTTTATCAAAAGAACTAAAACGTAACAATTATGGATAGAGGAAACCAAATTATTGAAGCGGCCCATTCTAAGGAGCAGGCTCCCGGATTATCCCAGTTTGCCCGTAATCAAAAGATAGTCAATAGCGCCTACGGTCTCGGCTTTATTGAGGGTGCCCAATGGGCGGACGCTAACAGGTGGATAGATATAAAAATCGAACAACCTGCGGATGAGGAAATGGTGATAGTGCTGACATCATGGGGAAAAATAGATCTGTGCCTTCGTCGTCATGGGGAATGGGTAACAGAAACTGATGAAGTTATGAAATACGAAGTCACCCATTGGATGCTATTACCGACTATAATTAACAATTAACTAAAAATATAGATAACATGAAAACATTTGAAGAATTAAAAGAAGAACTCTTGACCCGCGCTAAAAATGCTGACGCATGCCAATCCGGCTACGCAATGGGTCTAAGAAGTAATACGAAAGCCGACCTGCTAAAAGCCATTACTGAAAATTGGTTTTGGGTTTTGAGGGATGCAAAAATTATCGATGCTGAATATTTGGAAGATAACTTCACAGAAGAAGAATTATCGCAAGCCGGTATTTATACCAAGAATACCCACGAGGTTAGAACAGCCTCATTTGCCTGCGGCAGTGCAACGGTGGAAGCCTACGACAGTGCAACGGTGGAAGCCTACGGCAGTGCAACGGTGAAAGCCTACGGCAGTGCA
>OOCX01000384.1_pt1 | contig 37793 bp, 27 predicted proteins | sample 1671231 | NCBI WGS metagenome assembly OOCX01 (sample SAMN06348135, study PRJEB24527) | human gut metagenome | biome: human gut; feature: ankylosing spondylitis patient; material: feces | host: Homo sapiens | place: China | collected 2015-10 | reverse complement strand
ATATTTATGTGCATCAGGATCTGCATGAGATGAATCTGTATCCGTGTGCATACAGTATGACATTTAATGTAACCAAGAAACCGGGACATGATAAACTGACATTGAATGCAATCCTGAATCAGAGATCGAATGATGTCCTTGCGGCAAATAACTGGAATGTATGTCAGTATGCCGTATTGATCCATATGCTGGCGCAGGTATGTGATATGGAAGTCGGAGAGTTCGTACATGTGATCGCAGATGCACATATTTACGACAGACATGTGCCGATGATAGAGGAACTGATCAGCCGCAAGCCGCTTCCGGCACCGAAGTTCTGGCTGAATCCGGAGGTCAAAGACTTTTATCAGTTTACAAGAGATGATGTAAAATTGATCGATTATCAGACACATGATCAGATTAAGAATATTCCGGTGGCAGTGTAGAAGAAATATTATTAGCCGGTGGCAGTCAGAGATAAGAATATATCATACGTAAAGAGGAGATGTAGATTATGAATTTGATCGTTGCAGTAGATTCAAACTGGGCAATAGGAAAAGAAAATAAGTTACTGGTGAGTATTCCGCAGGATATGAAGTTTTTCAGAGAGACAACGAAAGGGAAAGTTGTAGCGATGGGAAGAAAGACACTGGAAAGCTTTCCGGGCGGACAGCCGCTTAAGAATCGTGTGAATGTAGTACTTACAACAGACAAGAACTATAAAGTAAAAGATACAGTTATTGTACATACCATAGAAGAGATGGTGGATGAACTGAAAAAATATGATTCGGAAGATATATTTGTGATCGGTGGAGAGAGTATTTACCGCCAGCTGCTTCCGTATTGTACAAAAGCATATATTACAAAAATAGACCATGCATATGATGCAGATACATATTTCCCGAATCTGGATGAGAGACCGGAGTGGAAGATTACGGCGGACAGCGAGGAGCAGACGTACTTTGATCTGGAGTATTATTTTTACCGGTACGAGAGGGTAAAATAGGCGGGATGGCGTAGAGATGGAGAATTTTATTTACAGTGTGGATGCAACGTTTCCAATCTTTTTAGTCATGGTGATCGGTTATATCCTAAAACAGATCGGGATGTTAAACGACAATTTCGTCACGGTGGCAAACCGGTTCAACTTTAAGGTGACACTGCCGTTTATGCTGTTCCGCGATATTTCCGGCGTGGATATCCGGGCGGTCTTTGACATCCGGTATGTGCTGTTCTGCGCGCTCGTGAGCACGGCGTGCTTCTGGATCATCTGGGGCGGTGTGAAGCTGTTTTTGAAGGATCAGAGCATGCGGGGAGCTTTTGTGCAGGCGTCGTTCCGCAGCAGCGCAGCGGTGATGGGACTGGCGTTCATCCAGAACATGTACGGAAGCTCGGCGATGGGACCGCTGATGATCGTGAGCGCAGTGCCGCTCTACAATATTTTTTCTGTGATTGTGCTGACGTTTGAAGGGGCACATTCCGGGGAGGTGGATCCGAAGCAGAAGGTTAAGGATGCCTGCATCAACATTGCAAAGAATCCGATCATTCTGGGAATTTTAGCTGGACTTGTCGTGGGACTTCTTGGCATTGATTTTCCGGTGATTGTGGATAAGACGGTGAACAGTGTGGCGCAGATGGCGACGCCTCTGGCGCTTATCACGATCGGAGCAGGTTTTGAGGGAAGAAAAGCGCTGGCGAAGATCCGCCCGACGATCGCGGCATCCATGATCAAGCTGGTCGTCCAGCCGCTCATTTTTCTGCCGGTCGCTGCGTGGATGGGATTCCGCGGGGAGCAGATGATCGCAATTCTGATTATGCTGGCATCTCCGACGACGCCGAGCTGCTACATCATGGCGAAGAACATGGACAACGATGGCGTACTCACCGCGAGCGTGATCGTGATGACGACGCTTCTGGCGGCATTTACCCTGACCGGATGGATCTTTATTTTGAAGACAGTAGGATTGATAGGGTAAAGGTTCTTGATGTATTTTAATATTCTTGATTTATCTTTGGATAGGATTGCATTTGTGAAAAAGATGGGCTATAGTTTTTTACAATAATCCTTTCTGCAGGAAACGGACGGCAGAGAGAAGGTAAGGAGGACGGCATGGATATTACAGGCAGAAAGTTATTTGTGAAAGCTTTGCAGGAAGAAGGCGTTACCACCCTGTTCGGTTATCCGGGCGGAACGGTGACGGATCTTTTTGATGAACTATATAAGCAGGATGGTATCGAAGTCGTCTTACCGCGTCATGAGCAGGGGCTGATCCATGAGGCGGAAGGATATGCCCGGTCGACGGGAAAAGTGGGAGTGTGTCTGGTCACGAGTGGACCGGGAGCCACCAATATCATGACGGGACTTGCAGACGCGCACTATGACAGCATCCCCCTGGTCTGTTTTACCGGACAGGTGCCGTTATCCCTCATTGGAAACGATGCGTTTCAGGAGGTAGATATTGTCGGCATGACGCGGAGCATCACCAAGTACGGCGTGACGGTGCGGAAAAGAGAGGATCTGGGGCGCATCATCAAGATGGCGTTCTACATTGCCTCCACGGGGAAGCCCGGACCGGTGCTCATCGATATCCCGAAGGACATCCAGATGGCTCTCGGGCCGGCAGAGTATCCTTCCAGTGTGCAGATCCGCGGTTACAAACCGAATGAGAGCGTGCATGTGGGACAGCTGAAAAAAGCTTATAAGCTGCTGCGCGGGGCGAAGAAGCCGCTCATACTGGCGGGCGGAGGCATTAACATTGCACATGCCAACGACAAGCTGCTTCAGTTTGCGGAAAAAATGCAGATCCCGGTTGTGACGACGATCATGGGAAAAGGAGCGATCCCGACCGGGCATCCCCTTTATGTGGGGAACAGCGGTATGCACGGAAAATATGCCGCAAATATGGCAGTCAGCAAATGTGACGTGCTGTTTTCCATCGGTACCAGATTCAACGACCGCATTACCGGCGATTTAAACGAGTTTGCGCCGAAGGCGAAGATCGTACATATCGACGTGGATACGGCGGCGATTTCCCGAAACGTGGTCGTGGATGTCCCGATTGTTTCCGATGCCAACCTGGCGTTAGAGAAGCTGCTCGAGTGGGCGGAGTCCAAAGACACCGCAGCATGGCAGGCGCAGATTGCCGGGTGGGATGAGAAAAATCCGCTTGAGATGCGCAGGGATCACGGCATGACACCGCAGATGATTTTTGAGCATGTGAACCGGACGTTCGGAGAGGCGGTCTATGTGACGGATGTGGGACAGCATCAGATGTGGGCAACCCAGTATCTGGAACTGGACGAACAGAGTCAGCTCATCACATCCGGCGGACTGGGAACGATGGGATTTGGATTTCCGGCCGCAATCGGAGCAAAAATTGCAAATCCAAAGAAACCGGTCGTGTGTATCACGGGAGATGGCGGATTTCAGATGAATATTCAGGAGATGGCAACGGCGGTAACACAGGGTACCGGAATTACGATCTGTCTGCTGAACAATAATTATCTTGGTATGGTCCGCCAGATGCAGGAACTGTTTTATGGAAAGCGTTACAGTGCGACCTGTCTGCGCCGGCGCCCATCCTGTCCGGGTGGATGCAAGGGACCAAATGACCAGTGTCCGGAATATGTTCCGGATTTCGTGAAACTGGCAGAAAGCTATGGAGCATACGGAATCCGTGTAGAGAAGGAAGAAGACATTGATGCAGCGTTTGCGGAGGCAAAGAAGCATACGGATGCACCGACGATCATTGAATTTATGATTGCCACCGATGAACTGGTACTTCCGATGGTAAAGAGCGGAAATCCGATGAGTGAAATGATTTTAAAATAGGAGGAAAGCAATGTCTGAAATGAAAAAGCGCTGGATTGCATTGTATGTAGAAAATGATGTAGGTGTACTTGCGAAGGTTTCCGGACTGTTTTCCGGAAAATCCTACAATTTACAGTCACTGACGGTTGGTACGACGGAAGATGAGACGGTTTCCCGTATGACGATCAGTGTGGAGAGTGATGATATCACGTTTGAGCAGATCAAAAAGCAGTTAAATCGTATGGTTGAGGTAATCAAGGTGATCGACCTGACAAATGTTCCGCTTCGGTTAAAAGAGCTGATGTTTGTCAAGATTATGGAACTGAATGAGACACAGATGACGGAAGTGTTTCAGATTGCACAGGCCATGCGTGTGGATGTGGTGGATATCGGAATTGGCAGTGTTATGCTTGAGTGCAGAAGAACAGAGCAGAAACATGACGATCTGATTGCCATCTTAAAGAAAAAGTTTAAGCATATTTCCGTTGTGCGCGGAGGTTCGGTTGCTATCGAATCAATCAGCACAGAGTGCAGATAAAAATGCTGCCCGTGGTGGTCTTTGGCCACTGCGGACAGCGTTTTTAAATGAAAGGACCGATAAGATTAACGGGCAGTTACTTCGACAATCTCTCCGACATACATCATATGCATATCGTGATCGCTGTACCATTTATCCATCAGTGTGGAATCGATAAAACTGTCTTCGCTGACCGGTACGGCAGCCATCTTTTTGCATAAAAATACTAGATTGGCTTCATCCGGATAAGGAATGTCATGCCGGAATGCCTTTGTCAGTCCGGCAGCGGCGAATTTGTCTTCTTCTCCGCGGCCACTGTGACTGCCGCAGTAATTTAACGCATCGCGGTAGTCTTCATTCAGGAAAGACAAAGAGAACAGATCTCCGTTGTCTAAAAATTCTTTGGTATAGCGGGAATCACGGATAAAAATAAATACAACGTTTTTTCCCCAGAGGACGCCCACGCCTCCCCAGCTGACGGTCATAGTGTTGCATCTGGTTTTGTCTCCGGCGGAAACTAAAGCCCATTCTTTTCCTATTTTGGTAAATGGATTGAATTCCATCTTATCGATTGGATATGGTTGAAATGTGTGCATAACAAGCCTCCTGATTTATTTTATGTATCAACAGTATAACAGTGTAACCTTTTTTTTACAAGATGCATACTATGAATCAAATGCAGCTGTCTGGAACTGTTTGATGCCACTGCAAAGAAACGTGGCAGGTTTTCTGGCAGGAAGAGAGGGAGATCATGTATGGATCAGAATAGAGTGGAAAATCAGGTGGATGAGGGAACGCTTCAGATTCACCTGACAAATGCTTCAACAGGAATTCCGGTGAAAGGGGCAAAGATCAGTATATCTTATACGGGAGGTCCGCAGCAGGTGCTAGAGGAGGTGGATACCGACGATTCTGGAAACACTGAGAAGATTACGCTTGATGCTCCTCCACTGGAGTACTCCATGGAGCCGGGGGAAAACCAGCCGTATGCGGAATATACGATCAAGGTGCATGCCACAGGCTATCGGGACATTACGGTTTCGGCGATCAATATCCTGTCCGGGGAAGATGCAACGCAGGAAGTGGTGATGGAGGCGCAGGATGCACCGGGCAATCCGATTGATACGATCGTGATTGATGCACATACCCTGTATGGAGAATATCCACCGAAAATTCCGGAGAGTGAGATTAAGACGGTGGAAGAAACCGGAGAAATTGTCTTAAGCCGTGTAGTAATTCCGGAATATGTTGTGGTACATGACGGAGCACCGGGAGATTCCACAGCTGCGAATTATTATGTGCGCTATCGGGATTATATTAAAAATGTAGCTTCCAGTGAAATCTATGCGACCTGGCCGGATGCTGCGATCCGCGCCAATGTGCTGGCTATTATGTCATTTACTTTAAACCGGGTTTATACGGAATGGTACCGGGGCAAAGGGTATGTGTTTACCATCACATCTTCCACGGCATACGATCACAAATTTATTTATGGAAGGAATTTCTTCCAGAGTATTTCACGAGTGGTGGATGAAATGTTTGAAAATTATCTGTCCCGTCCAAATGTCCGTCAGCCAATTCTGACACAGTACTGTGACGGACAGAGAGTGACCTGTCCGGATTGGATGTCGCAGTGGGGAAGCAAATATCTGGGTGATCAGGGATATTCTGCCATTGATATTCTGCGCAGTTATTACGGAAATGATATGTATATTAATTCCGCGGACGGAATTTCCGGAATTCCGGCATCCTGGCCGGGATATGATCTGGGCGTGGGAGCAAGCGGACCAAAGGTACGTCAGCTGCAGGAACAGCTGGCAAGAATTTCGCGTGCTTATCCGGCGATACCGACGATTACGGCGGACGGAGTTTACGGATCAAGGACGAGGGAAGCGGTGGAAAAGTTTCAGTCGGTTTTCGGACTTCCGGTAACCGGTATTGTGGACTATCCGACCTGGTATAAAATTTCAGATATTTATGTTGCGGTTTCCCGTATCGCAGAACTTGTATAAAAGAGAGGAAAAATACGGATGAAAAATTATAAAATTACCGTGTCATATGATGGCACCAGATATAAAGGATGGCAGGTATTAAAAAGCACCGATGCAACCATACAGGGAAAGCTGCAGATGGTGCTTTCGGCGCTTGCCGGGCATCCGGTGGAAGTGATCGGTTCCGGAAGAACCGATGCCGGAGTTCATGCAATCGGGCAGGTGGCTAATTTCCATCTGGACGAACATTTTTCGGCAGAGGAAATTTTTGAAGATCTGAACCGGCACCTTCCGGAAGATATCGCAGTGACAAAAATAAAGGAGGTCGATGACCGGTTTCACAGCAGATATCAGGCTGTGGAAAAGACCTACCGTTACCGGATACGGACAAGTCCGGTGCCGAATGTATTTGAACGAAAATTTTTGTATCAGTATGGACAAACGCTTGATGTGGATAAAATGAAAAAAGCGGCACAGGCACTTGTGGGAACGCATGATTTTGCTTCTTTTTGCGGAAACCGTCATATGAAAAAATCAACGGTCCGTACCATTTTTTCCATTGATTTGGTGGAAAGAGACGGTGAGATTGAGATCCTGTATTGTGGCAATGGATTTTTACAGAACATGGTAAGGATTCTCACGGGAACATTGATTGAAGTGGGAAGAGGCGAACGGGCTCCGGAAAGTATGCCGGCACTTCTTAAGGCAAAGGAACGGAAGCAGGCGGGCTATACGGCACCGCCGCAGGGATTACGATTGGAGAAAGTGACATATGAGACAATGGATGGTCGCTGCTAAAAAAGCGGATTTTTATGTGATTGCAGAGAAATTTCATGTGGATCCGGTTGTGGCAAGGATTATCAGAAACCGCGAGGTAATCGGAGAAAAAAATATCCGGATTTATCTGGGTGGGAACCTTTCGGACCTGTCAGATCCTCATCAGATGAAAGATATGGACCGGCTGGTGGAGATTCTTGCACAAAAGATCCGGAAACAGGTGCATATCCGGATTATCGGCGATTATGATGTGGATGGTGTGACTTCCTCCCATCTGTTTCTGACGGCTTTGCGGCGTGTGGGAGCAAAAGTGGACGTGGTTATTCCACACCGGATACAGGACGGATATGGGCTAAGCCTGCATTTATTACAACAGGCGAAAGAAGATGGTGTGGATACAATTCTGACCTGTGATAACGGTATTGCCGCTATCGATGAGATTGCGTGGGCAAAAGCACAGAAAATGACAGTACTTGTGACCGACCACCATGCAGTCCCGTTTGAAGAACATGAGGGAAGAAGAACAGAGAAAAAGAGTCTGGCAGATGCCGTGGTAAATCCGCATCAGCAGGACTGCGGGTATCCGTATAAAGAGCTGTGCGGCGCCGGTGTGGCATGGAATGTCATCCGTGTATTGTATGAAAATTATGATATGGACAAAAGAGAAGCGGAAGATCTGCTGGATTTTGTTGCTATGGCAACTGTCTGTGATGTAATGTCGCTCACCGGGGAAAACCGTATTCTGGTAAAAGAGGGATTAAAGAGAATCCGTCATACGAAAAACATCGGATTGCAGGCACTTATGCAGGCATGCAATGTACAGCCGGAGAATATCAGTGCATACCATTTTGGTTATGTCTTAGGACCATGTGTCAATGCAACCGGCAGACTTGACACGGCAAGGCATGCCCTTCGGCTGTTTGAGACCGGGCAGGAAACGGAGGCAGAAGAGATTGCCCGGGATCTGGTTGATCTGAATCAGGAACGCAAGGAGTTGACACTGCAGGGCGTGGAAATGGCAAAGAAACTCTGTGAGGAAGGTGGATATGAGAATGATCCGGTACTTGTTCTGTTTCTGCCGGATGTCCACGAAAGCATTGCAGGACTGATTGCCGGAAGAATCCGGGAAATGTATAACCGGCCGGTATTTGTGCTGACGCGGGGAGAAGAGGGAGTCAAAGGCAGCGGAAGATCGACTGAAAATTATTCCATGTATGAAAATATGTGTGGATGTGCGGAACTGTTTACAAAATTTGGCGGACATCCGATGGCGGCAGGGTTATCCCTTCCAGAAGAAAATGTGGAAAAATTCCGCAGAAAAATTAATGAAAACTGTCCGCTTACGGTGGAGGAAGTCTGCCCGGATATTCACATTGACATGGCCATGCCGGTGGGATATGCGAGTACGGAACTGGTCCATCAGTTTGCACTTTTGGAGCCGTTTGGAAAAGACAATCCATCTCCACTGTTTGCAGACCGGAATCTGTCCATCAGCCGCATGTGGTTGATAGGAAAGAACCGGAATGTTCTTCGGATGAGTGTTCTTTCGGAATACGGACAGCCGGTTCCGGTTATTTTCTTTGGGGATGTGGAGACGTTGTTTGCATATTTTACCGAAAAGTTTGGTCAGGAAGAGGTGGAGAATGCGCTGCATGGAAGAAAAAACCGGATTTTATTTTCTATGGTGTATACAGCAAAGATTGATTTTTATCAGGGAAATGAAAATCTGCAGCTGGAGATGAAATATTATCGCTGATTCCATTGAAAAAACGGGAAAGAAATTGTAAAATAAATGCAATGGAGGGCAAGTAATGTTCGGAAAAAAGAAACAAAAACAGGAAACACTGGTACGGATGAGAAACCTGGCACAGCTGGATGAAGGCTTTTTTGCTCATATGAAGGACGGAAAAGATATGTTTGATGCAACCGCAAGGGAAATCAGAGAAACATATCAGCAGCTGGGAGCCGGAATCACCCAGATACAGGAAAATATAAAAGAAGCATCACAAATGGCAGCAGACAACGGAGAAAAGGAGCAGGAGCTGACCGGACAGCTGGCGTCATATCAGGAGCAGGAAGTACAGTCATCGGAAAAAAGAGAGCAGATGCTGCAGAATTTTGCACAGATCGAACAGGAGATGGCACAGTTGGTGGAGGAAAACAAACATTTCACCACGCCATCCAAATTCCTGAATGAATTTCCGGTTGCACTCAAGGCGGAAAATGAAAAGACCCGAGAGGAACTGGAAAAGATGCAGGATTGCGGAAAGCAGATGGGAGTGCTTGCCCTCAATGCGGCGATTGAAGCCGGGCGTATGGGAGAGGGAGGAAAACAGTTTGTTACGGCTGCAGAAACGATCCGTGTATCTGCGGGAACGTATGATGAGTTGATTGATCAGGCACATAAGAGGCTGGCAGATTCGGATGAGAGAATTGCAGAGCTGGAAGAGCAGGTACACCGGATGGTTACATTGCTGAAAGAAAACAATGTGGCAATGACCAAACTGATGAAATCCTGTCAGGAAGCTTCGCGTCAGGCACAGGAATGGAATCGTTTAAAACCATGTCCAAATTTCAAAGAGATGGAAAACCAGATTGTTGTGCTTCGCAATGCAGATGAGGAAATTGCCAAATCCGAGGAACGCAACCGGATGCAGATGGAGGATTTTACAGAAGAAATGGAGAGTCAGAAGAAAAATTTTGATGAACTTCTTCAATCCATGGAAACCGTGTACCGGCATGCGGCAGAACGCAAAAAATAAAAGGAAAAAGAAAAGGAGCTGACCAGAGAGGCCAGCTCTTTTATTATTCCACAGAAAAATTGTTATCGGTTTTGGATGAGGTGGTGGCAGCTTTAGCACGCGCCCAGTTGTGGCGGTAAACCACATGGTACATGACTGCGGCAAGAACAAATGCACAACATACATCAAAGAAAGAATGCTGTTTGATAAACATCGTTGCCAGAATGATGCTGACCGTCAGAATCAGTGTCAGGAGACAGACCAGCTTGTTTTTGCGCAGCTTTTTATTGTGTGTCACCGCAAGATAAATGCCGAGCGAATTATATACATGGATACTCGGAAACAGATTCGTCGGAGTATCACCGGCATATAGGCGTTCACAGAGCATGGTGCACAGATTGTGGTGTGTGAAATAGGTCGGACGCAGATACTGCCCGTTCGGGTATACCGTGGAGATGATTAAAAAGATTGTCATTCCAGTAAACAAAAACGCACACAATTTATAGTAATCTGTTTTATTATGTAATGCCATATAGGCGATGCCCCATCCGACAAAAGGAAACCAGAGCAGATAAGGGATGACAAAGTATTCACAAAACGGAATATAATCATCAATCGGTACATGGATGACATGAAAATGTGTCGTGACGGTTTTTTCTACATAGTTAAACCATGCCATGTACACGAAAAAATATAACAAAATCCATAAATGTTTATATTTTTCATAATATTTTCGGAACACAAACGTCCGCTTACTTTTGGTTTCCGGCAACATAAATACTCCTTTTATATTTGTGTGCAGATCTTTTTTCTTTTGTTCTGAAACTGATTATAGCACGGGGAAAAAAGCACGACAATATAAAACCCGCAATGTTCATAAAACTTTAAAAATTTGGCACATTGACAACCTCTTGTGCTTTTGTATAATACAATAGTGACGGAGGATAAGAATTTTGAAAAAAGCACGAATGAAAAGAAAACAGAGAAGAAAACTGATATGGATGGTGGCAGGACTGGCCGTTCTTTTGTATCTGGGACTGGCCGTTTATTTCCACAATCACTTTTTCCCGAAAACGACATTAAATGGAAGAAAAGCGGGAGGGTATACCGCGCAGAAAGTGATGGATGAGATTACGGAAGAAATCCATTCCTACCAGTTAAAGATAGCAACAAGAGACAAGCATACAGAAAAAATTTCCGGACAGGATATTTCGCTGGAACCACAGTGGGGAGACGAAATAACAGAGCTGGTACACGCACAGAATATGTTTGCATGGCCGGTAAAAATTTTCCAGAAACAGACATTGAAAAATACAACACTTGTCGACTATGACAAAGATAAGCTGCAGACACAGATCGATGCATTGGACTGTATGGATGCAGACAATCAGACGGCACCGGAGAATGCTTCGGTTTCTTCTTATGATAAGACGGAAGGATTTACCGTGGTTGGGTGCGTCATGGGAACGACCATTGATGCAGAGAAAATGTATCAGGCAGTGCAGGAGGCGGTGGAAGGATTAAAAGAGAACCTCTCTCTGGAAAAAGCCGGCGTTTATGAAGATCCGACGGTTTTAGATGATGATGAGAATCTGGTAAAAGCCGTAAAGAAAATGAACGGGTATGCAAAGACAAAGATTACATTTACCGTGGGAGATTCCAAAGAGGTACTCGATGCTTCCGTATTTGGTGACTGGTTCCGGTTAAATAAAAAGTTAAAACCGGTACTGGACCAGGAGTGTGTAAAAGCATACGTCAGTGATCTTGCAAAAAAATATAATACCTGTTACAGTGCCAAAACGTTAAAGACTTCTTACGGAAAGACGGTTACGATTCCGGAGAGCCATTATGGATGGAAGATTGATACGGAAAAGGAAATCGCCCAGATTACGAGTGAGATCAAAGCCGGGAAAGCAGTGGAAAGAGAACTGAATTATTCCATGACAGCCAATTCCCATGGAAAAAATGATTATGGCGATTCTTACGTTGAGATCAATCTGACGGCACAGCATATGTTCTTATATAAAGATGGAAAACTGGTGATTGATTCGGATTTTGTATCAGGAAATGTATCGAAAAATAATGCGACACCGACCGGTGCATATGGCGTGACATATACCGAGAAAAATGCAACGCTGCGCGGAGAAAACTATGAGACGCCGGTTACATACTGGATGCCTTTTGCGGGAAATGTCGGTATGCATGATGCCTATTGGCGCAGCAAGTTCGGAGGAAGTATTTATAAATATGCAGGATCACATGGCTGCATCAATCTTCCGCCGGAAGTCGCAAAGGTAGTATTTGAAAATGTTAAGAAGAATTATCCGGTGCTGGTGTATGAACTTCCTGGAACGGAAAGTACCGATGCAACAGATAAGGGAGAAGCAAAAAAGGTCGTAAAACTGATTGACGCACTCGGAACCATTACAAAGGATTCCAAAGAAGCGGTGCAAAAGGCAAGAAATGCGTATGATAAACTGACTGCCAATGATAAGGTGTATGTCACAAATTATGATAAATTAAAGAAAGCAGAAAAAAAATTACAAAAATTGCAGAAAAATTCAAAGGAATAGGGGATACTTGACAAAATTGATAAAAAACTGCAAAATGTAACTGCGCAACCGTTTAACATGCAATGGATGCATAGGTGTGCAGTTAGGAGAAGAATATGAAAAAGGGAAATGTAATCACCATTTCGGATGTTGCGGAAGCACTTGGCGTTTCCAAAACGACAGTCAGCCGGGCAATATCCGGAAAGGGAAGAATCGGTGAGGCAACAAGGCAAAAAGTCTTGGCTTATATAGAGGAGCATGATTATAAACCGAATGTAATTGCAAGAGGACTTGCACAGTCAAAAACATTCAATCTCTGCGTGGTTATGCCGGAGGATTATGCACTGGTAGATCTTCCGTTTTTTCAGGAAGTCATTACAGGAATTCAGGAAATTGCAGGAATGAATGAGTACGACATTCTGTTGTGTATCTGTCAGGAAAATGATATTACAGGTCTTGAACGCGTCGTGAGAAACCGCAAGGTGGACGGAATTGTGCTGCTGCGGACCTTTTTAAAAGACCCGCAGATTGAACTGCTTTTAGAAAAAAAGATTCCGTTTGTTACAACCGGTAGTACTACCTACCGCAAAGTCAAACAGGTGGACAATGACCAGCAGAGCGCCTGCCGCGAACTGACATCTATTTTACTGATGCGCCAGATGAAGCATATCGCTCTGCTCGGAGGAAGTGAATCTTTCGTAGTCAACCAGAACCGGTATAAAGGATACCAGCAGGCATATCAGGAAGCGGGAAGAGAAGTGGAAGAAACGCTTGTTTACCGGAATTTGGAGAGCCGTGCCTTTATGGATCGTGCAGTGGAAGAAGTGCTGGAAAAAGGGGCGGATTGTATTGTCTGCATGGATGATGCCATCTGCATACAGGTACTTCGCAAGCTGCGGCAGGAACACATAAAAGTGCCGCAGGATATCCGTGTGGCATCGTTTTACAACAGTTCCGTGCTCGAGAACAACATACCATCGATCACTTCGTTGTCTTTCAATGCGAGAGAACTCGGAATGGAAGCCTGTAAGAATCTGCTGGCGCAGATTGAAGGGGAGACGGTACCGGATCGGACACTGTTGTCGTATGAAGTAGTACTTAAAGAATCCACAAAATAAAAATTCAAAGATTGGATGGCGCAAGTGCCAGAACGGTGTATGCAAATGTTAAAGCAGATCATAACGGAAATTGAAAACAGACAGAATATAACCCGTGATCAGCTGGCTCTGCTGCTGGAGACAACGGATACCGGGGACATTGCATTTCTTCACGAGCGGGCACGTAAGACAGCAGATGCCATTTACGGAAAGCAGGTGTTTATCCGTGGATTGATTGAATTTACCAATTACTGTAAGAATGACTGTATTTACTGTGGCATTCGAAAGAGCAATCGCAAGGCAGAACGCTATCGCCTGACGGAGGAAGAAATTCTTTCCTGTTGTGCAAATGGGTATGAACTGGGATTTCGGACCTTTGTGCTGCAGGGCGGGGAAGATCCGTATTTTACGGACGATAAAATCTGTGCCCTGATACGGCAGATCAAGGCACAGTATCCCGATTGTGCGGTGACGCTTTCCATCGGGGAGAAAGAGCACGACAGCTATCAGGCATTTTTTGATGCCGGTGCGGACCGGTATCTGCTGCGTCATGAGACCGCGGACGAGGCGCATTATGGAAAACTGCATCCGGCAGAAATGTTCTGGAAACATCGCATGGACTGTCTGTGGGATTTAAAAGAAATCGGTTATCAGGTGGGATGTGGATTTATGGTCGGTTCGCCGGAGCAGACGGTGGATACGCTGTATGAAGATCTGCAGTTTATCCGGAGATTGCAGCCGCATATGGTAGGCATCGGTCCGTTTATTCCCCAGAAGGATACCCCGTTTGGCGAAAAAAAGGCAGGAACAATGGAAGATACGCTTCGGCTTTTATCCATTATCCGGCTGTTGCAGCCGCATGTGCTGCTGCCATCAACAACTGCACTGGGAACCATTCATCCGCTGGGCAGGGAAAAAGGAATTCAGGCAGGGGCAAATGTTGTGATGCCGAATCTTTCCCCGGTAGCAGTGCGGGAAAAATATAAATTATATGATAATAAAATCTGTACGGGAGATGAGGCGGCAGAGTGCCGGCACTGTATGGCGCGCCGCATGGAAAGTGTCGGATACAAAGTGGTCGTAAACCGTGGAGATTATCACTGATTCAGTAAAACGCACAAGAAGGAGAACGCATATGGGTGCAACATGGAATGAAACACCGTCTGCAAATCGTCTGCATATCGGTGTATTTGGAAAAACAAACAGCGGAAAATCTTCATTTATCAATGCTTTTACCGGGCAGGAGGTTTCCATCGTTGCAGATGTGGCGGGAACGACAACCGATCCGGTATACAAAGCGATGGAAATTTATCCGATGGGACCGTGCACGATTATGGACACGGCAGGATTTGATGATGAAAGCACGCTGGGAGAACAGCGCGTGGAACGGACGCGGCTTGCAGCCCAAAAAGCAGATCTGGCAATTATTGTTTTTTCTGCATGTCCGGTTTGCGGCGAATCCTATGAGGAAGAACTGAAATTGTACACCTGGTTTAAGGAGCGTAAAATTCCGGTTCTTCTGATCATTAACAAGGCGGACGTGGCGGATGCAGCACCTCTGAAAAACTATCTGAAAGAAAAAACAAAGGAAGATGCACTGGTAGTCAGTGCATTGACCGGAGCCGGTATGGAAAATGTCCGGGAGGCAATGAGCCGCAGAGTGCCGGAGAATTTTGGAAACCGTTTGATTACGGGGGATCTGGTTACGGAGGAAGATCTTGTGCTTCTTGTTATGCCACAGGATATTCAGGCACCGAAAGGACGTCTGATTCTGCCGCAGGTGCAGACGCTGCGGGAATTACTGGATAAAAAGTGTATGGTTATGAGTGTGACCACGGACAAACTGCTTCCGGCACTCAACATGCTGCAGCAGGCACCAAAGCTGATTATTACCGATTCCCAGGTGTTTGATTATGTATACCAGAATAAACCGGCGGAAAGTATGCTGACATCTTTTTCTGTGCTGTTTGCCGCATACAAAGGGGATCTGCCGTACTATATGGAAGGTGCCAGACAGATTGATGCACTGAACGAAAACTCTCATGTGCTGATAGCGGAATGCTGTACGCATGCCCCTTTGAGCGAGGATATCGGCAGGGTAAAAATTCCGCGTATGCTCCGGAAACGGTTTGGAGAACGGTTAAGGATTGATCATGTGAGCGGCACAGATTTTCCACAGGATCTGGAAGGGTATGACCTGATCATTCAGTGTGGCGCGTGTATGTTTAACCGCAGATATGTAGTATCGAGAATCGACCGTGCAAAGGCACAGAACATTCCAATGACAAATTATGGGATTACAATTGCACATTTGACTGGAATTCTGGATAAAATTGTGCTAACATTGCGGTAACAGGAAAGAAGGGGATTACGGCATGAAGATTACAATTGCAAGAGAGTGCGGCTGTTACGGAGATGAAGTCGGACAGGTTCTGGCAGACAGACTGAATGTTCCACTTTACAATAAAAAGACATTAACAGAACTCGCAAAGAAAAAGGGAATTCTGGAGCATTATCCGGATTATTTCGGTGAGAATCCGGCGGGAACGCTTCTGGCAGTCATTGCGGAAGACGATGGGGAAGACAGTGTTGTGCACCGGACACCGAGGAAAGTTCTGGATGAACTGATTGGGGAGACATCGTGTATTCTGATCGGCAGAGCCGGAAATTATGCGTACCGGAAGGAAAACGATGTGGTACGGGTGTTTTTAAGTGGTGACAGGGAATCCCGGATTCATCACCTGATGGAGAAGCATAAGGTGAAAAGACATGAGGCGGAGGCCATCATTGAGAAGACGGAAGGCCGGCGTAAGCAGTATCATATGTATTATACCGGGGAGGACTGGGGGTACGCTGCAAATTATGATCTTTGCATTAATGATACGCGTTTTGGAATTGAAGGTACGGCAGATCTCATTATGCAGTATGTAAAAGATTGCAACGCACAGGAAAAATAGGGAGAAGGATTTAAAAATGGGGATTGTATTTTATTAATACAATCCTTATTTTTGCCCCAAAAATCCTGAAAGGTGCTAAAATGAGAAAAGCGAAAGAAGGAGTTAAAAAATGAAGTATTTAAGACAACTATTGATGATTCTTATTTTCTCGTTTATCGGGGAAGTCCTGCACGCGGTGATTCCGATTCAGATGCCGGCAAGTATTTATGGTCTGGTGCTTTTATTTATTGCACTGATGACAGGACTGGTCAAATTGCCGCAGGTGCATGAAGCCGCGCGGTTTCTGATTGAGATTATGCCGCTGATGTTCATTCCGGCGGGTGTCGGGCTGATTGACAGCTGGGGAGAACTGCGGCCGATTCTGCTTCCGGTCATTGTTCTGCTGCTCGTTTCTACCGTACTGGTTATGGGCGTGTCAGGACAGGTTACACAGCAGATGATGCATCATGGAAAGAAAGAGGACAAGAATGAATAACTTTTTACAGAACTCTGTATTTTTCGGAGTATTTATCAGTATTATTACCTATGAGATCGGGGTATTGATCAAGAAAAAATTAAAGATCGCCATTTTTAATCCACTGTTGATTTCTATGGCACTGATCATTATTATTCTGCTGATTTTTCATGTGGATTATGACACATACGAAAGTGGGGCGAAATACCTTTCGTATTTCCTGACACCGGCGACGGTTGCGCTGGCGGTGCCTTTGTACGAGCAGATTGAGCCTCTTAAGAAAAACTGGAAGGCAATTCTTGCAGGAATTTTTGCAGGTGCCATGACCTCTGCACTGTGTGTGCTGGTATTGTCACTGATTTTTAAATTATCACACAAACAGTATGTCACACTGCTTCCAAAGTCCATCACAACGGCGATCGGTATGGGATTGTCCGAAGAACTGGGCGGAATTGTAACCATTACGGTTGCAGTTATCATTGTCACAGGGGTGATTGGAAATATGTTTGCCGAGAATATCTGTAAACTGTTTCACATTAGCGATCCGGTGGCAAAAGGCGTTGGAATCGGATCTGCTTCGCATGCCATGGGAACATCAAAGGCAATGGAGATGGGAGAGATTGAAGGGGCAATGAGCAGTCTGTCAATTGCAGTCTCCGGTCTGATGACGGTTGTGGTATCGCTGATCTTTTCACATATTTATTAAGGGAGAAAAAGAGGGGGTTATGGCTTTACAATTTGTACTGGGAAGTTCGGGGAGCGGGAAAACAGAATACATCTATGAGCGTCTGGTGCGGCAGGCAGGGGAACATCCGAAGAAAAATTATCTGGTGATTGTACCGGAGCAGTTTACGATGCAGACCCAGCAGAAACTGGTGGAACTTGCACCGAATCATGCAATTATGAACATTGATGTGTTAAGTTTTAAGCGTCTAGCATACCGTGTGTTTGATGATATGGGGATGCAGGACATACAGGTTCTGGAAGAAACCGGAAAAAACCTGGTGCTGCGCAGGCTTGCACAGGAACAGGAGGAGACGCTTACCGTTCTTCGGGCAAATATGAACCGGATGGGATATATCGGGGAAGTAAAATCAATGATCTCAGAGCTGGTGCAGTACCGGATTTCACCGGAACAGCTGGTGGATCTGACGGAGGACAAAACAATCTCACCGGTACTTTCTGCAAAACTGCGCGACGTGGCAACCATGTATCGCGCTTTTTGTGATTTTATGAAAGATAGTTTTGTGACGGCGGAAGAGATATTAAATGTTCTGAAAAATCTTGTGCCGCAGTCGGAAACTTTGCGGGATGCGGTGCTGGTATTTGATGAGTTTACCGGTTTTACACCGATACAGAATGATCTCATGCGGGAATTGCTGCAGGTGACAGAGCATATTTACATTACGCTTACAATCGATGCCGCAGAAGATTTTTATCATTGCAGTGGAAATGAAGAATTATTTGCACTGTCCAAAAAAACGATTCTGTCTTTGATGAAGATGGCAGAAGAACTTCATGTGCAGGTGATGGAACCGGTGGTAATGACAGACAGTGCACACAAGCGTTTTAAGCTGGCTCCGGCACTGGCATTTATGGAACAGAATCTGTTTCGTCCCCGTCCGGCAAAATATACCAAGCCGGTAGAAGAAATCCATCTTGCCGCAGTAAAAAATCCACAGGAAGAACTGATTCTTGTGGCCAGGCAGATCAATGCGCTGATCAGACAGGGATACCGCTATCGGGAAATTGCTGTGGTGACGGGCGCAGTGGAAGCTTATCAGAGTTATATGGATCCGGTTTTTACGAAATATGAGATTCCATATTTTATGGATACGACCAAAGAAGTGTTATTTCATCCGTTCATTGAATGTATTCGTGCCGCGCTTGAAATTGTGGATACGAATTTTAGTTATGAGGCAGTCATGCGCTTTTTGCGGTGTGGATTCTGTGATATTGCGGAGGACGATCTGGACCGGCTGGACAGTTATCTGGTTGCAACCGGTATCCGCGGCAAAGCGGCGTGGAGCAGACGATGGGGGCATATGCCACGGCAGAAAACGCTTTACGATCTGGAACAGCTCGAAAAACTCCGGGAAAAAATATATGGGTATCTTGAGCCGTTTGCAGCAGTATTTGCCCGAAAAGATGCCCGTGTTTCGGATGGCATCTGGGCATTGTATCAGCTGCTGACACAGCTGGACACCCAGCATCAGTTATGGAACAGGGAACAGCAGCTTCTGGCGCAGGGAGAGGAAACCAGATCCCGGGAATATGCACAGATTTATACAATCGTGATGCAACTTCTGGAAAAATATAATCTATTACTGGGGGAGGAGCCATTGCAGATCCGGGATTTTACCGAAGTGCTGGAGGCAGGACTTTCCGCTGCAGACGTGGCTGTGATTCCACCGGGCTATGACAGTGTTACGATAGGAGATATCGAACGTACACGATTAAATCATATCAGGATTTTATTTTTTATCGGTGTGAACGACGGTGTTATTCCGAAAGCGGCAAATGCCGGAGGAATTATTTCTGAATACGAAAGAGAACTTCTGGCAGAAAAAGTGGAGTTAGCACCGGGGGCAAGGGAGCAGGCATTTATTCAGCGCTTTTATCTGTACCGCAATCTTACCAAACCTTCAGAAAAATTATATGTCAGTTATGCAAAGGTTGACAGTGAGGGAAAAGCCATCCGTCCTTCTTATCTGACCGGAGTTTTGAGGAAACTGTTTCCGACACTGAAATTGCAGGAACCGGAGCATATGGAGGCGCATACAGATTTTTATACCAAAGAGGCTGCCGAAGATTATCTCGTCTTCGGACCGCACGAAGAAGCCTGGTATGCGCTTGCCCGCTGGTTCCTGCAGGAGAATGATATGCAAAAGCAGGAGAAGATCCGTAAACTTCTGCATGCGCCGTATACACGGTATGAGGGAGAGCCAATCAGCCGGGCGGTTGCACTTGCACTGTACGGAAGACATCCGTACGGAAGTATTACGCGGCTGGAACGGTTTGCTGCCTGTGCATATGCACATTTTCTGCAATACGGTTTAAAACTTACGGAGCGTGAGACCAGTGCATTTGAGAGTGTGGATATGGGAAATATCTATCATACGGCCTTAGAACGCTACAGCCGGAAGCTGGAACAATCGGAATATGACTGGTTTGTGGTGCCGGATGCCGTGCGCCGGCAGATGGCAGAGAATGCCATGCAGGAGGCAATTGCCGGGTATCCGGGTATGGCGGTCTGCGATACGGCAGAAAATGCCTATCAGAGAAAACGGATGCTTGCTATTTTTGACCAGACGGTCTGGGCATTGACCAGACAGGTGCGTGCGGGGCAGTTTGTACCGGAAAAATTTGAGGTGACATTTGACGAACTGGAGGGAAAGGAAAGTCTCGAGTACCGGTTATCGCATGATGTGACCATGCGGTTGGAAGGACGGATTGACCGTCTGGATACCTTTGAAGATGAAAATAAAATTTCGATTAAAGTAATGGACTATAAATCCGGAAATACAAAGTTCGATCTGATCCGTGTGTACCGCGGACTGCAGCTGCAGCTGGTGGTTTATATGGATGCGGCGATGGAAATGCTGCGGGGACAGCATCCGAAAAAAGAAATCCTTCCCGGGGGAATTCTCTATTATCACATTGATGATCCGGTACTCGAATCGGATACTCCATTGTCAGAAGAAGAGGCCGAGCAGGCGCTGCTTTTCGCACTGCGTCCGGATGGACTGGTGAATTCCGGAGAGGAAATCTATCGTGCCATGGATCAGAATTTTGAGGGAAAATCGCAGATGATCCCCGTGGAAATCAAGAAAAACGGTGAAATTTCCACAGCGCGTTCAAAAGTGGCATCGACGGAAGAGTTTGCGGTGATTACCCGCTATGTAGAGCACGAGATCCGGCAGTGTGGAGAGGCCATCTATGCGGGAAATATTGCGGTGAATCCTTACCGGAGTGATATAGAAACCAGTTGTACCTATTGTCCATATGCATCGGTGTGCGGGATGGATGCAAAAATTCCGGGATATGAATACCGGCAGTTTGCATCCATGAAAAAAGAAGAAGTGCTTGACCAGATGCAGACAGAGCTTGCCAGAAACAGGGGAAAGGAGGAGCGATCAGATGAAATGGACGAAGGAACAGCAGAACGTCATTGATTTCAGAAACCGGGATATTCTCGTCTCGGCGGCAGCGGGATCGGGAAAAACAGCGGTGCTTGTGGCACGTATTATCCAAAGGATTCTCGACCCGCAGAATCCGGTTGATATCGACCGGCTTTTGGTTGTGACATTTACGAAGGCAGCGGCGGCGGAGATGCGGGAGCGTATCGGGGCTGCCATTGAGGCAGAATGTGAAAAAAATCCCCAAAACACGCATTTGCGCAGACAGTCGGCACTGATTCACAATGCCATGATCACAACGATTGACAGTTTCTGTCTTTTTGTGGTACGGAATCATTTTGAAGAGATCAGTCTGGACCCGAATTTCAGGATTGCAGATGAAGGAGAGATCCGGCTGCTGGAGCAGGACGTGCTGGAGCAGGTGTTTGAAGATAACTATGCGCGGCAGGAAAAGACGTTTCTTTCACTGATCGATGCCTATGCCGGAAAAAGAAACGACCACGGGGTGCGGGAGATGGTGGCAAAGATTTACCGGATGTCTTTGAGTAGTCCGTGGCCGCAGGCGTGGATGAAAAAACTCACCGAACCGTATCAGGTGGAACATGCACAGGAACTGGTGCAGACAGAGATGCTTGAGGACATTGCGGAACATGCCAGGCTTTTGATGTGTGACATGTGCACACAGATGACACAGGCACTGCAGTTGTGTAATGAGCCGGATGGACCGCAGGCATATGCAAAGACACTGGAAGCGGATCTGACGCAGCTGCAGCAGGCAGAAAATCTGCAGGGATATCTGCAGGTACAGACATTTTTAAATGGTCTGATCTTTGGAAAATTGTCACCGATCCGCAAATTCTCTGGGGATGTCAAAAAAAAGGAAACGGTCATGGAGATCCGGTCGGATGTGAAAAAAGAAGTGGAAACGCTGCAGAAAAAATATTTTGCGATGGATCTGGAGACACTGCTTTTGCAGCAGAAACGCTTGTGTCCATTTCTCGAAGAGCTGGTAAGGCTGGCACTTGAATATACACAGGCAATGGAAACGGAAAAACGAAAGAAGAGAATTGTTGACTTTGCCGATATTGAGCATTTTGCTCTGCGGATTCTCGTGGACGAAAAAACAAAGCAGCCACGGCATACCGCAGAAGAATTCCGCAGACATTTTGCAGAAATCATGATTGATGAGTATCAGGACAGCAACCAGGTACAGGAAGAGATCATGCGTGCGATTTCCATGGAGCCGGAAGGCGGGCATAATCTGTTTATGGTGGGAGATGTCAAGCAGAGCATCTATCGGTTCCGGCTTGCACGCCCCGAACTTTTTATGGATAAATATGCATCTTTTTCGACGGAAGAGAGTCTGCAGCAGAGAATTGATCTGCATATGAATTTTCGAAGCCGTGCACAGGTGCTTGATTTCTGTAATGATATCTTCTACAAAATTATGAGTCCGGATCTGGGACGGGTTGCGTATGACCGGGATGCGGCATTGTATTGCGGGGCAAAAAATTATGATGAGAATGCTAAAGGATTTAAACCGGAGCTTTTGCTTTTGGATGAAAAAGACGAATTGCTTTCAGAGACAAAGAATCTGACAAAAGGACAGATGGAAGCGCATATGATTGCCACGCGTATTGCGGATATGAAGCAGCACATGCAGGTGACGGATAAGGAGAGTGGACAGCTTCGGCCGCTGCGCTATTCCGATATTGTCATCCTGCTCCGAAGTTTAAAAGACTACGGAACGGATTTTGTGCAGGTCCTGCAGGGAGCGGGGATACCGGCATATGTGGAGTCTTCGACCGGATATTTTTCGGCATCGGAAGTACAGACGGTGCTGGCAATGCTGCGGATTCTGGATAATCCCTATCAGGATATTCCGATGGCGGCGGTTCTTCGGTCTCCTCTGGTGGGACTGGATGAGGAAGAGATGGCACAGATTCGTGTGGAAAATCCGGAGTGTTCGTTTGCGGAAGCTGCAATGCATGCCATGCAGGATGCCACGGAGGGCGCACTTTATGACTTTTACCGGATGTATCGTAAGCTGCGGGAAAAACAGGATCTGCCGATCCATGAACTGATTCAGAAGATTCTGCAGCTTAGCGGATATGGAAATTATGCGGCGGCACTGCCAGCAGGGGAGCGCCGTGCGGCAAATCTTGCAATGCTGGTGGAAAAAGCGGTTGATTACGAGAAAACAAGCTACCGGGGATTGTTTCATTTTCTGCGTTATATCGATAAGCTTCAGAAATATGAAGTGGATTTCGGGGAGGCAGATACCACAGGAGAAAATGCCAATGTTGTCCGCGTGATGACCATTCATAAGAGTAAGGGACTGGAGTTTCCGGTCGTTTTTGTGTCCGGTCTGGGAAGAAAAATGAATCAGATGGATTCCAGTGACCGGCTGGTGGTACATCCGGATTTAGGCCTTGGAATCTGTGAGATTTCCGGGCAGCCCAGAGTGAAAAAAAACAGTGTGTTCCGGTCGGAGATTGCGGACCGGATCCGCAGGGAAAATCTTGGAGAGGAACTGCGCGTATTGTATGTGGCACTGACGAGGGCAAAAGAAAAACTGGTTTTGACCGGAATGATCAAAGATGCCCCAAAAACGTTTTCCGGATATACCGGAAATGTACTTCCGGGGAAGCCGGTCAGTTACCGGCAGAGGGTCCGGGCAGCCAGTTACCTGGACTGGATTCTTCCGGCCATGCTTTCTTATCCGCAGAAATATACGCTCGATGTGGTTCCACCGGAAAAAATTGTATGGGAAGAGGTGGAACAGGCGGCAGACAGCAGGGAAAATTATGAGGAACTTCTGCAGCATATCGATCATGCGAAACCGGAACTGCTTCAGCAGTATGACCAGTGGTTTTCCTACCGTTACCCATATCAGAGTGAGGCCGGCAAAAAAAGTAAATATTCGGTTTCGGAACTGAAGCATGCATCGCTTGTCTTACAGTATGACAGGTCCGAGGGAGAAGCCGTGGTGCCGGATTTTCTGCAGGAAGACCGAAATGTGTATGTTCCGGACTTTGCAAGAGAAGAGGACAGGGAGTATCCGGCAGCTGAAAACGTAAATCAGGGTGCTATGCGGGGAACCGCGGTGCACCGGGTGATGGAATGTCTGGATTTTGCTGCGATTGCAGATATAGATACCTCTGATGCGGGAGCAGTTTCTGCATTTGTGAAACAGGAACTGGACCGGATGCTTGCAAACGGACAACTGCCGGGGGAATGGTATGCGCTTGTTATTCCGGAAATGATCGAAGCGTTTGTAGAAAGTCCGATTGCTCCCCGGATGGCAGCAGCAGCTGTGCGTGGGGATCTGTACCGGGAGAGACCGTTTGTGATGCAGCATCAGATGGAGGCATCCGGCGGGACGGTGCTGGTACAGGGAATCATAGATGTTTTCTGGATGGAAAATGATAAAATTATTTTGCTGGATTACAAGACGGACCGGGTAAAACAGGCGCAGGAACTTTTGATGCGCTATCAGACACAGCTTCAGCTGTATGCAGATGCATTAAGCCGTGTATTTTCTACGGATACAAAAAAAATGGTGGCGGAAGAAAAACTCATCTATTCGTTTCACCTGAAGGAGGTTGTCACATTATGAGTCGAATTGTACTTGCCTCTGCGTCACCGCGGAGAAAAGAGCTGCTCGAACAGATCGGACTGGAATTTGAAATTTGTCCGGCGAAGGGAGAAGAAGTCATTACTGCTGGTTCTGTGGATGGGGCAGTGTTAGAACTTTCCCGTCAGAAAGCGGAAGAAGTGGCCGCAGGAATTCTTTCCTACAATGAAATCCATCCGGAGCTGGTTACGCCGCAGGACATTCTGGTGATCGGGGCCGATACGGTGGTTGCCTGTGATGGAAATATTCTCGGGAAACCGCGGGATGAAGCGGATGCAGCCCATATGCTTTCGATGCTGTCCGGACATACCCACAGCGTATACACGGGAGTAACGCTTGTTTTTATTGATAAAAACGGCAGAACCGGGGAAACTTCATTTTATGAGAAAACAGATGTCTGCATGTATCCTTTGGATGACGCGGAAATCCGGCGCTATATTGCCGGCGGAGAGCCGATGGATAAGGCGGGAAGCTATGGAATTCAGGGACAGGCAGCTGCTTTTGTGAAGGAAATCCATGGTGATTATAACAATGTGGTGGGACTTCCGGTGGGGCGGTTATATCAGGAACTGAAAAAACTGGGAGTCATGGAGTGGAATTAAGGGATTGTCACAGAGAAATTCCTTCGTTATAATAATAGAAAGTGATTCACAGGGAGGAAAAAGGTATGAACGAATACGATGAGGAGATTTTACATTATTTTCTGGAACACCAGACACAACTTTTCCCGGAGGCGGTAGCGGAAAGCCCGGAGGAAGCAGAAGAGTTTCTGGAGGACAGCATGGCGGTTGTCTGTAAAAATATAAAAGAAGTGCGGGATTATTTTGATGACGCGGGGATGGATGTCGCCGGAATGAGTGAGGAAGAACTGTTAGAGGCGAGTGAGGTTTTTGCAATTCCCGATGGTCGTTTTCTTGTCGTAGAAGGATAAAACGGTATGAAAAAAAAGAGATGGAAACTGGCGGGGATTTTTCTTATGGCAGCGCTTACGGTACCGTCACTCGGAGGCTGTAAGGTTGGAAATACACAGATTCGCCTGTCGTCAGGGCAGCTGAGAAACCATAATGCCATTGTGCGGATCAATGATCATAAATATGATATTAGATATGCAAAACTGTATTTGTGCAATTACCGCAACCTGTATGGCAAAGCGTACGGAACGGATCTCTGGGAATCCTATGATGCGGATTTAGAACAGTATGTCAAGGATGTGACGATTCAGGAACTGACACATATTGCATGTATGGATATTCTGGCAGAAAATCAGGACATGCATCTGAGTGAACAGGAAAAGAAACAGGCAGCACGTGCGGCAAAAGAATATTACCAGTCACTTACGGAGGAAGAAAAAACGTTCATCGGTCTGTATGAGAGAGAGATCCGTACAGCATATGAAGAGTATGCACTGGCAGAAAAGCTGTATCATGCGCTGACACAGGGAACCGATGAGGAGATCAGTGATGATGAAGCCAGAGTGGTCCGGGTACAACAGATCTATGTAAAAGAAAAAGAAGCACTGCGTGCGGTGCAGGAAAATCTTGCATCAGGAGATGATTTTGCCTCAGTTGCGAGTGCTTACAATCAGTCGAGGGAGTTTGAGCGCACCATTGCACGTGGAACTTATCCGGATGCGATGGAGGAGATCGTGTTTAATCTCGATGACGGAGCGTGTTCCGATGTGATTGCGGCAGATGACGGGTATTATATCATCCGCTGTCTGAACAAATTCGAAAAAGATCTGACGGAGGAAAACAAGGAAAAAATCCGTGTAAAGAAAAAAAAAGAACGATTTGAAAACGAGTACCAGACGTTTGTGAAGAATTCCACGTTTTGCTTAAATGATAATCTGTGGGACGATGTGACGTTAAAAGATGTGTCCGGCATCGGGACGGATTCTTTTTTCAGCACATATGAGAAATATTTTACAACAGGAGAAAATACAGAGACAACATGAAATGGGAATTTGATATTTTATATGCACTGCAGAAGATTCATCAGCCGGTTCTTGACCATATCATGACAGGACTCTCCACGATAGGAAATGCCGGTATTTTCTGGATTGTACTTGGCCTTGCGCTTTGTATTCCGAAGAAATACCGCAAAATTGGAATCCAGATGGTGATATCCATGGCAATTACGTTTATCATTGGAAATCTGATCCTGAAAAATCTGATCGCAAGACAAAGACCCTGCTGGCTGGATACACAGATTGCCCTGCTCATAAAAAGCCCAAAGGATTATTCCTTTCCGTCCGGGCATTCCATGAACGGATTTGCTGCATCCATCGCACTTTTATGTAATGATAAAAAGCTTGGAATTCCGGCAGTGATTTTAGCATCCCTGATTGCGTTTTCCAGACTGTATCACTTTGTTCATTTTCCGACCGATGTAATGGTGGGAATTTTAATCGGTACGACCGTGGCAATTCTGGTGCATGCGGGTTATCTGAGAGGGAGCCGCAGACATTTTTCGTAATTTTTAATATCATAGAAGCAAAAAACTCCGAAGCATACAGCTTCGGAGTTTTTCGTACTATTTTTTATTTGGTTAACAGTAACATGATATCGTTGCTTCGCTTTACGAACTTCGTCATAGCCTCTGCGGACAATGGCTGGTTGGAAAGCATGGCCAGATCATAGAGCTGTTCTGCAAACATGCCGGAATGTTCGGAATCTTTGTGTTCGAACAGATATTTTACCAGAGCGTTGTTTGCATTTAAAGTCAGAGTCTGGTCTGCTGCAAACATATTCGGATCCATACCGCCCATACCGCCGGCTGCGTACATCTTCATCATATCCTGCATACGTCTGCCCTGTTCGGAGAGTGTGAGGATAGAGGCAACATCCGCATCCTTTAAGCTTTCTACTTTTACCGTAAGCTTATCGTTGTTCAGTGTCTTTTTGAACAGATCGGAAAGGGTATTGGTTTCCTCGGTCAGATCTGCTGCATCATCGGATTTTAAGGCATCTGTGACATCTGCATCAATACGCTTGAACTGATAGTGCTCGTTGCGCTGCTCTAACTGTGTGATGAAGGAAGTATCGATGTTGTGATCGAGGATTACGGCATTCATGCCCTGTTCCTTAAACATCTTGATGTATTGTCCCTGCTGAGCCTTGTCTGTTACATAGTAGATCGTGCTGCGTTCCGGCTCTTTTTCTTCCTCTTTTGCATCGTCTGACTTGGATTCTTCCGTCTTTGCATCTTCGGTCGTCTTTTCGTCGTCTTTCTTTTCGTCCTCAACAGGAACGAGAAGTTCCGGAAGTGTCTGATACTTGTCATTGATATCCTTAAAGAGGATATAATCATTCATCTTGTCACAGAACTTTGTATCTTTTAAGCAGCCATATTTGATAAACGGGCTGATATCATCCCAGTATTTTTCGTAGTTTTCTTTCTCTGTCTTGCACATGCCGATGAGCTTGTCAGCCACTTTCTTGGTAATGTACTCGGAAATTTTCTTGACAAAACCGTCATTCTGCAGCGCAGAACGTGATACGTTCAGAGGCAGATCCGGACAGTCGATAACGCCTTTTAAGAGCATTAAGAATTCCGGAATGACTTCTTTGATATTATCTGCGATAAATACCTGATTGTTGTAAAGTTTGATGGTTCCTTCAATGGAATCATACTCGGTATTGATCTTCGGGAAATAGAGGATACCTTTTAAATTGAACGGATAATCCATATTCAGATGGATCCAGAACAGAGGCTCTTTGTAATCCATAAATACCTTGCGGTAAAATGCCTTGTAATCCTCATCGGTACATTCACTTGGATTTTTGGCCCAGAGAGGATTGGTATCGTTGAGTGGTACCGGACGTTTTACAATCTTTACCTTGTCCTTGGCCGGAGAAACTTCTACGATTTCTTTTTCGCCCTTGTCGTTTTCTTTTTCCTCAGTCTTGGCCTCTTCGTGGATTTCTTCAATTACTTTATCGGTATCTTTTACATCATCCTTGTCGATCGTTTCATATTCTTCCGGGGCATTGGCCTTGGAAAGATAGATCTCGGTTGGCATGAAAGAACAGTATTTTTCAATGACTTCTCTTGCACGGTATTCGTTGGCAAATTCCAGACAATCCTCATTTAAGAAAAGTGTGATTTCTGTACCAACGGTTGTTTTGTCGCCGTCTTTCATATCAAATTCGGTACCGCCATCGCAGGACCAGTGAACAGCGGTTGCACCTTCTTTATAAGAAAGGGTATCAATCGTTACTTCATCTGCAACCATAAATGCGGAGTAAAAACCAAGTCCGAAATGACCGATAATGGCATTGGCATCATTCTTATATTTCTCCAGGAAGTCGTTGGCTCCCGAGAATGCAATCTGATTGATGTATTTATCTATTTCTTCTGCCGTCAGGCCGATACCACGATCGGATACGGTAATCGTATCCTTGCCTAAAGACACATGCACGGTCAAATCACCGAGTTCACCCTTAAACTCACCGATAGAAGCCAGTGTTTTAAGTTTCTGGGTAGCATCGACGGCATTAGAAACTAACTCACGAAGGAAGATTTCATGGTCACTGTACAAAAACTTTTTGATAACGGGGAAGATATTCTCTGTAGTTACCCCAATATTTCCTTTTTGCATACTAAGTTTATATTTTTAGATTTGTATTTTTATTGTTTTGGCAAACTGAACACAAAAAAAATGCCAGTCCCGAAGAACTGACATTTTGACTGTTTTATTATAAAGGCTTGTTAGGCTTTGGTTATACTCAACTCGTCTTTTTCCTTATCGACAGAAACATTAACCGTATCACCGGGCTGTAATCCGGCAGACACAATCAGCTCCGAAAGTCCGTCTTCCAGATAATTCTGAATGGCACGCTTCAACGGACGGGCGCCAAACTGCACATCGTAGCCTTTGGCAGCAAGGAATCTCTTGGCTTCATCATCTACAACCATCTTATAACCAATAGCTTCAATCCGTTCATACAAACCTTTCAGCTCTATGTCCACAATCTTCGTAATGGCATCCAACGAAAGCTGGTCAAACGTTATGATTTCATCCAAACGGTTCAGGAACTCAGGAGCAAAGGTCTTGTTCAATGCTTTCTGAATCACACTGCGCGAGTACTCGTTATCATCCGTACGTGCCTGTGCCGCAAAACCTACGCCACGACCGAACTCTTTCAACTGGCGGGTACCGATATTGGAGGTCATGATGATGACTGTATTCTTAAAGTCAATCGTTCTGCCATAATTGTCAGTAAGACGTCCCTCGTCCAACACCTGCAACAAGATATTGAACACATCCGGGTGAGCTTTTTCAATTTCGTCCAACAGCACTATGGAATAAGGCTTCCGGCGTACCTTCTCTGTCAACTGTCCGCCTTCCTCATAACCGACATACCCCGGAGCCGCTCCAATCATACGGGACACCGTATATTTCTCCATATATTCGCTCATATCAATGCGTATCAGCGCATCGCTGGAGCCAAACATATATTTAGCCAACTGCTTGGCCAAATGCGTTTTACCCACGCCGGTAGGGCCGAGGAACATAAACGTTCCGATAGGGCGGTTAGGATCTTTCAAGCCTACACGGCTGCGCAGGATGGCTTTGGTAAGTTTCTCTATCGCAGCATCCTGAGACACAACTTTTGCCTGCAAATCTTCTTTCATACCTGCAAGCTTAAGACCTTCCGCCTGAGCCATACGTTGCACCGGAATGCCGGACATCATCGATATGACATTGGCTATTTCTTCCTCTCCAACAAGCTGGCGGTCGTCTTTGAGACGGGCTTCCCATTCCTCTTTCATTTCATCCAGGCGAGCGGAAAGTTCTTTCTCTCTATCCCGATAACTGGCGGCCAGTTCAAAGTTCTGCGACTTTACGGCTTCAGCCTTCAAAACACGTGCGTCTTCTATCAGCTTTTCCTGCTCTTCAATCTCTTTGGGAACATTAATGTTCGTCAGATGCACACGCGAACCGGCTTCGTCCAAAGCATCAATGGCTTTATCCGGGAAGTTACGGTCGGTTATATAACGCTCTGCCAACTTGACACATGCCTCTAACGCTTCGTCCGTATAGCTCACATTATGGTGGTCTTCGTACTTCTCTTTTATGTTTCTCAGTATCTGTAGCGTTTCTTCCGGAGTAGTGGGTTCTACTATAACTTTCTGAAAACGACGCTCCAAAGCACCGTCTTTCTCGATATTCTTTCTGTATTCGTCAAGCGTGGTAGCACCGATACATTGTATTTCGCCGCGAGCCAAAGCCGGCTTCAACATATTGGCTGCATCCATAGAACCGGCAGCTGCACCGGCGCCTACAATAGTATGAATCTCATCTATGAACAAGATTACGTTCGGATTCTTCTGCAACTCGTTGATAATGGAGCGAATGCGCTCTTCAAACTGTCCGCGGTATTTGGTTCCGGCTACAACAGAGGCCATATCGAGCATTACCACCCGCTTGTCAAACAAGATACGGGATACTTTCTTTTGAACGATACGCAGTGCCAATCCCTCTACAATAGCCGACTTGCCGACACCCGGCTCACCAATCAGCACCGGATTGTTTTTCTTACGACGACTCAATATCTGCGCCAACCGTTCTATCTCACGCTCACGCCCTACAACCGGATCGAGCTTGCCTTCTTCTGCCGCACGGGTCATGTCCGTACCGAAGTTATCCAGGACCGGAGTATCATTGGAAGACTTCTTCGAGGCAGTCTGTGCAGAAGAAGCCGCTCCTTGTCCTGCATTGCGAGAGGGATGGGACATATTCATGTCTTCATCGTCTTCTTCCTCTTCTTCCGGAAATCCCATACCAGCATTCGGGTTGGTAGATTGCATTGTAAGCTGTTCAAATACAGCTTGATAATTCACCCGATTCTCTCCCAGGACGGTGGCAGCAAGGTTGTCGCCATCCTTCAGTATAGCCAACAGCACATGTTCGGCATCGGCTGTTGAACTCTTTAAAATGCGCGCTTCCAGAATGCACATCTTCAATATCTTAGCGGCCATTGGCGACAATGGCACATCCGCATCGGGTAATAGGGTGTCGTCTTCGGCATCTCTCAAGAAACTTTCAATACGCTTTTTTACTTGCTTCAAGTCTATATCGAGTTTCATCAATATCTCGATAGCTTTTCCTCCGCCGTCACGTAGCATGCCGAGCAGAAGATGCTCCGGGCCGATATATCTATTTCTCAGTCGATTGGCTTCTTCCTTGCTATAAGTTATAATATCAGAAACTCTTTGTGAAAATTGATTGTTCATATAATTTTTATCTCCTTAATTAAAGGTTTTGACTGACAAAGATACGCATTTCTTTATATTGCATACCATAAACTGGATTAATAATATACAAATCCCGTGCCATAAATCACATCTTTCCGGTTCGCCCTACACATTATATTATAATACGTAGGAATTTCATCCGTACCAACGGTTGGTATTCGATGTACCAACCTAAGAAACTTCATATACCTAAGCTTGGTACGGCTCGTACCTTAGTAAGGTACACCGAGTACCAAAGGGAGGTATCTTTCTGGTACTTGTATCTGTCTTATTTTTAACCGATTATACATCAAACGAAAAACCATACATCCAAACGGGGTTTCAAGCATGGAAATCTGCAACAAAGTTTATGAGGGAAAACTTTTGTATATCGTAAAAAAGCAGTACTTTAGCGTGGTTTTTCACAAACCCGCAAATGTATAATTAATAATCTTTTTAAATGCTTGAACAAGACAGAATTATAAAGATTAACATCGAGGAGGAAATGAAGTCATCGTACATTGACTACTCTATGTCGGTCATTGTTTCACGTGCCCTTCCGGATGTTAGAGATGGTTTTAAACCCGTTCACCGAAGAATTCTTTTCGGAATGATGGGATTAGGAAATACCTCCGACAAACCTTATAAAAAATCAGCCAGAGTTGTAGGTGAAGTATTAGGTAAATATCACCCTCATGGCGACTCGTCCGTTTACGGAGCTCTTGTACGTATGGCTCAGCCTTGGGCAATGCGTTACATGTTGGTAGATGGACAAGGTAACTACGGTTCAGTAGACGGTGACAGTGCTGCTGCCATGCGTTATACAGAGTGTCGTTTGCGAAAAATTGGTGAAGACATGATGACAGACCTTGAGAAAGAGACTGTTGACATGCAGAACAATTTCGATGACTCTTTGCAAGAGCCTACCGTCATGCCGGCCCGTATTCCGAATCTTTTGGTAAATGGTGCATCTGGTATTGCCGTAGGTATGGCTACCAATATGCCGACCCATAATCTATCTGAGGTTATTGACGCTTGTATTGCATACATTGAAAACAATGACATCGATATAGAAGAGCTGATGACGTATGTCAAAGCTCCTGATTTCCCGACCGGAGGCTATATATACGGTATGAGCGGTGTTCGCGAAGCCTATCTCACGGGACGCGGACGTGTCATAATGCGTGCTAGAGCCGAAATTGAGACTGGTTCGACGCACGATAAAATCGTTGTGACAGAAATTCCCTATGGTGTCAACAAAGCTGAATTGATTAAGAATATAGCCGATCTGGCCAACGAAAAGAAAATTGAAGGTATTGCCAATGCTAATGACGAATCCGACCGTGAAGGTATGCGTATCGTTATTGATGTAAAACGTGATGCAAATGCCAGCATTGTACTCAACAAGCTCTACAAGATGACAATGCTGCAGACATCTTTTGGTGTGAACAATGTTGCATTGGTACATGGCCGTCCACGTCTGTTGAATCTGAAAGATTTGATAAAACACTTCGTTGAGCACAGACACGACGTAGTCATCCGCCGTACTCAGTATGATTTGCGCAAGGCCAAAGAACGTGCACATATTCTGGAAGGATTAATCATTGCATCTGATAATATCGACGAAGTAATCAAGATTATCCGTGCTGCTAAAACCCCGAATGATGCTATATCAGGTTTGATGGAGCGATTCCAACTCAGTGAAATTCAGTCACGTGCCATTGTTGAAATGCGTTTGCGTCAGCTCACAGGATTGATGCAAGACCAGCTGCACGCCGAATATGAGGAAATTCAGAAGCAGATTGCTTATTTGGAAGAAATCCTTGTCAATGACGAACTCTGCCGCAAAGTCATTAAAGATGAACTGATTGAAGTAAAAGAGAAGTATGGTGACGAACGTCGCTCGGAAATTGTCTATTCATCAGAAGAATTCAATCCGGAAGACTTCTATGCAGATGATGAAATGATTATCACCATCTCGCACATGGGATACATCAAACGCACACCGCTGAGCGAATTCCGTGCGCAAAACCGTGGTGGGGTAGGCTCCAAAGGTACCGAAACCCGCGATGCAGACTTTGTAGAGCATATTTATCCTGCAACCATGCATAATACCATGATGTTCTTTACACAGAAAGGTAAGTGTTACTGGCTGAAGGTATACGAAATCCCCGAAGGTACTAAGAATTCGAAAGGTCGTGCCATCCAGAATTTGTTGAATATCGACTCTGACGATGCTGTAAACGCCTATTTGCGCGTGAAGAACCTGAACGACCAAGAATTTATCAACAGCCATTATGTATTGTTCTGTACTAAGAATGGTGTCATTAAGAAAACATTGCTTGAGCAGTATTCACGTCCTCGCCAAAATGGTGTAAATGCTATCACTATCCGTGAAGACGACCGTGTAATCGAAGTGCGTATGACAAACGGCGACAATGAAATCATCATTGCCAACCGTAACGGACGTGCCATTCGTTTCCATGAAAGTGCTGTGCGCGTTATGGGACGTACTGCCACCGGTGTACGTGGTATGACATTGGATGAAGACGGTCAAGACGAAGTAGTAGGTATGATATGCATCAAAGATCCTGAAGCGGAAACAATTATGGTTGTATCGGAACAAGGATATGGCAAACGTTCGGATATTGAAGATTATCGCAAGACCAATCGTGGAGGTAAAGGTGTGAAAACAATGAATATCACCGATAAAACGGGTAAATTAGTAACTATCAAGTCTGTTACAGATGAAAATGACTTGATGATTATTAATAAATCCGGTATTACCATCCGTCTGAAAGTCGCCGATGTTCGTATCATGGGACGTGCTACACAAGGTGTGCGTCTAATCAACCTTGAGAAACGTAATGACGAAATCGGCTCTGTATGTAAAGTCACTTCAGAAAATGAAGAGGAACTTATAGAGGAGGGGGAAGAAAATACCCTTGAAAGCCCTCAGAACGAGGTAAACAATGAAAATGAAGAATAGACATAATATTAATTTAAATTTTCTACAATCATGAAAAGAGTATTATTTTCAATGGTTTTACTACTTGTCGCAAGCTTTACTTTCGCCCAAGAAAAGAACGTAAAAGAGGCTAAAAGTATTGCTAACGGAGTAAATCCTGACTTTGCCAAAGCAGAGGAACTGATAAATCAGGCTTTAACCAATCCCGAAACAAAGGACAATGCCGAAACGTGGGATGTAGCAGGTCTTATCCAAAGAAAAAGAAGTGAGAAAGAAATGGAAAATGCCTATCTGAGAAAACCTTATGACACTCTTCAGGTATATAATAGCGCATTGAACATGTGTAAATTCTACTTCAAATGTGACGAATTGGCACAAATTCCCAATGAAAAGGGCAAAATCAAGAATAAATATAGAAAATCTAATTCTGCTACAATTTTAGCAGAACGCGGTAATCTGATCAATGGCGGTATCCAATTCTTTAATTTGGCCTCACAGAAAGAAGGCGATGCAGCCAATGAAGACAATAAAAAAGCATTAGATTTCTTTGCAACATACATTGATATTGCTATCAACCCGATGTTTGAAAAGGAAAATCTATTACAAACAGATACTGTATTACCCCAAATAGCATATTATGCAAGTTTAGCAGCTGCTAAGATGGAAGATTATCCTAGTATTTTGAAGTATGCTCCTTATGCGCAAGATGATAAAGAAGTTGGGAAATACGCAATGGAATTTATCTCTACTGCATTGAAAGCTGAAGGTGATACTGTTAAATGGATTGCTTCTTTAAAAGAAGGTATCCAGAAATATCCTGAACATTCATTCTTCTTCGGTCACTTGATTGATTATTATAGCAATAACAACAAATATGACGAAGCTATGCAGTTTGCTGATGATATGTTGGCTAAAGATCCTAACAATACATTCTATTTGTATGTAAAAGGCTACCTTTATCACAATATGAAGGACTATGATAAAGCTATTGAATTCTATAAAAAAACTATAGAAGTAGATCCTAATTATGCAGAAGCATACTCTAATTTAGGCTTGATTTACTGCTTACAAGCACAAGATTTCTCAGAAAAAGCAACTACAGATATTAATGATCCGAAGTATAAAGAAGACCAGGCTACTCTGAAGACTTTCTATGAAAAGGCAAAACCTTATTATGAAAAGGCAAGAGAACTGAAACCTGATCAAAAAGATTTGTGGTTAAATGGTCTGTATAGAGTGTATTATAATTTGCAAATGGGCCCTGAATTCGAAGAAATTGAAAAGTTGATGTAATACTTTCATAATAATAAAAGCCTAATTAAATTATTAATTAGGCTTTTATTATTGTTATATCATTAAGTAAAGAATGTTATTTCTTAAGTGAGGGAGAGAAGAAATTAAAATTAGATTAAATTATTCCAGCGCTATATTAAACATAATGCTGATATTGAATAGAAACCATATATACCTATATTCAACACCTAATTCGGTCTTCCGTAAATTACCAACAATGGTGTATCAGAATGGAAAATCATCTTTCTGGCAATGCCAGGGTTAAATAAGCGCGAAAATATATTTCTTTTATAAGAAGTTAATGTTATAATATCAATATGATTACTTTTGATATAACTGTCTAAACTACTAAGCAGATTATCGTTCTTTACCACATCATAGTATATTTCCAATTGTGGATATTGTTTTTGAAAATATTCCTTAATACCAGCCAGTTTTATTTCATTCCATGTATTCTGAACATCTGAAAGATGTATCAGAGACACTGAAAACTTAAATGATTTCAGATTATTTATTAGCGAATCAAAAGCTATTAAATCACGTTGATCAAAATTAGTAATGAATGCAATACGCTTAGCTTCAGAAAATTGCTTGAATGGAGTATTTTCAGGAATGGCCAATACCGGTACACGGCTACGTTCAATCACTTCAGCCGTTACACTGCCGATCAAATCAATATCCTTCTGACTTTTACCACGAGTTCCCATTATGATAATGCGTGGCCGATATTCCTTGGTATAGCGGAGTACCTCTTCTTCAGGAATACCTTCACGCAAAACACAAGTATATTTAATATCTGGAAACTCGCCGGAAGCTACCTTCTCTTTTACTTTATCAGATAATGCATTCAAATCAGCATGAACTTTTTGTAAGATACTCCTTACATTCTCCTCATCACTTAGCTGATAGTTAAATACGTCTCCGTATGGCAAAGAAGTTGCATATATAGGAGTAAAATAAACATGTAGCAAAACAACTTCTGCACCTATATTCTGAGCGAAATTGAAACCGAACTCGCAAGCCTTCAAAGAATAATTGGAAAAATCCACTGGAATCAGCACTTTATTACTAACCTTCTCCAGTTTAGGTGACTTCCCCCCCACTACCTCTTCAGATAACCACGCAGAGCTTTCAGTAATTTTCAGAGCATGAGGTAAGTCACTCTCCTTAATACGTACACGTACGCCAGAAGAAACAACCGGTTGTATCTGGTTTACATTGTGAATATAAGTCTCAATACCTTCATTTTCAAGAACATTTTTCAATATTTGAGCTTTCGCGTACGTTAAGATTGCCAAAGTAACTAATTTATCTTCCATATATCATTGATTTTGAGATTAAAACAAACAAGAAATCCCAATTGTTGTCAGCAATTGGGATTCTATCTAACTTTCTCTTCTTAAGCTCGAACAGCTTCTTCAGTCTTACCTGCCATTTCATCTAAAATTTTTAAAGCTCGCTCTAAAACAGTAGTATCATCAATCATAACCAATCCACCATCTGGTCCAGGTTCCAAGTGAATCCCAACACTTTTCCCCTCCTTAAAATTGTGTCCACCGAAAAAATTTCTTACAGTGTCAACATTCAGTCCAAGTTCATCGGCTATTCTATGCATACTACCACTAGGCAATGAGTCTTTAA
>OOCX01000381.1_pt1 | contig 37950 bp, 29 predicted proteins | sample 1671231 | NCBI WGS metagenome assembly OOCX01 (sample SAMN06348135, study PRJEB24527) | human gut metagenome | biome: human gut; feature: ankylosing spondylitis patient; material: feces | host: Homo sapiens | place: China | collected 2015-10 | reverse complement strand
TGATGACCAAGCCGGCCTGCGCCAAGTCATTGAGCGTGCGTGACCAAGTGGGGGCCGAGTTTCCAAACGCCCTCGCCAGATCGGTTGCACCGCACGCTTGATTTTGCGCCAGATAGCCCAGCGCGGCGTTGCCGCGATCGCTTACGAACACGTCCGGTTGTGGCTGCGCATACTGATTTGCTGCATTAGGATACATCATTTGAGCTGCTGGTTGTTGAGAACTCTGCATCGGTGGCATTTGCTGTTGAAAACTTTGAGGCCACTGTTGGTAAGGCTGCGGAGGCATCTGCTGGGCCCAAGGGTTGTACTGCTGCTGCGGCATCTGCTGGTACGGCTGCTGATATCCCTGCTGGTACTGTTGCGGGAACTGCTGGCCATACCCCAGTGACGGCATCTGCTGATATGGATATCCCTGTTGGTACGGCTGATAGCCCATTTGCTGGCCCCTCGGTGCCCCCGTCGCCTGCTGCATTGCTGCTGCATCCTGATCCGCCAGCGGCATGGTCTCTGGCATGTTTGGCGGCATCGACATCGATGTCGCCTGGGGCTCTTGTGTAGGAAACATTCCGGGCTGCTGCATCTGTCCCACGGGGGGCTGCATCTGCTGCGTTGCCATGGGCTGCTGAGCAAAAGCTCCCGGCAGGGGGTATGTGGGATGCTCCGTCTCGGGCCGCACGGCAGCACCGCGTCCGCCGGCACGCTCGATTTCCTGCACGCGTTTAGGGTTCAGGCTTACCGTAACCACGGTGCCGTTGCCCATGTTGTCCTCGATGGATACGGCACCGCCGGCGTTTTCCAAATACTCCTGCACCATGGGAAACCCTGCTCCGGTTCCACGGATATAGCGCTTCATCTTGCTGTTTGCACTGGTAACGCCAAAGTCGAACGCGCGCTCCTTGTCGTCGATGCCGGGTCCTTGATCGGCAAATCGGATGGTGTCTCCGCCGTCCAGAATCGAGATGATGGGCTCGGCAAAGTGCGCGTGGATAAAGTTTTCGACAATCTCGCGGATGACCATGAGCGAGATATGGCCACCTTGTTCTTTCATGCACTGGTAGACGGTGTTGGTGGTCTCTTCCAAATACGTGCGGACATCTTGCGGATCAATGACGATCACACGCGGTGTCGACAGCATGTCGTCATAGACGGCGATGCGTGCGGCGTACATGGCTTTTGGCGCCTGCGTGGTCGTCTGCTCGCCTTCCTCACGCTCCTCGCGCACGCCGGTGATGTGCTCGTTGTCGGGTGCCGGGTCTCCGGAATCGACCATGGTGTAAAAGTCGTCAGACATGCCGCTCGCAATCTTTCATAAGGTTTCGAACAAATAGTAGCTCACTGTGCAATGTTTCTCATCTTTCGACAACTTTGCAAAACCTGTTGAAAACTTTGGAAAACGGGCGAAAAGTTCTCAACATTGCCAACATGACCTGTTGAAAACTCGATGAAATATCGTGAAAAGTTGCCATACATCGCTAAATCGAGCTTGGCTTATGGGGGAACCGTGTGAACTGCGCAACCTTTTACCTTTGATTTCTTGACATTTGAACATTGATTTCCCTACAATCTTCAAGCTCACGTGTCTATATCTGCGTCCGCGCCCCCGCGGACACTCGAAATGCAGCAGGAGGAACTTAAGATGAAGCGTACGTATCAGCCTAATAAGCGTAAGCGTGCCAAGACCCATGGCTTCCGTGCCCGTATGGCCACTAAGGGTGGTCGTGCCGTGCTCGCCCGTCGTCGCGCCAAGGGCCGCAAGCGTCTCACTGTCTAGCAGCGATACACACATCTCGCATGAAGACTATTAAGTCTCGGCAAGATTTCGAGCATGTGTTCAGTCAGGGGCGTCGTTTCAATCACCCTCTGATTCGAATGACCATATGTGAATCGGTTGGCGAAGGCGACTCCGGAAGGGTCGCCTTCGTTGGTGCTAAACGGCTCGGTTGTGCTGTCGTGCGCAACCGTTCTAAGCGTGTGATGCGCGAGGCCGCCCGCAGCTGTGGATTTCCCGTTGCGGGTTATGACATCATCTTGTTCGCAACTCCCAAGACGAGGGTTTCTTCGCCTCAGGAGATGGACAATGCATTGCGTTCGCTTATGAAACGCGCCGGCGTTGCCGGGGAGGAGCGATGAGCAATCACGTTTTGCGACGTGTTGCCATCGCTCCTATTCGCATATATCAACAGGTTATTTCGCCCTTATTGCCTGACGCCTGCATTTATTACCCAACGTGCTCGCAATACGCCGTCCAGGCGATTGAGAAGTACGGTGTTTTGAGAGGCTGCTGGCTTGCCGTGAGGCGCATCGCTCGCTGCAATCCCCTGCACGTCGGCGGTTATGACCCTGTGCCCTAGCGGGCACTCGCTATCGGAGGAAAACTTACATGTGGGATTGGATCGTTAACATCCTTTTCGAGCTGCTCAAGCTCATCCAGACCTTTGCGGTCGACTGGGGCCTGTCCATCATCATCCTGGTGGTCATCATCCGTCTGCTACTGACGCCGCTTATGCTCAAGTCGACTAAGTCGACGGCACGCATGCAGGTGCTGCAGCCCAAGATGCTCGAGATCCAGGAGCGCTATGCCGACGATCCCCAGCGTCAGGCCGAGGAAATGCAGAAGTTCTACAGCGAGAACAAGTTCAACCCGATGGCTGGTTGTCTGCCGCTGTTGATTCAGATGCCTGTCCTGTTCGCCCTATTTACGCTGCTGCGTAACCTGCCGGACTACTTTAACGACGGCGCGTTCTCGTTCTTTAATATTCTGCCCGACCTGACCACCACGCCGAGTGCCTCCTTTGCCGATGGCTTTATGGTCGCGCTGCCTGCGCTGGTCTGCCTGATCCTGTTCGCTGTCCTGACCCTGATTCCGCAGCTCTATATGTCGCGCAACCAGACCGGCCAGCAGGCTCAGAGCATGCGTATGATGGCCGTTGTCATGACGGTCATGATGCTTTGGATGGGCTGGAGCCTTCCCGTTGGTGTTCTGCTGTACTACGACGTCTCGTCTGCTTGGCAGGTTATCCAGCAGATTTTTGTGACGCAGAAGGTCATCGACAAGGCGAAGGCCGATGAGGAGGAGCGCCTTAAGAACGCGCCGCTGCAGGTTGAGGTCACTCGTCGCGAGAAGAAGCCGCGCCCGCACAAGAAGAAGTAGCGGGATATCAATCTTATTTAGGTACCTAACTTTTGGAGTACGTTATGTCTGAAGAGATCATCGAGGATATGCTTGAGGAGGTTGCCCCGCAGGTCGCGGGCGATTATCCCGAGATTGCACAGCGCTACAAGGCCGGTGAAGAGCTGACCGACGAGGAGCTCGACACCATTGCCGATGTCGCGATTTCCATCCTGCGTTCCATCCTTTCGCACTTCGATGCCGCCAACTCTCCTATCGATGAGTATGAGGGCGACGAGGGTGAGCTGATTCTGGATGTAACGGCTCCCGACCTTGCTGTTCTCATTGGCCGTCATGGTCGCACCCTTGATGCCCTTCAGGTTATGTTCTCTTTGCTAGTGAGCCGCAAGCTTGGCTTTAGGTATCCGGTTGTAGTGGACGTCGAGGGATACAAGAGCCGCCGTCAGGACAAGGTTGCCTCCATGGCTCAGTCTGCAGCCGAGCGTGCCATCCGCACTCATAAGAGTGTTTCGCTTCCGCCCATGAATGCCTACGAGCGCCGACTGGTTCACATTGCACTTCGTGGCAATGACGCCGTCGATACTCATTCTGAGGGTTCTGACCCCGATCGCCATGTGGTGATTGTTGCTCGATAATCTACTCGAGCTTATGCTAAGGGGACGTGGTTTCCACGTCCCCTTTTTTTGTCAAAAGTTCTCGATACACTGATTTTTGTCAGAAAGGAGCTTTCGTTGTTAGTACTTACTGATCAGCAAGCTGACGAGATGTTGACTCGTCTAACTTCCTATTGCAAAGAGTATTCCTTGAGCGTATCTGATGTTGAGATGAGGAATTGTATTCAGCATTTGGATTTGGTTCTGGAAACAAATAAGACAACTAATCTCACCCGTATTCTTAACGTTGAAGATGCTGCGGTACTTCATATCCTCGACTCACTTGTTTTGCTCCCCTATATCAATAAGGCTCCTGAGGGAGCTTTGCTCGATATGGGGACAGGTGCGGGCTTCCCTGGTATTCCGTTAACCATAACCACGCATCGTAAAGCTACTTATATTGACTCTGTTGGTAAGAAGGTTGATGCCGTCAATTCTTTTGTTCATGCTCTTGGGTTGAAACATGCTCATGCGGTCCATGATCGTCTTGAAGAATATGCTCGAAGCCATAAGAAGCAGTTCTCTGTCGTAACTGCCCGCGCACTGGCTCCTCTACCGATTCTTGTTGAGTATGCAGCTCCGTTCCTCAAGGATGGAGGGCTATTTGTTATCACCAAGGGCAATCCTTCGGATGAGGAGCTTGCTTCTGGCATGTCAGCAGCTAAGATTTGTGGCTTCACTTTGCTTCTGAATGACGCAATCGATTTGCCTGAGGGCTTGGGCCACAGGGAGTTCATTGTTCTTAAGAAGAGTCATCCAGCATCTGTTTCATTGCCTCGTGCAAATGGCATGGCAAAGAAGAATCCGCTTGCCTAGATGTTTCACGTGAAACATAATGGATACTAACAACTTGCAGTGTTTCACGTGAAACATGGCAGTTGATATCGAATCGGAATGTTTCACGTGAAACATCCTCCGTTTGACAGCTTTAATACACACCAGGAGGGACCGTGGGATTTCGCGACGTTAAGCGTTCTAAGAACGCAAAAGACACGCGTATCATTGCAATCATCAATCAAAAAGGCGGCGTCGGTAAGTCAACAACGGCTGTAAACCTTGCAGCAGCACTGGGTGAGCAGGGTCGTAAGACACTGATTGTCGATTTTGATCCGCAGGGAAACAGTACCAGTGGATTTGGAATTGAAAAAGAAGACCTTGATCACTGCATCTATGATGCATTGTTGAATGATGTGCCGGCAGAATCGCTTGTTCTTGATACAAATTGCAAAAAGGTATTCGTAATTCCAGCTACGATTCAGCTTGCAGGTGCTGAAATTGAGCTCGTAAGCGCAATTGCTCGTGAAACCCGCCTCAAAGACTTGCTTGAGCCGATTCAGGACGAGTTCGATTTTATTTTCATTGACTGTCCTCCTTCGCTCGGCCTGCTTACAATCAATGCCTTGACCGCAGCAGATAGCGTTTTGATTCCAATCCAGTGTGAGTATTACGCACTCGAGGGCGTTACGAAGCTGCTTGAGTCAATGAAGATGGTCAAATCACGTCTGAACAAGGGCTTAGACACCTATGGCGTGCTTATGACCATGTATGACTCACGTACTTCTTTGTCGAATCAGGTTGTTGAGGAAGTTCAATCGTACTTTGGTGATAAGGCGTTTAAGACGCTGATTCCCCGTACTGTTAAAATCTCTGAAGCTCCGTCTTTTGGAGAACCGGTAATTACCTATGCACCTCAAAATAAGGGTGCAAAAGCGTATATGAACCTTGCAAAAGAGGTGATCAAGCGTGCCTAGTGCAAAGAAACGCGGTGGATTGGGACGCGGACTCAATGCTTTGGTCTCAGAGGCTGAGTATGAGACCGGTGGTTCTGCTGCATCTGCTTCAAATACAGCATCTGAAACAAAACTACCGGTTGAGGATATCGTTCCCAACCCTAATCAACCGCGAATTCACTTTAATGAAACTGAACTTCGCGAGTTGAGCGAGTCAATCCAAGAACATGGCGTTTTGCAGCCGCTTTTGGTTCGCAAGCATGGAAACGGCTATGAGATCATCGCTGGTGAGCGTCGTTACCAGGCGTCAAAGCTTGCTGGTCTTGAGGAGCTGCCTGTCATCATTAAAGATGTTAATGATGAAGAGATGCTGGCTCTTGCTCTTATCGAAAACCTTCAGCGTTCTGATCTGAATCCCGTCGAAGAGGCTAAGGGCTATCGTCAGCTCATTGATGCCAGCGGTATGACCCAGGAGGCATTGTCGAAGGCAGTAAGCAAATCACGCTCTGCAATTACAAATTCGCTGCGCCTTCTCGATCTCCCCGAAGTAGTTCAGCAGATGATTTTTGAGGGTAAACTTACTGCTGGTCACGCACGTGCGATTCTTGCAGTTCCCTATGAGGATGCTCGAATTCGACTTGCAGAGAAGGTTGTTGCGGAGGGCCTTTCTGTAAGAGCGACAGAAAATCTTGCTCCATTGTTTTCTGCCGGAGAGACACCTAAGACGCCGCGGCCTGCAACGCCTCAGTCTTTTAAAAAGGCTGCGCGTGTACTTCGTCAGGTATTTAATACCAACGTGCGCGTGAAAAGCTCGCGTGGAAAGAATAAGATTGAGATTGAGTTTAAAGACGAGGAAGAGCTCTCTCGTATTCTTGGTGAAATGATTCAGTTTGATCAAGGAGGCCAAGATGAGGAATAAGATTTTAACTGCGATTGCATTGGTGACGACTGTCGCGGCCGGTGCCTTTGCTGGCTATAAGATCGCGACAGACGATGAACTTCGAGGTCGTTTGCTTCGTGGTGCGCAAGATATTGTCGATACTTCCAAGAAGAAAATGGATGTTATGACAGAAGATGTTGCCATGCGCACTGCTCAGGTAACGAAAAATCCTAAGATTAATCAAGGTTGGGTTAGTAAGCAATGGGAAAATGTAGGCTATTAGGTACCTAACAATTACCCTGCATATTTTGAGCGGCCCTTGTCTGATTCATGAGACAAGGGCTGCTTATTTTGTCCGTAAACAATGGGGAAGCTAGCAGCGGTCCAAAATTGAGGTCAATAAATGAAACGGCCCCTGTTGCATATCCTGCAACAGGGGCCGTCCGATGTTTCACATGAAACGTTTTGGAGTGCGACTCCCCTATGCGCTCTTCTGAACTTTGAAGCGCTGCTTCAGCTGACCGCAGGCGGCATCAATATCATTGCCGCGAGAATTACGGATCGTGGTCTCGATGCCACGAGACTCAAGGCGGCGCTGAAGATCCTCAACCTTATGAATCGGAGACGGCTTGAGCGGGCTGCCCTCGATGTCGTTAAGCTGAATCAGGTTAACGTGGCACAGCGTTCCCTCGCAGAAGTCGCAGAGTGCCTGCATCTCGGGATTCGTATCGTTGACGCCTTCGATCATGGCATACTCATAGGTCGGGCGGCGGCCAGTCTTCTCGGTGTAGAGCTGAAGCGCCTCGTGCAGGCGGAGCAGCGTGTACTTCTTAACACCGGGCATAAGCTTATTGCGCGTCGACTGGATGGCGGAATGCAGCGACACGGCAAGCGTGAACTGCTCGGGGATGTCGGCAAATTTGCGAATTCCAGGAATAACGCCGCTGGTAGAGACGGTGAGGTGACGGGCGCCGATACCGATGCCATCGGGGTCGTTGAGGATACGCAGTGCCTTGAGAACCTCGTCGTAGTTGGCAAACGGCTCGCCCTGGCCCATGAACACAACGCTCGTGGCACGCTCGCCAAAGTCGTTGGATACATGAAGCACCTGGTCGACGATCTCCTGAGCTGTCAGCGAGCGCTTGAGGCCGTTAAGGCCGGTGGCGCAAAAGGCACAGCCCATGCCACAGCCTGCCTGGGTGGAAACGCAGACGGAAAGCTTGTTACGACGGGGCATACCGACAGTCTCGACGGAAATGCCGTCGTGGTACTCGAGCAGATACTTGCGAGAGCCATCTTTGGAAACCTGCTTGGTGAGCTCGGTCGGCGTGTCAAAGGCAAAAGCCTCTTTAAGCTGCTCGCGGAAAGCCTTGGGAAGGTTAGTCATATCATCAAACGAACAAACGTTCTTCTCAAAGACCCATTCGATGAGCTGCTTCGCGCGGAAGGCGGGCTGGCCGAGTTCTGCCACGAGCTCGCGAATATCGTTTTGGCTCAAGTCGCGAATGTCCTGAGATTTAGTCCTGGGATTCATGGAAGCCTTTCGATTTTGGGGAAACGTAGAGGGTATCGCTACAATATGGTATCAGCTGCAGAAATTATAGAGGAGGAGTCTGCCCATGCCGGGTAAAAGCCTAGAGAACATGCACGTAGCGGTCTTGGCGGGCGGTCATTCCGCTGAGCGCGAGATCTCGCTCAATTCGGGAAAGAACGTCGTGGCGGCCCTGAAGGAGGCTGGCTACACTTCGGTGAAGCTGCTCGACACGGCTGCCGATGATTTTATGGTAACCATGGCGACCGGTGGTTTCGACGTGGCATTTATCGCCATGCACGGCGCCGGCGGTGAGGATGGTGCCATGCAGGGTGCCATGGAGACCCTGGGTATCCCCTACACGGCCTCGGGCGTGCTCGCGAGCGCCTGCGGTGCCGACAAGGAGGTCTCTAAGCTCCTATACGCCAAGGCGGGCATTCCCATTGCCCCCGGCCTTGCGCTCGAGGTGGGCGATGAAGTCGATATCGATCACATTGTCGAGGTTTGTGGCGAGCGCTGCTTTGTGAAGCCGGCCGTTAACGGCTCCAGCTATGGCATCTCCCTGGTCCACGAGCCATCCGAGCTGCCCGCGGCAATCGCCAAGGCGTTTGAGTACGGCGACAAAGTGCTGGTCGAGAAGTGCATCGATGGTACCGAGATCACCGTCGGCGTATACGGCGAAGATGACGTACGCGCCCTGCCGATTGTCGAGATTCGTAAGCCCGAGGACTGCGAGTTCTACGATCTGGACGTGAAGTATGTCGACCCTACGGATATCCATCGCATTCCGGCGCAGATTTCACCCGAGAATTACGCTCGCGCTCAGGAACTTGCCTGTGCCGCTCACAAGGCCCTCGGTTGCCTGGGTATCTCGCGCAGCGACTTTATTGTGAGCGAGGACGGCCCCGTTATCCTCGAGACCAATACCATTCCCGGCATGACCGATACGTCGCTGTATCCGGATGAGATCCGCCACACCGACGACATGACGTTCCCGCAGGTCTGTGACAGCCTGATCCGTATGGGCCTTCGTCGAGCGGGCATTGCATGCTAATCGAGGACGCGGTTTCGTCAGGAACGCCGCAGTTTGTCATCGACTCCTATGCCACGCTTGCCGACCGCGCCAAAACGCAGTCCTTCGGCCTTATCGAGGAAGATGTGATTGTCCTCGATACCGAGACCACGGGTCTTTCGGTGCAGGACAACGAGCTGATCGAGATCTCGGCGGCCCGTCTTTCGGGCCGCGAGGTCATCGACCGCTTCGATACCTTCGTGCATCCCAAACAGCTGATTCCCGCCGAGATTACCGAGCTCACGAGCATTACAAATGCCGATGTGGCAGATGCCCCGTCGGCGGTTGAGGCCGTCGCCGCTCTCGCCGATTTTGTCGGTGGCTGCCCGGTGATCGCACACAACGCCACGTTCGACCGCTCGTTTATCGAGTCGATCAAAGGCGGCGTCAACGTGAGCGATATTTGGATCGATTCGCTGGCGCTGTCGCGCATCGCGCTTCCGCGCCTGGCCTCGCACAAGCTGTCTTTTATGGCCGATCTGTTTGGCTGCGACTCGGTATCACACCGTGCCAATGCCGACGTCGACGCCCTGTGTGGCGTATGGCGCGTGTTGCTCGTGGCGCTCACCGACTTGCCCCAGGGCCTCATGGCGCGCCTAGCCGACATGCATCCGGACGTGCCTTGGTCCTATCGTCCTATCTTCTCATTCTTGGCAGGGCAGAACCCTGGTTCTATCTTCTCTCTCAGCGCCGCTCGTGCTGACGTTCTCAAGGCCGATCGCGCCGACGATCGGGTGGACGCCGATGAGCTGCCGGTTCTCAAGATGCCGAGTCGTGAGGAGATCGAGGCAGACTATGCGCCAGGTGGCCTGGTCAATCGCATGTATCCCACCTACGAGCCGCGTGATGAGCAGATCGCGATGGCGCTCGAGGTCCGCGATGCGCTGGTCACGGGCACTCATCGAGTAATTGAGGCAGGCACAGGCGTCGGCAAATCGATGGCCTATCTGGTGCCTTTTGCCGAGGCAGCACGCCGTAACAACATCACGGTTGGTATTGCGACCAAATCGAACAATCTTGCCGACCAGCTCATGTACCATGAGCTGCCAAAACTTGCCGAGCAACTGGACGGTGGTCTGTCATTTTGCGCTCTCAAGGGGTATGACCACTATCCGTGCCTGCGCAAGCTCGAGCGCATGAGCCGCGGCCAGGTCGGGATTACCACCAAGCGCGATCCGGCGGACACGCTCACGGCGGTCGCGGTCATTATGGCGTACGTCTGCCAATCAGCCGATGGCGACCTCGACTCGCTCGGCATTCGGTGGCGCAGCGTCAACCGTCCCGACTTTACGACGGCCTCGCGCGAGTGTGCTCGTCGCCTCTGCCCGTTTTTCCCTGATAAATGTTTGGTCCACGGCGCTCGCCGTCGTGCGGCGCATGCCGATGTGGTGGTCACCAACCATTCCCTGCTGTTCCGCAACGTCGCGGCCGAGGGCAGGATTTTGCCGCCGATTCGTCATTGGGTAATCGACGAGGCCCATTCCATCGAGCGCGAGGCGCGCCGTCAGTGGGCGCGTGTGGTGTCGGCGGACGAATCACGCGTTCTGTTTGAGCGTCTGGGTGGCTCGAGCACCGGCGCGCTAAGCCAGGTTTCCCGTGATTTGGCAACCTCCGAGGGCTCTACGCTCTATCTGGGCCTTACCGCCAAGGCGACGTCGACGGTTGCGCGCGCGAGCATGGCGATCGCCGGCGTGTTCGATGGCGTTCGCGAGCTCGGTCGCCGTGCCCGTGGGGGCTATGACAATGCCAATCTATGGATTGGCCCCGAGCTGCGCGAATCTGACGACTGGCATGATTTCTTACAGTCGGCCTACACTGGCATCGACGCATTGGAACAAGCTGACAAGAGCGTCGACGCGCTGGTGCAAGCCGTCGCCGCCGACAAGCCAGAGGTTGTTGTCGACCTGGGTGATATCTCGCGCCGCCTGCACGAGCTGGCCGAGAACCTAAAACTCATCATTGATGGTACCGATGAACACTACGTGTATTCGCTGCAGGTCAATCGCAGGCTGCGTGCCGGCGGAGAGTCAATGACCGCAGAGCGCATCGACATTGGCGAGGCCTTGGCAACCGAGTGGCTGCCCGAGGTTCACACGGCTATCTTTGCCTCGGCGACCATGACGGTGTCCAAAAGCTTTGAGCACTTTAACCATGCGGTCGGCCTTGATCGCATCGGTGCTTCAACGTCGTCATCGCTGCACTTGGATTCGAGCTACGACTTCGATTCGAACATGGCTGTAGTCGTTGCGGGCGATATCCCCGATCCGCGCGATCGTGAGAGCTATCTTACGGCGCTCGAGCGCGTACTGGTCGACGCCCATCTTGCCATGGGCGGATCGGTGCTCACGTTGTTCACCAATCGGCGCGACATGGAGGACCTATACGCCCGCGTTGAGCCCAAGATGGCCCGTGCGGGTCTGGAGCTCAACTGCCAGCAGCGCAACTCATCTCCTCGTCGCCTGCGCGACCGGTTTATCAACGAACCGACCTCGTCGCTTTTTGCGCTCAAGGCCTTCTGGGAGGGGTTTGATGCCAGCGGCGAGACGCTGCGCTGCGTCATCATTCCCAAGTTGCCGTTCTCGAGCCCCACGGACCCGCTCTCGTGCGAGCGCAACCTGCGCGAAGACCGCGCATGGGCGCGCTATTCGCTGCCCGAGGCGGTGCTCGAGGTTAAGCAGGCCGCGGGGCGTTTGATTCGCTCGTCGACCGATAGCGGTGTGCTGATCTTGGCGGATCCTCGCCTGGTGACGAAGGGCTACGGAAAGAAGTTCTTAACGTCGCTGCCCACGAGCTCCTACCAGCGCATCGAATCGGCACAGATCGGTCACTATCTGCAACTGTGGCGCGCACGCCACGAGCGGCGGCGCTAAAGCGGACAGACGAGAGTTTTTGCCATATCGCACAGACGCTTTGACAGGGTGGGGTCATCCAAGATGCGGATGGCTCCGCCCGCTGCGATTATCTGGCTCAGTAGCCAACGCTCGGAGCCGTAATGCACGGTTACCGTTGCCATGTCTGCCCCGCTGCGCTCGATGAGGGTGATGCCGGCCCAGTCCAGATGCTCCGCCATATCGAATGGCATCAAGAGCTTTGCGCTACGCTGCGTCCGGGCAAGGGAATCGTGGAGGGATGCGACGTCCGGTGCGTGAGGCACGACGGAGTCTTCCGTCAAGGTGAGTCCCTCGATTTTATCCATGCGATAGGTGCGCTGCTCATCGACTGCGATGTCCCAGGCAATCAGGTATGTTTGGTCGCCGTTTGCCGTAATGCGCAAGGGGTCGACCAGACGCTCGCGTGGCCGTGCATCGTCCATCGAGCGATACGAGATGAGGCAGCGAACGCCGTCCTGAATGGCGCAGCTCAGCTGCTGCCAGTGCGACCCGTGGTTGACGGTGTCAAAGACGCACTGGTTATAGCCGAGCTCTTCGGGTAGAAGAGCGTGTCGAATCCGAGCTGCCGTCTGCGGCTCGATCCCCAACGATTCAAGTTCGTGGTTGAGCACAGCGCCCTCGGCGGCACTCAGGCGCAGCGGTAGCACACGTCCGGCGTCACCGGTGAGGACCACACGCTCGCCGTGGCATTCGCAGATGATGCGCGCACCCGATTCTCGGTCCGCGAGCGTCGAGACGATCTCGAGAATCTCGTCGAGCGATATTCCCGTGATGTCAAAGCGGCCGCAAATTTCGGTTCGTGTCATGCCGCTCTCGCCGGAGGCGTAGAGGGCCTCCATGATGTCGATGGCGCGCGAGAGTCTCTGCTCGCTGGTGAGTTTACGCACGGGCATGCTCGTGCACCGTCCTTTCAATGAGGCGGTTCCACGCCTGCTTGAGCGATTTGGGGGCCATGGGCCTCATGCCGTCCATGGCGCGGGCCATGCAAAATGAGGCGGCGGCTTCAAGGTCGCGCACGTCAACGGTCCAGATCCATCCCGCATCGGTGTGTGCGAGCTCACCTCGCCCGCGCGTGAGGCCGTTGATCATATCGATCTGCGTCTGCGGGGCGAACGAGAACGTAGCCGCAACGGGCGGGCGGTCGGCAAAATCGAATTCAAAGAACAGGTAGTCGTTGAGATTGAAGTCTGCAGGGATGGCGTAGGCCTTCGAAGGACGCCAAGCGCGAACGATACGGTCGCAGCGGAATGTCCTGATGTCGTCGGTGGCATTGTCGAGGCCGCAGAAGTACGCAACGCCCTCGCGCTCGAACATGCCGTAGACGCAGACGGTACGCTCTTTCTGCTCACCGCGTCCGTTCTGATATAAAAATCGCAGCGCGCATCGCTCGGCAAAGGCGCTCCATACCGCATCGACGGTGGGAGAGCGGCGGATCGGTGCTTCGTCCGCCGTCGTCCTGCCGGTGAGGTAGGCAATCTTGGAACGAATATCGGCAAGCGGCGCGGCAAAAGTGGATGAGCCGGCCGCTATTGTCTGGTCGATAGCGTTGAGCAGGATATCGGCGTCGTCTGCGGTGATGAGGCCGCCTGCCGCAAACGTGTGCTCGCGGTCGATTGTCCATGAGCTTTCCTCGGTCTCCTGCGCGCCGGCGGGGCGAACCTCCTTGATTAAGATGCCGCGTTCGAGCAGTTTGTCACGATCGCGCCGAAACTTGCGCTTATCCGAGTCGATATTGCCCGAGCCATATCCCAGGTCAGAATCCAAGACGATCTGCTCGGTCGTCAGCGGTTTGGGGGAGCTGTTGAGCACAAAGAAAAGATTGAGGATGCGCTGAGTCGTTTTATCGAAACTGGGCTCCGAATTCCCCTTTTTAATTGTCGCGGTCGCGTCGCTTGCCGTCATAGAGTCCTCGCATGAGAAGGTGGTTTGCTGCCATGATTTTAGTCCGATATGGAGATTAGGCTATATCCTTGTCCGCTCGGGGCGTTAAGATGGCCCGAATTCGGTCGTTTGCGCTCGCTCGGGGTATACTTTCGACTATATACGGTTCTAATGTGCATGCATTGGGCCTATTTGTCGGATTATGGATGTGGAGCGCACATGGCGAACACCCAGAACTATATTAACCACCTGCTGCAGAACACCGGCATCACGCCGGCATGCAGCGAAGAAGAGCGCTTGGCTGCCGAGGATATCGCTCAGATCTTCCGCAACCACGGCTTTGATCCCGAGGTTCAGGAGTTCAATGCCCCGGCGCCCAGCAGGTTGGCATTTGCCGTTACCGGTATTCTTGCGTTTGCCGGCGCCCTGCTGATGGGCATCGGCGGCGGCATCGGCTTGGTCGGCACCTTGCTGGCCATTGTCGGTGCCGTTCTTTACGTGCTCGAGCGCACGGGCCACCCCGTGGTTTCGCGCCTGGGCAAGACGGGCGTGAGCCAAAATGTCATCGCCTACCACAAGGCCTCGGGCCCGCTCGCGTCTCCGCGCAACCGCCCGGTGGTCGTTGTCGCACACTACGACTCTCCCCGTGCTGAGCTGCTCGCCCGCGAGCCCTATGCTTCGTATCGTGCGCTCATCGCCAAGCTGTTGCCCGTTGCCACGGTTGCCCCTGCTGCCGTTGCCATCTTGCGTATCCTGCCGCTCCCCGGCGCGCTCAAGGTTCTGCTGTGGATTGTCGCGATCCTCGCTTCCCTCGTTGCGCTCGCCAACGCGGCAAACATCATTTCTAACCGTTTTGTGCTTCCCTATACGTCCGGCGCAGTGTGCAACAAGTCTTCTGTCGCCGCTATGCTCGGCGTTATGGACAACGTTGCTCCCTTCCAGGGCGAAAACGAGTTTCCCGACGATGTTCCGTTCGATACCTATTTTGGGGAGCAGAAGCGTCGTGCCGAGGAGATGGCGCGCGCAGCAGCGGAGTATGCCGCGGCCCAACAGCAAAACGACTACGGCAACACCATCGAGTATGAAGAGCCTACCTACGCCGAGGACGAGTTCGGTCAGCCGATTGCTCCCGACGCTCAGACCGAGCCCGAACAGGGCGAGGCTTTCGACGAGCAGATCGAGGGCTTTGAGGGTGCGTCTGCCGACGAGACGCTGATTGGCGCCATCGTGCCCGAGGATCAGAATCAGGCTGTCCAGGCCGAAGAGTTCAATGACGAGGTTCCCACTGCCGAGCCGGCGGAGGAGCCTGTCGCGGCCGAGCCCGAGCCCAGGCTCTATCGCAATGCCGCCGGCAACATCCGCTTTGGTTCGGATGCCATCCGTGCGCTCGGAATGCTTCCCGAGTCCTGCACGCTCGATTACGAGGAAGGCGAGGAGCCGACGTTTGAGCCCGAGCCTGCCCCCGTCGTGACTGCATCTGCGCCCGTTGTCGCCGTGGATGATGAGTCTGCCGCGGTTGCCGCTGCCGTTGCCGAGCCCGAGGCGGTGTCCGCGATCGATCCCGCGGCAGGACTGGACATTTTGGCTCCCGCCGCGCCGACGCAAGACGTTACGGACGAGCCTGACGACGATTACGCTGAACAGCCGAGGCGCGTGTCTTACGAGAGCGATACTGATTTCTCGGCCGAGATTCCCGCGGCAACGCCCCATGCCGATATTGCATCCGCGTTCTCTTCGATTGGCGCCAGCGCTTCCAACTTCTTTAAGGGTGCGCTTGCAAAGGGCAGGAAATTTGTCGACGATTTCGAGGGGAAGCGCGCTGCCGCACGCGAGGCTGCCGAGCAGGAGGCTATCGCTCAGCAGCAGGCAGCCGAGGCGGCACGTGAGCGCGCGGCGCAAGAGTTCGAGCAGAACGAGGCTATGCAGTCCGTGCCTGTCGACGCCGCCGAAGCTACGACGTCCTTTGAGGCTCAGCAGCACGTCGATAGCACCATGTCGTTTGATGCCGCGCAGTTCGATTCCACGATAACGTTTGAAAAGCAAGGCACCGCGATTGCCGAGCCCCTTCCTGTTTCCGATGAGCAGGGCGACGCGGCAGACGATGACGAGCCTATTGATGCTGCCGAAATCCAAGATGTCGCCGGGCACGAGCCCGTCGAGGTCAACTGTGACGAAGAGCAATACGCGGCAGCCGATCAAGGTGATTCGACCGAGGTCGAGCAGGAGGAGGTGCCTGCGGTTTCCGAGGCTCCCGAGACAGATGAGTCGAGGCCTTACTCCACGCAGATTTTCACCATGCCGACCCCGAGTGGTTCCGGTGCCACGGTTGCCGATGTTGCTCCCACCCAGGACGAAACGGTCGATTCCCTTATGGCCCAGATTTCCTCCCAGGCATCACCGCGTCCGCAGGTGAATGTTCCCGATCCGGCGTCGGCTCCGTCGCCTGCACCTTCCTCGTCTCCGCTAGCTTCGGTCCCCGATCCGTCGCTGCCGTCGATGAAGCAGGCAAACGTTGCGTCTCGCACGTCGCTGTTCGACCTTCCCGACCCCTCCGCACAGGTCAACGACCCCTTTGCTACCGCTCAGGGTCCCGAACCCACATCGGCACCCGTTGCGCCTCCTAGGCCCGTTGCGTCGGGCGCACAGCCGATCGAGACCATTTCGGCTCCCGCCCCGGCGGCACCCAAGTCTCGCAAGCGCGGCCTGGGCGGCCTGTTCGGTCGTAAAAAGAAAAACGAACAGGACAGCATGAGTGACTGGCTGGGCGTCGAAGACGATTACGATGCCAAGAAGTCCGGTCGCGGCATCGGTTCGTGGGATAATTTCGAGGACGATAACGATGGCTGGAAGGGCGGCGCTACGTCTTCCGACGGCGCTTCTTCCGAAGATATGCTCTCGGCTGTTGCCTCTATGGGTGACGATGAGCTGCTCGGTCACGATATCTGGTTTGTGGCAACGGGCGCCTCGGATTGTGATGGCGCCGGTGTGAAGGCCTTCTTGGCTTCGCATCGCGATAAGCTCCGCGGCGTATTCTTCATCAATCTTGAATCCGTCGGCGCCGGTAGGCTTTCGGTGGTGACGGTTGAGGGCGAACAGCAGCTGCTCAAGGGCGATCGCCGCATCATGAACCTGGTCAGCAAGGTGTGCAAGTCGTTCCATGTCGATTGTGGCGCGCTCGAGATGCCCTATGCCAAGACCGATGCCTATGCCGCGCTCGAGGCGAGCCGCCGAGCCCTCACCATCGCCGGCGTGGACGGCACGCGCCTGGCTTGTGCTCGTACCGAGGACGACCTGCCCCACAATGTCAACCCGACGAACATTGCCACGGTATCCGAGGTCGTGACCGAGGTTATCCGCCGTTCGTAGACGGAGCTCTAAGGAGTCAACGTGTTTTCGTATATTAAGCGCCATTGGCCTGTCTACGTGATTTTGACCTTGATTGCCATTGCGTTGGGGTTTGGAGCCGCCTATATCGTGGGCGCGAAGGGCTCGACCCCCGCCTCCGCAATCAGCGAAGAGGTGGAGCAAGAACAGAGCACGGGTGCCGATGGGATTCCTGAGTCCGAGCAAGCAATCGTTGATGGTGGATCTTCGTCTGCAGAGTAGATACAGCGATTTAAATGATTGAAAGCGGGCGAGCCGGGGGACTGGCTCCCCCGCTTTTTCATCGCGCTAGCGCTTCTTTGGGATTGACCTAAGGCGAGCGAACCATAGGGCTGCGGCACCCGAGGTCAGGAGCGCGGTGATGCAAGCGGCGATGGGAGCTGATCCTGTTGCCGGTAGGTCCTGCGGTAGGGTACAGCGTTGAATGACACGGTCCTCGTCATGTGACTCAAGTTTATCGCCGCCGCCGTTGCGGCAAAGATCGACGCGTGCGCTGTTGGTGAGTGCAGTTTGGGGTGTGTAAGCCGACGTTGCCTGCATGTGCACGACTGCGCCCCGAGCATCTGTGCCAAGGATTGCTTTGGCATCGTCAAGGTCGTCGTGCTCATCTTTGAGATCATCGCGGGTCCAAGAATCCGTATCGCTTCGAGTCGTAAAGTCGGCGGCTACCGCACCGTATTCAATGCGAATGCCCGTTACGACGGTATTGGATGCAAGGTCGAGTTCTTTCGCCTCGAGTGTGGCGGATTCCGTGGTCGAGACATCCGCCTTCCAGAGGTGCCAGCCGTCGTAATCGACGAGGCGGCAATCTTCACCCAGACTCTCTTTTACTTCGTCGGACTCAAGCCAAGGATTTTCGTGCCCATCGTCAAGCGTCGCGTTTGCCGGCTCATCGACGTCTGTCGAGTCCAACGGCGTCGTGCGATACCACACGTTGCACAGACCGTTGAGGTCGCCGATGGCGACGGGGGTTTCGATTGAGACGAATCTCGCCGTATCGTCCTCGGCACACTCAAGATCATCGGTAATTGTGAACTCATCAACCCAGGTAGCTGAATCGTTTCGAGCGTCGATGGTATAGGAGAAAAGACCGTCCGTATTGGTTTGCGTTGCGGCGCGATTTTTACCATCGCCGTTGGCCAGCAGACCCTTCCCGATAGGTTGGACAAGCTCCTGACGCTTGTCGACCTGTCCTTTGATCTCGATGGACGCATCCTTCATCGCGACGGATTGGACTTCTCCCGTATCCTTTATTTCAAACGTTATCTCCTCGGCAAGGTCATAGGTCCGCGGAGACATCATTTCGCGCAACGAGTAGGTGCCGGGTGCAAGATGTTCGACGCGGTGCGGCTTGTCGGATGAGGTCCAGGAGTCTATTTCGGTTTTATCGGGACCATATAAGGTGAGTTGTGCGCCTTTCACTTCCTGCTCTCCGCTTGCATCGACCTTGGAGATATCAACCTTGGTGTAATTGTCGGATACGTTAAGCCGTGCTTCTACAACGGGTGTTTTCTGGTCGGCATAAGCGAGGTCTACGATATGGGGCGTCCGGTCGAGTAAGAAGCCTGCCGGCGCTTGAGTCTCGACAACCTCGTAGCGTGCGGTGCCAGATCCCAGCGGGAGGTCGTCCGCGCGTGCTTCTCCAGTTTCATCCGTTGTGACGGTAGCGACAGTCTCACCGTCGAGCGCGGCAATGCTACCGTCGGGGCGCACGATATCACCCGAGGCACGGATCTCAAAGATGGCGCCCGCGAGGCTGCTGCCGTCTACGACATCGGTTTTAACGATCCTGATGTTTCCGGTCGCGGCGTGGTCATAATACGAGGCGATTGCAACGGGCGTTAGGTTCATGTCGGCGGGTATGTTTACCTCGATCTCTTTGCCGACAAGATAGGGCTCTTTGGCCGAGGTTTCGCGTACATAATAGGTGCCCGGCACGAGCGATTCGGGCAGTGTGACGGTCCCGGTCGCGTCAGTCGTAAAGGTGTCCATTACGTTATGTGCTGGATGCCAGCAAGTTTGTGAGACAGGTTTGTGATTGCTGTCGAGGAGTTGGAAGGTGAATCCGGCTAGGGGAACAGAAGCGCCTGTTTGGGCATCGCGTTTTACAATCTGGAGATGCGTCGACAGAGCGTGGTTGTCCACGATATATTGAAGCTCGGCGCCGTCGGAAATCTGATTGGCCTCGACGGTCCATTCCCCTGCACGTTTAAAACCCTCTGGGACGGTTTCCGGAACCTCACGAACCGTGTAGCCGGCGCGGTCGTATGGGATGGCTCCGTGGACACCGGCGGGTCGCTTGCCTGCGCCAAACCATGCTTCGGGCTGATCTTTGGTGGAGGCAAAGCCATAGATGTTTGTGGTCAGTGTGCCAACAACCTGCTGAGAGCTGTTACTGACAACCTCAAAGACAACATCTCCTGCCGGCTGCTCCAGGCCGGATTGATCGCTATTGCCGTAGTCCTTGAATTTTGAAATCTCAAGGTTAAACGCAATGGGGATATCGGAAACGCGAGATTCGATCTCGACCACGCCTGAATCGCCGAGCTGGTCGGCTCCAACGGTATAGGTCCAGCTGTCGTTGGATGGCAGGTAGCCCTCGGGGGCTTTTGACTCATAGATGGTAAAAGTTCCCAGGGGGACATCGGTGAGGGTGGCCCGACCGCTTTCGTCAGTCGTGAGAATTTGCGACCATCCAGGGGTTGATTGCGACACACACGTGAACTCTGCTCCTGCGAGTGAAGATCCCACCTGGGGGCCGGCATTCGTCGCGGCATCGAGTTTTACGACATGCAGGGTGATGGCGCCGGGTTGTTCATCGATGGCGACCTGCCCGCCGTCATTCCCCGTGGTAAAGGCAACGCGATCGGGGCGGGGGACATAGCCGGCCGGCGCCTTCGTTTCAACTAGGTAGTATGCCGTGTTGGGTAGGAGTGTTGCCTGTGCTCGACCGTTGCCGTCCATCTGGATGGTGCCGACACATGCGTCGCTGGCGCTCTCAAAAATATCGAATGTTGCCCCGGTAAACTGATAGGTATTGTTTCCGCTGGTAATAACAGTGTTCGCAGACTGCTTTTGGAAGGAAACAGAGACCGCTGGCAGTACATAGAGCATGTCTTGACGTCTGCTGCCGCCCGATACGGTTCCTAGATAGCGCCGCGCGCGGTGCGGAGCGGCTTTGATGCTTCCTGATTTTGCGCTGTCGTGGAGCCACCGCGCAGCCGCCACGACTTCATTGTCGGCGGTAAATTGCCCGCTCTTGGTTTTGCCCTGAGCGGTCGTGTAGGAGTAGGTGCCGTCGACATGGGTAGTGCCGTTGAGCATCCATACGGCAAGCTGGGTGGCGGCGCGGGCGCGATCGGGTGAAAGATGGTAACCGCCAAACGACGCGGCGGTAGGATATCCGTGACAAACGATTGCTGCGAACTCGTCGTCGAGCCACACCCAGCCTTGATCAAAGTTGAGCCATGGGCCGCCCGGCTTGGTGGGGCCGGGACGCTCCTGGTTCATGCAGTAGGCAATCGAGGCGTCTTGAGCTTCATACTTGCCGATAAAGAAGGGCCCACAATTATCGCTGATAGTGCGGAAGCCGAGCTGGTCGTAGCCATCGACGGCAAATGCGGCTCCCGGTGCCAGGCAGCCGAAAAGCAGGAAGAGGAGCAGGAGCAGCGGACCTGTTGCGATTGCGCTGTGGACAGAGTGCGTGGGTGCGTTGGACATGGCTGCTCCTTATCCCTCGTGCGCCGCACGGGGAGGCTGCGACGCGTAGGATGAGGCTACCCCCGAGGTTCATGCGGGTAAGTACCGGAGCCTGACCAAAAGCTTGCCCAATTCCTGACAAATTGAGCTCAAATACAACAATCAAGCAAAAGCGCAGGTAGAAGATAAGGTGAACAGGAAGTCAAAGGTCCTCGTCTCCACAATTGACGCGATTTTCAAACGAATCTCCACAGCTAAAACAAGCATCGCCACCCTTGTATCGAACAAGACAACCGCGTTATACTATCCCCCACATATGCGGGCATCGCCAAGTGGTAAGGCATCAGCTTCCCAAGCTGACACTCGCGGGTTCGAGTCCCGTTGCCCGCTCCATTCGAATTTCAGGCACGGTAACGTTTCGTTACTGTGCCTTTTTCAATAAAGTGCCGGGACTCGAACCCGACAGGGTGCGAGCGTTAAATAAACGCGAAGCGTTTATAGCGAGCAGGCAAGGTCGCCGATAGGCGACCGCAGCCGGTGCGGATTTGCGAAGCAAATACGCGGACGTCCCGTTGCCCGCTCTATCAGCCAAGGGGGATGCTGGGACACTCGGTTCGATCCGGTCTCCTTCGACGGCTTTGAGGACCGGGGCATGCTGACCACAGCCGGCGTGCGTCCGCGACGCGGACGCACGGACGTCCCGTTGCCCGCTCCTGCTTCAAAATGTTAGGTTCATGCCTGCTGCCCATACTTGCACCTGCGCACGGTACAATGGTTGGGTTACGACCAACGTGCCAATAACCAAAAAGGAGCCGCTATGATCGATCGCTATACCCGCCCGGAGATGGGACACATCTTCTCCCTCGAGAACAAGTACGCCATTTGGCAGGAGATCGAGGTCCTGGCCTGCGAGGCCCAGGCGGAGCTCGGCAAGATCGGCATTTCTAAAAACGAAGCCCAGTGGATCCGCGACCACGCCAACTTTGAGAAGGCAAAGGTCGATGAGATCGAGGAGGTCACGCGCCACGATGTCATCGCCTTCCTGACCAACATGAAGGAGTACATCGACGCCGATGTTCCCGAGGGCGACCCCAAGCCCAGCCGCTGGGTTCACTACGGTATGACCAGCTCCGACCTGGGTGATACTGCTCTGTGCTATCAGCTTACTCAGGCGTGTGACCTGATTATCGAGGACGTCAAGAAGCTCGGCGTGATCTGCAAGCGCCGCGCCTTCGAGGAGCGCAATACGCTTTGCGCTGGCCGCACCCATGGCATCCATGCTGAGCCGATGACCTTCGGCATGAAGTTTGGCTCTTGGGCATGGGAACTCAAGCGCGACCTTGATCGTCTTGAGGATGCTCGCAAGAACGTTGCCTTCGGTGCCATCTCCGGTGCCGTCGGCACCTACAGCTCCATCGAGCCGTTCGTCGAGGAGTACGTCTGTGAGCACCTGGGTCTGGTTCACGACCCGCTGTCCACGCAGGTCATCAGCCGCGATCACCACGCCTATCTTGCCGGCGTGCTTGCCACTACAGCGGCCACCTGCGAGCGCATCGCGACCGAGGTCCGCAACCTGCAGAAGACCGATACACTCGAGGCCGAGGAGCCCTTCCGCAAGGGCCAAAAGGGCAGCTCCGCCATGCCACACAAGCGCAACCCCATCACCATGGAGAAGGTCTGCGGTCTGTCGCGCGTCGTGAAGTCCAACGCCCAGGTCGCCTTCGACAACGTCGCCCTGTGGCACGAGCGCGACATTTCACACTCTTCCGCCGAGCGTGTCGCCCAGGCCGATAGCTTCATCGCGCTTGACCATATGTTCCAGTGCCTCATTCGCGTTATCGACGGCCTGCAGCTGTATCCGGCCCGCATGATGGCCAATCTCAACAAGACCCGCGGCCTCATCTTCTCCTCCAAGGTCCTGCTTGCCCTCGTCGATACGGGTATCACCCGCGAGGATGCGTACGCCATTGTGCAGGAGAACGCCATGGCCACCTGGCACGAGGTGCAGGATTGTGTCTCTGGCCCCACCTTTAAGGAGCGTCTCGAGGCCGATCCGCGCTGCACCGTCAGCCAGGAGAAGCTCGACGAGATTTTTGATCCGTGGGACTTCCTCACCCGCATCGATACGGTCTTCGATCGCCTGGAGCAGCTGAGCTTCGAGTAGGGTTAACCTAATTCGACCGCTTGCGGATGCATTTCAACCTTTGGCGCCTTGCCCGTCTTGGGCGAGGCGCTTTTTTTACTGTCGCATATGCGCCCGGGTAATAAAATGAACTCCGACTGCTGTTTCGATGAAAGGGGGCACGTGCCCAGACGCATCAAGCGGGCCACCATCGTCTCGTTTACGCTCATACTCCTTGTTGCCGTCTGTGCGGGCGCCCTGACGTATACCGTTCGAAGCAGTTCTTCCTCCTCGAATGAAGCCGATAGAGATCTCCCGGTGCTCAAAATCGGCGTTACGGATAACGACCCCTATGTGTATGTCGATACCACGGGCGATTACGCCGGTATCGATATCGACATCGCCCGCGAGGCCTGCAAGCGTGCGGGGCTCAAGCCACAGTTTGTCGATATTGACTGGAACGATCGCGACCGGCTGCTCAAAAACGGTGATATCGATTGCCTGTGGTGTGACTATTCTCCCTGTTATCGCGAGGATAAGTATTACTGGACCGAGCCGTATCTAACCGTGACGGTCTCGGTTGCCGCCAAGAAAACGAGTGGCATCAAGTCCTTGGCGCATCTCGATGGAAGCAAGACCATCGCGGTGATTGCGGGCTCGGTGAGCGAACGCCGACTGCTCGCAGGGGATCTGGAAATCTCGCCGGACGTGCAAATCAAATCGTATGGTTCTGCCGAGCTCTGCAAAGCCGCCCTCGCCAAAGGGTATGTCGACTGTTGGATGGCGGACGTTCAGCCGCTTGATCGACTTGTCGCCCAGTATCCCGGCCTTTACCGCGTGTTCGCTGACAACGTTATGACGGTTGACCTTGGCGTCGCGTTTAAGGACGGCTATGAGGGGGAGTACGTCAAAAACCTCAATACCGTGCTGTTCGAGATGGATCGAGATGGCACGATTGAGCGCATTGTGGGCAAGTACAAGGCGGGGGCGACGACGGACGGGCAAGGAGCGGAATCATGACAAATGATGAGCGCCGCTTACGCCGAAAGGCATTAGTCACCGTGGCTATCTGCGTTGTGGCCAGCGCTGCTTTGTTGGGTCTGCTGTATGTGGTCGGCACGCATCGCTGTCTCGATAAAACGCTTGGGTTTGGCCAGGAAACCATGGTGTTTTTAAAAAACGCCTGCGAAAAATATGACCGATATGAACAGGGAAGAAAAACCGAGGCGACGCACAATTTGGATGCCGCGCTCGAGTCGTTTGCGACGTTCTTGCCACCTGATCACGTTGAAGTCAACGATGACCTCGTCGAGGAGTACGTCCATACCGAGCACCTTTCGGGAATGTTGGTCATGGACGCCGACGGTCATATGGCCGCTCATTACGATATCGACGGTCGCGATCCGCTGATGCTATGGCGAGAGGAGCTTGCCTGTTCGTCGGTCGCATCGATGTACCGAGGCTCCAAGGTGTCCTACTCGACGGTCGTTGAGCGTCGAGATGTCGACTTTGCCGTGAGTGTTGTTCCGTACGGTGATGGCGTAGCGCTGGGGTATCGATCGCTTGCGCCCGAGCCCGCCGATGATTATTCGTATACGATCGCCGACGTGCTCGTGAACAACACATTCCATCAGAGCCCAACGGTGTTCGTGATGCGCGATGCACAAATCGTTTCTTCAAACGATTCGACCGTCGATATAACTCTCGCCCGGCTTCTTGCCGATAGCGGAATTGATTGGAAAGACGAAGGCTTATCACGTGTCGAATATCGGGGAAGTACCTGGTATGCCGTGCGTGCGGCGTATAAGGACTATCGCCTGTTTGCGCTCTATCCCAAATCTGAGGTCATGTCGGGCAGGATTTCATTTATCACTGCCGGCGTACTGGCGTTCCTGGTGTTTTTGGTTGTAGTGCTGTTGGTGCGTATCGTCGCCGATCGTCGCAATTTGGCCGAAAAGGACAAGCAGCTCGGCATCATCAATGCCATCAGTTCCACGTATGAGTCGACCCTCCTGTTGCATCTCGACACGCTTGAGATCGAGGGGATTAACATGTCGCCATCGGTGGCGAAGATATTTGCCGAGCACTCCGAGGCATATGACTTTTTTGCAACGGTTTGCCGAGACATTGTGAGTCCCGAAAGTCGCGAGGCGGTCATGGAACTCTTAGATATAAAGACGCTTCGGGATCGTATGGAGGGCGTGCCGTACTTGGATGCCGAGGTACGAGACTGCCGAGGTACGTGGTATTCGCTGCAGGTTGTTCCACAGCGCCGCGATGAGCGGGGTCGACTGGAATCGGTCGTCGTGGCAACGCATAACATCTCGATGACAAAGCGCGCCGAGGAGCTTTCTTTCCAGGACAAGCTGACGGGACTTCGCAATAGAAATTACCTTGAGTCCCTTGGCGACGACCTGGTGAACGAGTCCCTGCCCGTGAGTGTGATCATGATGGACTGCAATTTCCTCAAGCGTACCAACGATCTCTACGGTCACGAAATGGGCGATGAGCTGCTACGGCGTACGGCGTCTGTATTGAGGCGGGCGGCAGGCGAGAAATATGGGGTATGTAAAATCTGAGGTTGAAATTGAGGGCAGCGTCCAACCTATAGCTGCATGTAGGCCAAAAGGGTGTTTGGTAATTCTGTGGTTGAAAAGTCTGAGTCTTTTTGTAAAATCTGTGGTTGACAGAAAGGGTCAGATATGCCGGAGCAAAGAAGCACATTCGATTACGTCAGTGAGATTTGGAGCATCGCCGAATACGTGCGCGATGTGATCCGCCCAGCCGACTACAACAAGCTCGTCCTCCCCTTCGCGCTGTTGCGGAGATTGGAGTGCGCCTTGGAGCCGACCCGCGACGCGGTGTGCAAGGCCGTGGAGAAGTACGAGCCGACGTTGGGGCGTGAGAACGAGATCTACTGCACGTTCTCGGGCAAGTCCTTCTATAACGTGACCAGCTTCCGGCTCAATGATCTGGGAATCGACCGCACCCTTGACGCGCTCATGGAATACATTGACGGGTTCAGCCCGAACGCGAGGGACATCCTGACCAAGTTCAAGATTCGGGAAACCTGTCAGGATCTTCAGAACGAGGGCATGCTGCATGAGGTGTGCATGCGATTCGCCGGCTTCGATTTGAGCCCGGAAGCCGTCCCCGATCGCATGATGAGCGACATCTACGAGCATCTGATCCAACGATATGGCGAGGAGATTGCGCAGGGGGCCGAGGACTTCATGACTCCCCGCGACGTGGTCAGGCTTGCCGTCAGTCTCATCTTCGCCAACGAGGATGAATTCCTCAATTCCGATAACGGCAGTATGCGAAGCCTGTATGACGCACATGCGGTACCTGCGGGTTCATCAGCGACGCGCTCGACGTGCTGGAGGAGTGGAAGACCCGGTCGAACGCGAAGGCCCCGGCCACGATCATCCCCTACGGTCAGGAGTCGGAGGGCGTGACTTGGGCGGTGGGCAAGACGAACCTGCTGCTGCGCAACGTCGGCAACGCGGGACAGGACAGGTTCGACTCCATGCGTGACCTGTCCGAACACATCATGCATGGGGACACCCTCTCGGACGACAAATTCGAGGGAGAGACGTTCAATTACCAGTTGACCAACCCTCCCTACGGCAAGGAATGGAAGAAAGAGAAGCAAGCGGTGCTTGAGGAGGCCAAGCTCGGCTTCAAGGGACGTTTTGGAGCGGGGCTGCCGGCCATCAGCGACGGCAGCATGCTGTTCATCCAGAATGTGGCCGCCAAGCTCGCCCCCATCGAACAAGGCGGCGGTAAGGCCGCGATAGTGCTTTCCGGCAGCCCCCTGTTCAACGGCGACGCCGGTTCCGGACCGTCGAACATCCGCAGATGGCTGTTCGAAAAGGATTACATCGACTGCATCGTGAAACTGCCCACCGAAATCTTCTTCCGTACCGGCATCAGCACGTACATCTGGATACTGTCGAACAAGAAGCCCGAAGGGCGCCGAGGCATGATCCAGCTCATCGACGCGTCGGACAAGCGTATCCCCTTGAAGAGGAATCTGGGAAACAAGCGGTACGAGATCAGCGACGAGCAGATCGATTGGATCACCCGCACCTATATCGACGGGCATGACCACGGCAACAGCGTCATCGTGCCCGCCAGCGAATTCATGTACCGCCAAGTCACCACGCGTCGCCCCTTGCGCATGTGCATCACCATCGACAAGTCGAGGACCGACGACCTGTTCGAGTCCTCCAAACCCATGAAGAACCTGTCGGAAGCCAACAAGCAGGTGATTCGGGACTACTTCGCTGAGCACGACGGCGAGACTTGGAACTACGAATGGTCGTACACCGCGTGCAAGGAGCTCGGCAAACTCATGGACAAGCCGAAACCCACAGGGGACCAGCTCCAGAAGGCCATCGTCAACGTGTTCGGAGTCCGGGACCCCGAGGCCGACGCAGCCCGTACCCCGAAAGGCAACACGGTCTACGACCCCGAGGCCAACGACAAGGAGAACATCCCCTACGGCATGGACTTCGACGAATACATGGCCACGGAGGTACTTCCCTACGCGCCGGACGCCGTCATCGACTACAAGGTCAAGGACGACCACGGGCCGCTACAGGACGGGCAGACCGGCGTGGTCGGCACCAACATCAGCTTCAACCGATACTTCTACAAGTACGAACAGCCACGCGACCCGCAGGACATCGCAGCGGAAATCCTCGACCTCGAAGACGGCATCGAAGACTTCATGAAGGAATTCCTCAAATGAGAACCCGAAGCGAAATCAACAGCACCGAATGGTTTGGCCATATCCCAAACGGTTGGGAAATGCGACCAATTAAAGCATTATTCCGATTCAGCAAAGGACTGAGTATTACAAAAGCAGACTTATCTGAATGTGGCGCTCCAGTCATTAGCTATGGGCAGATTCATTCCAAAGACTATGACGGGACAGGCATTACCGAATCTTTGATTCGTTATGTACCAAAATCCATCGCCCAAAGTTCAAATTCCTCATACGTGAAGCACGGAGGATTCATATTCGCCGATACGTCCGAAGATCTTGCTGGCGTAGGAAATTGTGCTTATAACGATGGGAATGAAGACCTTTTTGGCGGCTATCACACGATAGTGGCTAACCCATTACTCTCATCGGAGAATAAGTATTTCGCTTACTTGTTTAGAACGGATGCATGGCGTAAGCAACTGCGTAAACAACTTGTCGATGTAAAGCTATTCAGCGTGAATCAAAGCATTCTTGGCGAATCATATGTTGCGGTTCCGCCTTTGGATGTTCAGCGTTCGATCGTTGCCTTCTTGGATTCGCGGTGCAAACCTATCAATGAAGCCATCGCCCGCCATCGGATAATCATCGACAAGCTGGAAGACTATCGGAAGGCCGTCATTACAAAAACAGTCACAAAAGGACTCAACGATAACATTCCCATGAAGGATGTGGGAATTGGACGTGTCAAGAATATGCCCGCAAATTGGTCGGTTACAAAGGTGAAGTTCATCGCAAAAGTCATTCCCGGCGCTACGCCCAAAAGTACTATTTCAGCATTCTGGAACGGAGATATTCCTTTTGTGACTCCGGCGGACTACATAACCGAAGACCATTACATCGAGCATTGGGCTAGAACCATTACCGAAGAGGGTATGAATTCTTGTTCCACCAGTGTGTTGCCTCCGAACAGTGTCATCGTGTCCAATCGCGCTCCGATTGGACTTGTAGCCATCAATAAGGTTCCTGTTTGCACCAATCAAGGTTGCAAAGGACTTGTTGTGAAAAGCCGGGAATATAGCCCCGAATACCTATACAGGCTGCTTTCCGTCGCAGATGATGCCCTCAATGCTCTAGGTAATGGTACGACATACCAGGAATTGTCTGGAAAGGCCCTGTCCGATTTCGTAATTCAAAAACCGCCCTTGGATGTTCAGCGTTCAATTGTTGCTTTCTTGGATTCACAGTGTGAATCGATTAACAAGGCCATCGCCAGTCATCGCGTGATCATCGACAAGCTGGAGGAGTATCGCAGGGGTCTGATTTTCCATGCGGTGACTGGTCGTATTGATTGCACGGGAGGTGCGCGATGAGCGTGAGTGACGGTCTGCACAGGGAGGATGCGTTCGAACGGTACCTGTCGCGTGCTATCGCGGGGCTGGAGGGCGAGAACGGCTGGCGGGTGAGCCCGGACGATACGGGGTTCGACCCGCAAACGGCGTTATACATGCCGGATTTCATCGAATTTCAGGAACGGGTAGCGCCGGAAAAATTGGAGAAGATGCGCGCATCCATGGGCGGGAACTGGGAGAACAACCTGCGCATGCAGCTGGTTTCCGCCTTGCGGGACGACGGCACGATAGACGTGATTCGCCACGGATTCAAAATGGCGGGCTATCAGACGATCATGGGTTCGGCCCCGTATCCGGCGGACAAGCGCATCAGGAACGCGCAGGCCAACTACGAGGCGAACATCCTGCGGGTGATGCATCAGGTGCACTATCAAACGCAAGGCAACAAATCGCTGGATCTGGTGTTCTTCATCAACGGCATCCCGGTGGCGACCGCGGAGGTCAAGACCGAACTGACCCAGACGGTGCAGGATGCGATCGAGGAGTACCAGACCGAGCGCAAGCCCATCGAACCGGGCACGAACCGGCGCAACTGGCTGCTGATGTACAAGAGCGGCGCGGTGGTGCATTTCGCGATCAGCGAGGACGAGGTGTGGATGTGCACCAATCTGGAGGCGGACGTGCCCCGGTTCCTGCCGTTCAACAAAGGCACCTTGGACGGGCACGCGGGCAATCCTCCCGCCGAGGACGGCGGCTATCGGACCTCGTACTTCTGGGAGGAGATCTGCCAGAGGGACAACTGGCTGCACATCTTCCAGAACTTCGTGTTCGAGGAGACCAACCGCAAGGAGGATGCGACCGGTCGCATGCGCACGAGTCGCACGCAGATCTTCCCCCGCTACCATCAGTGGGACGCCGTGACCAAGATGATCGCCGACGTGCGCGCCAACGGGGCCGGGCAACGGTATCTGATCGAGCATTCCGCGGGATCGGGCAAGACCGAGACGATCACATGGACCGCGCACGAGCTCGCCGACGTCAGGCAGGACAACGGCGAACGCCTGTTCTCCAGCGTCGTGGTCGTGACCGACCGTCTGAGTCTCGACACGAACATCAAGAAGACCATAGGCCAGTTGAGGAACGCCCCCGGCTACGTCATGGACATCGGCACCGATGCCGAGGGACGTCGCACTTCCGACGCGGCGAAGAGCCGTCAATTGGCGGATGCGCTGGGCGACCGCAGGGAGATCATCGTGGTCACCTTGCAGACGTTCCTGTACGCGTGGCCCATGATCGCCACCGACCCCCGTCTGACGGGCCGGAATTTCGCCGTCATCATCGACGAGGCCCACTCCTCGCAGGAAGGCAGCAGCGCCGCGGCGCTGAAGAGTGCGTTCAACGCCGCGGCGGACAAGCTCAGCCTGCCCGAGGCCAGGCCCCTGCCCTCCGAGACCGACGGGGAAGACGACCTGACCGACGAGGACGTGATCTCCGAGTACTTCACTCGCATGCAGGCCGGCAACGTGATGCCGAGGAACGTGTCGTTCTTCGCATTCACCGCGACCCCGAAGGCCGAGACCATGACCCTGTTCGGCCGCCCCGGCGACAAGCTCGACAAGAAGGGCAGGAGCATCCCGGAATCGTTCCATAAATACCCGATGCGGCAGGCCATCGAGGAAGGGTACATCATCGACCCGTTGACCGGCTACATGCCCTATTCGACCGCGTTCAGGCTCGCCGAGGAGTACGCGCCCGACAAACTCGTCGACGAGAACGCGGCGCGGCGCGTCATCGCGAAGTGGAAGGCGCTGCATCCGACGAACGTGATGGAGAAGACCGCGCTGATCATCGAGCATTTCGTCAGGAACGTGGCGCCGCTGCTCGACGGTCAGGCCAAGGCCATGATCATCACACCGTCGCGCCCCGCCGTGATCCGTTACAAGTACGCGTTCGACGCGTACCTGCGAGCCCATCCTGAACTGGACCGCAGCAGGATCGAGCCGCATCTGCAATTCAAGGTGCCCGGCGAGCCGCTGGTGGCGTTCTCCGACAAGGTCAAGGGCTCCCAGTGCGTGGTCCCGGAGGACGAATACCTCAAGGACAACCCGTTCGCGGCGATCAACCCGGACTACGACTACACCGAGTCGAACATGAACAACCTCGGCTATGAGACCATCGAGAACGCGTTCGACACCCCGCAATACCGGCTCATGATCGTGGCGAACAAGTTCCAGACCGGCTTCGACCAGCCAAAGCTCTGCGCCCTGTACATCGACAAGCCCATAGCCAACGACATCGAGATCGTACAGACCTATTCGCGCGTCAACCGCATCTACCCCGGCAAGGACCAAGTGTTCATCCTCGATTTCGTAAACAAGGCCGACACCGTGATCAACGCGTTCCGCAAATACGACACCGGCGCGGCCATGAGCGAGGCACAGGATCCGAACATGGTGTACGAGATCAAGAAGCGGCTCGATAAGACGGGCATCTACACGCAGGAGGACTTCTCCCAGTACCGCGACGCACAATACCGGGCCATAGCGCAGTTTTCCAAGGGCGAGGAGCGGGACTCGTACCGCAAACGCCTCTACAAGGCCGTGAGTCTCCCGGCGGAACGGTGGAACAGCGAATACAAGGCGCACACCACCGCATACGCGACATGGGCCGACACGCTCGAACGCGCAAAAGACGACGGCGACAGGGAGACCATCCAATACGCCCAGCAGCGCATGGACGAGGAACAGGAGGCGCGTGACGGGCTCGTCACGTTCCGCAAACTCCTGAAACGCTACTGCTCCGCCTACATGTTCATCAGTCAGATCGTCGATCTGGGCGAACCGGATCTGGAAGTGTTCCACGGGTTCGCGAAGCTGCTCTATCACCGGATCAGCAACACCAGCGTCGACGAAATCGACATCAGAGGCCTCGTGCTCTCCGACTACAGAATCAACAGGCTGCGCCGCGCCGACGAACAGCAGGACCGCGATCTCAAACCCATGGGGGCCGGACTCGGACGCTCGACCGCGCCCAAGCAGCAAAGCCTGAAAAGAATCGTCGAAAAGCTCAACGAGACATGGGGCTCCGACGTGAACGTGATCTCCGCCGCAAGGGCCGTGAACTTCATCTCCGACTATGTGGCGGGCGACAACATCACCCAGACCAGAATCACGAATTCCAACAACTCGAAGGAATCCATACTCAACGACGGCAGGCTCAAGAGCATCGTCAAGGCAGGCCTCGTGAACCTCGTGAGCAACGAGCTGGGTGACCTCGCCGCGAAGATCATGAACGACCCGCAGGCCATCGACTCCCTCTCCGATCAGGCCTACGACCAGCTGCGTTCCGGAAAACGCTACGACATCCCGAAACTTCAGGAGTACGTGAAGCGGATGGAGCGCGACCATGGCGGCCAATGATCCGGGATCCATCGTCAAGGACCTGTTCGGCATCGCGGACTGCGAGCTGACGGGCACCGAGGAGACGATCGACAAGGGCAAACGGGTCAAGAACATACGGCTCGCGTACTGCGGGCCGGTACCCGAGGCCTGCGGGGCTTGCGGAGGTAAGACATACAGCCACGGCAAACGCATGCTCAAAATCGCGGACACCCCCATGGGGGGCGTGCCGACCCGTCTGTTCATAGAATTCCCCCGAAGACGTTGCAGCCAGTGCAACGACATCTGGCAGCCCGACATCGACGGGGTCAACCAGAAACGCATGATGACCTCACGCGCCTACGCGGACATCGCGCAACGTTCCCTGCGCACCACGTTCCGCGACGTGGCCGTGGACTATGCGCTGACCCATGTGACCGTCAAGAACGTGTTCGAGGAATATATCCGCGACTACGACGAGAAGCTACGGTTCCGCACGCCCGCGTTCCTCGGCATCGACGAGATCAAGATCAAGCGCATCGGAGAGGTCACCGTCATCACCGACCTCGAACACCGCACGCTCTACGACATGCTTAACGGTCGAAACCAAAGAACCCTCACAGAATACTTCATGAACATGCCAGACAGGGACAAGGTCATGTGGGTGTGCTCGGACATGTATCGGCCATTCGAGAAAAGCATCGCCACGGCCATGCCGAACGCACGCTGGGCCATCGACCACTTCCACGTCGTCATGAAGGCCAACGAAGCCGTAGACTCCGTGAGACGGTCCCTGCAAACGACCATGACCAAGAAGGACCGCATCAAAACCAAGCGCGGACTTGCCTATACGCTTAAAACGCGTCGTCGCGACCTTACCGGCGAGGAAGCCGAGAAAATACGCCTGCTGCGCGGCGTCGACGAGCTTAAGCCTCTCGCCACGGCCTTCGACGTCAAGGAGGACTTCTTCGACATCTGGGACGAGAATCCCACCTCGAAGCGCAACGCCCAGAAAGCGTTCCAAACATGGGAGGACAACATCCCCGAAGGCGAATTGTTCGACTCGTTTAGAACCCTCGCCAAAACGGTCCGTAACTTCTATACCCAGATCTTCCAATACTGGGACTGCCCCATAGCCATAAGCAACGGGTACACGGAATGCGCCAACAGGCTCATACGCGAATCCAACATGAAGGGACGAGGATACTCCTTTGAGACACTGCGAGGAAGAAGTCTGTACCGCAAAGCCAACCTCCTCAACATCATCAACAGCGGCGGCATAAGCATCGGCCCCCGAATCCTCACCAAAGGCGCGTTGTTCACCACCGAGGCGGAAGAAGAGAGCGACGAAGAAGACGAATGGGAACCATTCCCCGAACCTGAATACGAAGTGGATGAAACCACCGGCGAGATACTCGACTAACGGTAAATCTCTGGTTGAAAACGGAAACATGAATCGAACGGGTTTTCAACCAACCAACCTCTTCGGAGTCCGGAAAGATAATCGTCTTTCAAAGACCGCTATTCAACCAGAGATTTTACATACCCGAAATATGTGCCTATGCGCATTGGTGGCGACGAGTTCTTGCTGATTTGCCCTCACACCGATCACGAATCCGCATGTGAAGTAGTGCAAGATCTTCGCCTCAGCCTTGCTGCTGCGAGCGATGAGGTGCTGACAGTCAGTGCGTCGTTTGGCGTCGCGACGGCAGAGGCACCCGGTTATACACTGACCGAGATTTACCACATCGCTGACCACAACATGTATCAAGAGAAACGAAAAGTCCACGCTCGGGAAGCAGATTGCTAGTATTGCTGTTGCCGGTTTGCGCATTGGGGAATGTTGAATCGGTGCCCGCGATACTTTATCGGTTCGGACGGGGATAATAGACGTCTGAAATTGCTTTACGAGAGGGGAACGCAATGATTAGTTTTGATTACAAGCCTCAGGGCGTATGCGCTCGCAATATCCACCTTGACCTGTCCGATGACGGCAACAAGGTGGTGGGCGTCGAGTTTACCGGTGGCTGCAACGGCAATCTCAAGGCTATCTCTAAGCTGGTCGAGGGTGCTCCTGCCGATCGTGTAATCGAGGTTCTCGCTGGTAATACCTGCGGTATGAAAAAGACCTCCTGCGCCGACCAGCTTACACGCGCTATCGAGGCCGCTCGCGCCGAGATCGCCTAATGGGTATCGCCGACCACGTCAAGAACGGAATATCGCGCCGCGGCTTTGTGCTCGGAGGGGCTGCCGCGGGCGCTGCCACAGTGCTTGCCGGATGCTCGAAAAAAACGGGCACCAGCGATGATGCCGCCGGCGAGCCGCAGGTTATCAAGGACGATTCCAAAATCATCTCGATTACGGATGAGTACGAGGCAGTCGACATCGATCTTGAGCCGGCGGCGTCGTGGACGCTGCCTCTGGGTACGCTGCTGTACTACTGCGACGGCGATTACGCCGCGGCGATGATGGCGCCTGCTTCTGCCCTGCATGCCAATACGCTTGGTGTGCTCAACCTGGGCGATGGTTCGCTTACCACATTAATCGAGGATCCTATCGAGGGCACGGGATATGCATTTTACGATGTCCGTGCCGGCGATGGCGTGTTTGCGTGGGTCGAGATGAACTTTGCCAATTCATCGTGGAAACTCTACGCTCAAAATCTGTCGGGCGCTTCGCTCTCTGGCGACGTGGTTGAGCTCGATCGGGGTGGCAAGGACTATGATCCGCCACTGTTTACGGCGTTCGGGTCATCAGTCATCTGGTATAAAATGCCTTCGGCAGGCGGCAATAAAACGAGTAGTGATTCGTTTTGCTATCGTCGCTCGCTTGATGAATCCAAGGCCGAGACAATTTGGAAATCGACGGGCCGCTTTGCATCGGCCCCGCGTGCGAGCGACGGCATTTTGACCATCTCGCCGCGTGTCCGCAACGACGAAGGCGTCTACTACGGCATAACGGCAATCGATCTGACCGACGGCAACAACACCAAACGTGCCCAGCTAGTTCTTCCCTCGTCAGTCTCGCCTTTCGAGGCCGTTTATATGGGCGATACCTTCGTGTTTTCTATCGAGGCGACCTATAGTGGCGTGGGCAGCTTGGGCAATATGGGCACGTATATCGGTAATGAGGGAGGGCCGTACCTCTTCCTGTCACGCGAGCCGCTCGCATGTGCGGCTGGCAAGAAGAATAAATACCTTGTTAAGGTGCAGGCATCGCATTTCCTGATCGACACCTCTGCCAAGACCTATGGCTCGCTGCTGTCGCCCGACCGTGCTTTGGAGTATGGCGATTATCCAGCTACGGCGGGAAAATCGGACTCATTCCTTACGTACGCCACGGTGCGCAACAGCCAGGGTATACCAGAGACGGTCACGGCCCGCCTATTCTCTCTTTAAGCTTAGAGGGGTTAAAAAGGCGCCAACAGGGGAATAAACGCGTTGTAATTGTGAGTACCGCCCGCCGAGCTGCCGCGTCATAGCGGCATCCGGCGGGCTCAGGTGCGTTAAAATGGGCTTGTTCTTAGCTAATTGAGACAGGGGGGCCGTGTTATGGCTTCAGATGCAAAAAAGATTCTGCTGGTCGAGGATGAGAAGGCAATCCGTGACGCCGTCGCTGCCTATCTCGAGCGCGAAGGCTACTGGGTTGTGGGCGTCGGCGACGGCCAGTCCGCGATCGAGGAGTTCGAGAAGCATCAGTTCGACCTGGTCGTGCTCGACCTTATGCTCCCCAAGATCCCCGGCGAGCGCGTTTGCCGCACCATTCGCGATACCTCGGATGTCCCCATCATCATGCTGACGGCTAAGGGCGAGATTGAGGACCGTATTATCGGTCTTGAGCTCGGCGCCGACGACTATCTGATTAAGCCGTTCTCGCCGCGCGAGCTCGTCGCCCGTGTTCGCGCTCTGTTCCGCCGTGCCCATCAGGCCGACGAGCCCGCCGTCGAGGTGCTCGACTTCGGCGATCTGGTCATCGATATCTCGGGCCACAAGATCTTGGTCGAGGGCAAGGAAGTCGATCTGACGGCTTCCGAGTTTAAGCTGCTCACCACGCTTGCCCGCCATCCCGGCCGTGTGTATAACCGCATGGAGCTGGTCGAGAAAGTGCTCGGGTATGACTTTGAGGGTTACGAGCGCACCATCGACAGCCACGTGAAGAACCTTCGCGCCAAGCTGGGCGATGATCCCAAGAAGCCCAAGTGGCTCTACACCGTCCATGGTGTCGGCTATCGCTTCGAGGCTCCGGCCAAGACCGATAAGTCGGACGAGAAATAGGGAAATCACATATGACACCTGCGCGCTTTGAAATCGGACAAAAGCACAAGCAGGAGAGCGAGGCGGGTTCCAAGGCTAGTTGGAACACGCCTCGTTCCGATTCACGGCCAACGATGAGCTATCCCTCGCGCATGGCACTTGCTTTTGCTCTGACATCGCTCATGACGGTATTGGTGCTGGTGGGTGTTGTCTCCGTTGTGTGGGGCACGGTCTTTTCGGATTACACACGCTCCAATATCGTAGAAATCGCAAATTGCAAAAGCATTTCCCGCGCAGCAGAGTACCTTTTCGTCTCACAGCCCGCTCTGTCCCAGCAGATCCGGAATCTGGAAAAGGAACTGGGATACCGCGTATTTCACAGGACAAGCAAAGGACTGGAACTTACCGAAAAAGGGAATGTTTTTTACCAAAAAGCGCAAGAAATGCTAAAAGACTGGAATCGTTTTAAAGAAGAAGTGATTTCGGGAACAGAACATAAAAAATTAAAAATCGGACTTGGTGCCAGAGTCTATTCCAACAGACTGTTTCCGAAGATTGCCAGATATTTTGAAAGGCATCCGGAGCTCGAGGTGACATTTTATACGGAGGCTGGGCTGGATGCATATGCGGCGATCAAGGACGGTTCCCTTGATATGGCACTGGACCGGATGCCGGAAAATGAAATCGGCATGGAGAAATGTGTCTGTTTTGCAAAAGAACTGATCCGTGAGAAGCAGTGTATACTGACGGCACCGGATCATCCGCTTGCGCAGAAGAAAAATGCTTCAATCATGGATTGCAGGGAATATACTATGCTCACAGGATTGGAGCATTCGGTGGAAGACCGTCTCCTCAGAAAGACATATGGTGAACAGAATATCACATGGAAGAGGGTCATCCGATCGGATAGTATTGATACAGTGATGAAGATGGTGAAAAGCGGAAGCGGGATCGCGATCGGACCACAGTCCTTTGCAGAATACTATGGGGTTACGGCGGTGCCACTGGTTCCAGCCAGGCAGGACAGTCTTTATTTTGCCTGCCTGAAATCAAAGAAAAAAGAGCCGGAAATCCGGGAATTTCAGAGGTATCTGACTACTCTGGTTTCCAGTGTTTGTCCAGATTAAATCCGCGTCCCTGGACTTCCTGTACCTGGGAAACGATGATAAAGCTTTCCGGATCGATCAGGTGGACATTTTTCTCAAGCTGGACAAGCTCACGGTTAGATATGACAGTGAGCACCATATTCAGCTGCTGGTTCAGATAGCCACCCTGAACTGGAAT
>OOCX01000366.1_pt1 | contig 38638 bp, 32 predicted proteins | sample 1671231 | NCBI WGS metagenome assembly OOCX01 (sample SAMN06348135, study PRJEB24527) | human gut metagenome | biome: human gut; feature: ankylosing spondylitis patient; material: feces | host: Homo sapiens | place: China | collected 2015-10 | reverse complement strand
CGTACACTCCACGCCGAACACTTCCACACGCAGGACTTTTTCCGCAACACCAATGACGCGCGCCTGTACGACGCGCCCTTCATAGATCATGGGGACGCCATCTTCGTTGGTGTCCAGATAGAAGGTCTGACGCTTACGGAGCATGGCGGCCTTTCGACTTGCCACAACGCTGCGGGCGGTGTTATCCAGACCCCGGACGATGAAATCGATCTCCGCGGTGAGCATGGTTGCAAGGATACTGTTCATCCGCTCCATAAACGGCTTGTATTTCGCTCCATACGGAACGGGCCCGGAATAGAGCATCATTTCTTTCAGCGGGATCGCAATGCGATAACCCTTGTAGTCAACGACAACGATCGTACGGCCGGAAGGGGTCTGCTCCACGCCGTCCAACGTTCCGGTCAAAATACGACCGGCAATATGCGAGGTCTTGATCTCATGCCAGATGACCTCACGGCGTTCTTCTTCCGTTTCGATACGGTCTTTTGCATCAACGGTCAGAATGTAGGAGTCACGGCGTCCGGCAGGTGCGGGAGGTGCAGTAGGCTGCGGAGCGGCTTCACCATCTGCGGATTCCGTTTCATCTTCAGCGGGCGGAGCATTTTCCACATTTCCTTCCAGCAAAAGCGCATCCAGAGCATTTTCACCGCTGCTGTCAAGGGGTGCCGGAGTGCTGCTGTTCAGCTCCTGCAAAATGCTGTCGTACTCCGGATCTTCCGCTGCTTCATCGGAAACAGGGACCGTCTCTGCGGCATCAGCGGTGTTTTCGGCATCCAGCTCGTTTTCCTCAACATCTGCTGTGCCGCTCACATCGCCGGAGCCGAGATCAACTTTCGGGAGTTCTGCCAGCGGAGTTTCCGTGTTGTCGCTGTCGGCGGCCTCTACCTGCTGCTCAGAAAGTTCTTTGACGAATTCGGTTTCCATGAACTCTGAGGAGAAATCATCAGGGGGTGGGAGCGTTTTTTTCTTAGGCATTAAGTGTCCTCCTTTTTCTTCATAATGGATTCTTTGGTTACTGTAACGACTTTTTCTGTCAATGCAGGCTTTTTCTTTTGCGCCGGCTCCTTAGCCGCTGACTGAGATGACGGCGCCGGTGACGCTTGCTTTTTCTGCGGCTTCCTTGTCTGCCATGCGGGGATATGGGAGGCGGCCTTGCTCGGCCGCAGCTTCTTCGCCTCGGGATGTTTGGAATAGTCGTACTTATCCACCTCCAGTACATTCTTGCCCCGAATGAGGATCAGGGCTTTATCAATATCCATACGCAGCACCTCGTCCATGGTCATCAGCTTGCGCCGGCCGACACCGCTGGTTTCCCGGTATTCAGGCGTGTAATTGGATACACGCCATGTTCCGAGCTGTTTGGCTTTACTGGTGACAGAGATACTGGCCTCGCCGGTCCGGTCAGAAATAAATTCCGCCGTCAGAGCATCTGTACAGCCAAGAAAAAGCTGCACATCGCAGTTGCCCAGAATTTCCTGCCACTGGTTGTAGGGATAGCGGTTCTGAAGGCCAGCTAAGTTCTGGAACACACATGACATGGACAGGTTTCTGGAACGAATGACCGATATTTTTCTCGATAGATCTGGGATCACTCCACAGGCACACAGCTCTTCACCAAGTACATGAACAGGAACCGGAAGCTCCCCGCCGGGACATTGTTCGTCCGCATAGCGAACCAGGCGGATAAACACGAAGGAAAGAAACAGCGAGGAGAGGAAGTCAAAGGTGCTGTCCTGATCGCTGGTAATGCAGTAATACGCGCATGGCTGCTTTCCCGGGAGTTCCAGATCGATCTCGTTGTAGGATGTGATGTTGCGAATATCCCGGTTTTGAAAAACCTGCAGTCTGGAGCCGAGCCCGATGATAACGCCACCGCGCACACCCTCTGACGCCTGCTTGAAAATGCTGTATGGCGCTTTGGCAGGATGCGTAACCGGAAGAACACCAAAAAGCGCGTTCAACTCCTGTTCGGAGCTGGCGGCAATCAACTGATACACCTCGCCGATATTTTGCTTTTTCTTGGGATAGCTGGTGGAAACATAGAGGACCAGCGCCTTGAGCAGATTCATTTCGGCGCTGTCCCAGAAGTGGTCGCGTTCCTCGCCGCCGGTATTCTTGATGATGACATCGCAGAAAAGCTGAGCCATCAATTCCTGACCGCCGACCTCCGCAAGACAATTCCATGAATCGGAGGCTGACGGTGTGACCAGATTGAACACACGGACGGTATAGCCTTGATCCCGCAGATATTCGCTGGTCTTTTCATAAAGCTCGGATTTGGGGTCGCAGATCACAAGGCTTGACTTCCGCGCCGCGCATTGGAGAATCATGTTGACGCAAAAGGCTCTTGTCTTCTTGGAGCCGCTGGCGCCGTAAACCGCAAGATTCCCGTTAAATCGAGTCTTTGGAGGAATACAAATGACCTGATGATCCAGCTCTCCGAGAATCGTGCCGGAATGCTTGCGAATGTCTGGCACAAGGTCAAGCACCTCGGTCAGCTCCTTGCGGGACATAAACCCTGCGGTGCCGTAGGTTCCCTTGTTGGAATAGACAAGGTTGCGCCGCCGGTCGTATTCGCCGCCTTCGCTGTAGCCCATCCGCATGACCATGAGGATCAGCAGCGCCAGCGCACCGATGCAGAGGCCGAGGCCATACAGCCCATACGGAAAGTGGAAGGCTGCCGCAAGGCAGAGAACGAATCCGGCGTCCGGGAATGCGGGAGACGTCCCAAACACGGCGCCAGCCTCCTGCCATGCACGGTAATTGGAAAAAAGCTGCGAGAGGTAGCCGCTCCCGTAGAGCAGTGCCAGCGCAGCGATTGGAATGATAATGAAAAGCTGAATCAGCTTCTTTTTAGGAATAGAGCCCGCTCCTTTCAAACTGTTGAAAATCAATGCTTTGCAGCATCACACACTGCCCGCAGATCTCCCGCAAGGCTTTTTCCTGGTAATCGAAGCAGATCAATGTCCCCGTCATTCCGTGCAGCTCCAGCGCGGTATCGAAACGCCGGATGCGAGGAAAATCACAGGTGTAGGCGAATAGAACAGGATTCCCCTCGCTGTCAATGGCGTCGTTCTCGACGCGCCAATTTGGTATCCCCTCATGGAGCCCGTCTGCAAGGATCGCATCGAGCGTCCTGCGCTGCTGCGTGTCGCATAAGAGGCGAAGGATCGCTTCGCCATAACGGTCATTGGTCAGATAGTAGAAATGCGAAAAGCTGCCATCCAGCAGGAAATAGCTGTGCGCGTCCGGCTGCGTCAGGATAGAAAGCTGTTCTATGGTGGAGCCGAACACGATCCCGGAAATCTCCGCGTCGGGCATGCCCCCTTCGGTTTGCAGCAGAGCTTTGAACCGCAGTTCAGCCTTGTACTCCCATTTCATCTGCGCTTTGGCGGTGTTATAGGTCAAAAAAATACCGCCATCCGTCAGCAGGATGCCGGTTGCGCGTGAACTTTTGATTTTCGCCCCTTGCGGGCCGATCTCTTTGACCTCTCTGGAGGTGTAATAGGCGGGGATTGCCGCACTTTGGCTGGCAGCGGAAAAAGGAGCCTTTTCCCATGGAAAGGCCGGAATGTCAGCGTTGTGCATGATGGTCAGGATCTCAGCCATCCGGTGAAGCCGGAGCCGTCTGGGAATTTCGCTTTTGAGCTTGTTTGGCTCAGAACTGCCGGTCAGGTAGGCTGAAAACCATTCGGGAGCATCAGCCAACAGCAGCCGTTTGGCTGACGAGGTGAGCCGAAGTCCACGCAGGCCGTCTTTGGAGAAGGTACGCAGCAGCCCATCTCGCCGGAGAGCGGTAACGACACTTTCGAGGTATGCGGAACCACCCGGCAGGTGGCTGATTTGACGGATGGGGTATTCACCGCAGAGGGCGGTTAATGTCAAAAGAAGATAGGGCAGCGTATTTTGGGCTGGCAGCTGCCGGGGCTTTCGAGGCATAAACCGTGCTGCCTCCTTGTACGATATTTTACCGTAGGGCTTTATAGCTTGGGTAATTTTGCGGCTGGGGGGCCTTGAAAAAACGCAGTATTTTCAGCGCTTTCAGGGCGCTTTTTGTACCTAGAAAAATAAGCGCCCATAAAAGGTCAAAAATCCGATATGCTTTTTACGCCATTCTGGCGCTCTGCAAGCCATGCCGGAAACTGCGTGCTGTCCATGAGAAAAAGCCGTGTGCAATCCTCTTCGCCCAGCTCCGTGGTGTTGTAGGCATCACACAGCAGCCCGCTGTCATCCGTCAAGATAAAAGAGGCCGCGACATCCAGAAACTGCTTTAGCTCCAGATTGTCATAATCACGGATGCGGCGCTCCGGCAGCTCCTGCGCATAGATATGGGAAAAGCAGACCACACAATGCTGAAATTGCGGCATAGTGTGGTGGGCGGCGTAATCGGAGAGCGCGGAGGTAAACGGATCCAACAGGAACTCCGTGCTTTGGCGCTGCCTGCGCTTTGGCAGAAGGCACGGGAGCTTGATCTCCAGAATGCCGTCATTTTCGCTGATCTCAATACCCTGCATGGTTTCAGCAGACCGCAGATATTCCTCTTTTTTGATGCTGGTAGTGGCATAGATCAGGTGGCGCAGCCGGCAGGTGATCCGCTCGGCCCGCAGCGCCGCATCCGTGGACAACACCTCGTAGTTGTCGGGATAACGCTGGATATCCGTCGTGTTCATGGCATAGAGCGCATTGTTCAGCCGTTCGATCTCAGCCAGAATAGATGTAATTCTTTGTGATATGATGGCCCTGTTCAAGAAAAAACTCCTTATTCGATTTGATAATACTGCACTTCGCCGCCCGAAGAGACGGTACAGTAGCCGCTGGTGTTTGGTGTGTGGATCTCGGCGATCTGCTCCGGCTGCTCAATCAGAACGATGTATTTGGGCGGAACCTCTTTTACCGTGGAGAGCATTTGGTTGATAAGCTGCTCTTTACCCGGCTCCGCATAAATGATCTCGTAAACTTCACCATCCGCAAAAAAGATGATTTTTGCGGGGTACTCGCTGACAGAGTGATATTCTACCTGCTCCATAAAGTCGGTAAGAACCCAAACGGCCTTTGAAAGCCCGTGATCGATGCTCTCCTCCGCATCAGCGGGAATGCGGTAATACTCGCCGCACTGCATAATGCGGCCCTGCTTTTGCAGGTAGGACAGCAGATTTCGGATTTTACTTTCCTTGTGCGGATAGAGCTTCAAAAGCTGCATCTCCGTCAGAGCGCGGTACATGGAAACATCCCGCAGGATGCCGGCGGCTTCCTGCCCATAGATCTGTTCCCTCGTTTTCATTGAAACATCTCCTCGTTATGCGTATTGAAGCCGTATAATCGCCGTATTGCTGTTGGTTGTGGAGCGTTATACGTCTTAAATGCGTATTGTGTACGGATTAGCATGGATGCTGCTTTGGCGCAGCACGCTGAGCAAGCTCGGCCAACTCCCGGCGATCCGTGGTGATCAATTCCTTTTCCATTTGACTGCACTTGATCTCCACGGCAATATTATTGTTATTTGTGCTGATGAGAGCGCTGCCGCGCTCAAAGTGCGTAATTTCCATCAGCTCGGCTTCAGAAAGGTGAAGAACACCCTGAACACGCTGGGCTTCCTCCTCTTCCAGATTCAGCAGGATCTTCGTTTTGCTGTTGTTGATGATGCCCTTGCCATATTTACCGTCGTCCAGCGCAAAAAAGTCATTGAGGTCCTGTGTGGCGCAGACAAGGCTGCCGCCATAGCCGCGGATCGTCTTGGCAAGTTCCAGAACGGATTCGGCGGCCTGCCGGTTGCTGCTGGCGCCGATGAGCTGCCAGCATTCGTCCACAAAGATGGCTTTTTCCGCCGTGCGGTTCTCTTTTGCCTTGTCCCATACGAAATCGAGGGCAACGAACATTCCCACTGTCAGCAGGTCACCGGTCAGCTCAGAAATATCAAGGACAATGTACTTGTTGTCCAGTGCCACATTGGTTTGCTGATTGAAGGAGCGGGCAGAGCCGTTGACCAGCCGGTTCAGGATGTTGGCAAGGCGCTTTGTTTCCGGAGAGGCGGCAAGAATTTCATACAGGTCGCCCAGAATCGGCATTTCTTTATAGCGCCCGGGATTTTTCGGCTGTTCCAGAGAAGCATTGTCATGTGTGATGCCCTTGACCCCGTAGGTGCAGATCATGGCATCATCCAGAAGCTGCCGCTCCTCGTGGGACATGTCCGGAATTAAGAGACTGAAAAACGTGTGCAGCCGCTGAATTTTGGCCGCCAGCAGAGATTTTTCCGCGCCGGGGCCATCCAGCAGATCGTCCACGGACTTATCTGCCTTGCGGATCTCCATGATGTTGATGCAGTTTTGAGAAGCCGGAGATATGGAGATAAACTGACCGCCGATGTTGGAACAGGCCCGGTGAAACTCATGCCCTTTGAGCGGCGCGATGATAAAGACCTGAATTCCCTTGCGGCGCATGCGCAGAGCCATCAGCTGAAGCGTAAAGGTTTTTCCGGCTCCGCTGGTTCCGAGAATGGCAATATTGGCATTCTTGTAGACGCGGGAATCGAAGATGTCCACGATGATGAGAGAATTGTTGTGTTTATTGACGCCGAGAAGAATGCCGTTATCATCGCACATCTCATAGCTGGTGAAGGGATAGCAGCTGGCGGCTCCCGTTGTCAAAACATTCCGCTTAGACCGCTCATAGAGCTGGCGCTCCAGAGAAACCAGAGGAAGAGAGGATAAAAAAGCCTGCTCCTGACAAAAGGAACAGGTCTGTACATCCATGTCCTGCGAAAGCAGGAGTTTTTTCATTTCCGCGACCTTCCATTCAAGGTCATCCACGCTGCCGGCTGTGACGGTGATAAGCAGGTTCAGATAATAAAAATCCTCGTTGTTGGAAAGGCCGTCTTTTAGAAAATAGCCGCTGCGGATGGCACCGTCGAGATCGTCAAAATCTGTATTGGTGTCGCTGGTTTCCTTGATTTTGCTGCGATTGATACGGAGCTGCTGCCCCAGCTTTCTGACCATGCGGTCCTTTGGCTGCCGCGCGAGAAAGACGTCCAGATCGATCCCGTCGCCGGCGTTGACCAAAAGGCTGAGCCAACCGGCGGGAACGCGCGCTTTATAACCATCTGATGGGACAAGAAGATAGGCATAATACAGCCCATCTACACAGAGGTAATTCCCATGGGTAAGGTCGATGCTGTCAGGGGCATAGAATTCATTGACGGGAATTGCGTTGATGTCCCGTCCGGAGGCCATGTAGTCCGCCAGAACGGACTTCACCCGCTGGTAGAATGGCTCATTGCTGGCCCTGCGGCAGAGAATGTTATAAAGAATCTCCGCCGTGGCGTCGTCCTCGTTCTCAGGGGAAATGACCTCGTTGCCGCACTGCCACAGATAATTTGCCGCCGTGCGTGCGGCCGTTTGTAGGGATGCGATTGCATCCTCTTCCTCATGGCCGCGTTTGGCGCCCGGCAGCGGCTCATACTCGAAAACGAGGAAAAAGCGCCTTGTGATTGCCTCACGGGAGCCAAGCTGCCGAATGAGCTTCAGGTAGTCTTCCTGCAGGACACGGCAGCGCGGATCCTGCTCATGCTCCAGCTCCCTGCGGACGGTATCCAGATGCCGGTTAATGTCCGCACGCTTTGTCAATGCCTTGAATTGCACCTTGACCGGGGCAATTTTCAGATAGGAAATGAAGGAGTAAATGATGCTGCGCTGCTCTCTCGCGCTGCGCAGCAGGAAGTTGACGGGAACCACCTCTACAACCTTGACATAGCGGTGATCTCTTGTATAAATGACGCCGTGCTCAATCTTCTCGATAGGGATATAGTCCGCCAGGGCATTGAGCGGCTGAACGGCTTCTTCCTCCTGCAAGAAAGTCTTGAACTGCGTCACGCTGCGCTGCTTCAGATCAACAGAAAATCGGCTGCGGCTTTTGGGGAGCGGAGGATCTTCTGCTTCGCAGTCGCTTTTCCGCTGCTGCGCCCAGCTGGGCAGCAGCGTTTTTCCGTTTTTGCCGCCCTGCGTCCCATCGCGTGAAAGGATTCTGCGGTTGTGCAGAAAGCAAAAGAACAGGCGGATAAAAGCGGACAGGCTCATGCCGGATACGCCAATCAAAGCGAGAAGCACCAGCGGAAGAGCCGTCAGGCATAAAATCACAACGCGGACGGTGAGGGAAAACGGAAGGTGCAGAACCGGCACACCAACCGCGAGGCCAAGGATGACCGCCTCAATCGTATTGCGGGTTTTCAAAAGCCCGCCGAAGAGTGTGCCGCCCTCCATAAAGTTGGGAGGGATCACATACACCTCAAATTCTTCCGGTTTCATAGACAGCCTCCCTTATATCCGGTCTTTCCGCTTCGGCGGATCGGGCATCTTCTTGACGATCTCCTTATGATAGTCGATTTCGCCGTCCGGTGCGGTAAATGGCTTCTTGATTACGGTATCAACGGCATATACTGCTTGTACCATTGGACGCCATCGGCAGAGAAGACCTTCTGGTGTTCACCGTCCGGCGCGGCATATTGCCCGGTATGGTACATTCCAAAGGAAATGCCCTCCGGATGCTCCGGAGAATACTCTGTGCCGGTGATGCGCCCGCCGCCGATCTCAACGTCGGAATAGGATATTTGCGGTGCGGCGTCTCCCTGAGCGGTAATGCCCATGTAGGAAGACATCGCCTGTGATGCAAACTCTCCGGTGATGGAGCCGGTGGAGTGCAAGTCTCCAGCTGCAACCATACCGATCACATCGTTGGCAAAACGCCCGCCCTCCAGCATGGAATTGGTAAAAATACGCCCGCCGAGGCCAACGGAATGCTGTGACTCCCTGTGGAGTGAGGAAACCGAGGCAGTTCGGGTACTGGCGGTGACCTGCTGATGGGTCACGCCCGTCTGCGACTTTTGAGAAGCGCTTTCGCTGCGCGTCTGCTTCGCCTGATGAACAACGCTTGACGCCTGCCGCTCGGCATTTACAGTACGCTCTGTGGCCTGATGCGCGGCGGACATGGTGGAGGAAGACGCTTTCTGCGTCGTTTGTGTCGCAGTTCTTACGGCGTCATTGGTGATTTTCCGACTGACAACGCCGGCCAGACCACCTTGCAGAAAGCCGGAAGATCCGGATGCGGCGGCGCCGGCACGGCTGGAGGCTCTGTCGGCAAAGTTCCCGACAACTTTTCCAGCCATGCCGGCAGCGAGGGAGACACCCTTGAATGCCACCATCGCCTCACCCAGCATGGAACCGCCAGTATGCCCCACGTTGACACCGATACTTGCCATGAAGCTGTCGATTTTCTGCGAGACTTTGAGAAAGCCAACCGCGCAGAGAAACCAGACCAGGACATTCCCCGTCACGGCCTCGCGGCTGGAACTGCTGACTGCGGCTTCAACATCGCTTTCCTCCAGAGCAAGCGCAGGTACCGCCAAGGTGAGCGCAAGCAAAAGAACGGTGCCCAGCAGCGGAATGATTCTATGATATTTCTTCGTGGTAATGACCTCCTACACGGAAAGCGGATTTGAGATGAATGTGCCGATCATCGTGATAAACAGCCGAAGACACCATGCGTTCATCAGCAGCAGGAATATCTGCCCGCCGAACATCCGGCACCAGCTCTTAAAAATATTTGCGGTGGATTGCGATGCGCCCATGGCAAAGGCTACCGGTGCGGTATAGACCAGGACGCCCAGCAGTACATACCGTTCTGCCGCTTCAAACAGCAGCTTAATGTAGTTCCACGCAAGAATCAGTGTCAGAATCAGAACGATCAGCGCAACGCCGCCGTTGGCACAGACGCCGATGATGGTCAGCAGAACAGAATTGAAGCTGGCAAAGTCCAAAGAAGGAAGCTCTGAGGACAGTATCCACGCATAAGGCGTTCCGCCTATTGTCAGCGCAATGTTTACGATTTCATCCGCATAGTACGCAAGTACAATAAACAAGATCGCTTTGGCTGTCAGCCTGACCGGATCTTCAGCTTCAATTCCCAAGCCCAGTCCATAGTTCTTGAACAGATTCCAGACCCAGCCCAACAGGATCAGCCCGATGGCAAGTGCCACCAGAAGGCTATACATGGTTTCCGCTGCGGGAAAATATCGCAGAAATGTGTTCATGTCACAGCCCAATGCCCCCAAAACAGAGGTGTTGATCATATCCAGACCGTACATGATCTGCTCCGCGATCCACTCTACAATACCGTCTAAAATTCCCATAGCTTTTACGGGGCGGTCCACTGCCCGCCGCTGAAGAAGGGCGTAACATAGCTCATAATGAAGCCGAGACCGTTCAAAACAGCCCATGTGATGATGATTCGCTTGAGCCAAGCCCGGCTTTCATCGACGGTTCGGCCGCTGCGGGAGAAATTCATCATCAGCAGTGCGACTGCGGCCGTAACGATGGCTGCAATCGTGGAGATGCCGAGGATCTGCGTATAGACATCCCGCATGATCTCATTGGCCTTCTCCCACACGGTTGCGGCAGAGGCCGGCTGACAGAGAGAAGCGGATAGCGTGGCGGTCAGAAACGCCGCATACAGCCAACGGCCGATATTGCCACGTGGCTTTTTCCCAATACGGGGAGACGGACACTTGTGCTTCAAAAGCATTACCTCCTTGTGTTGCCCAAAAGCAGGAAACAGCACCCAGCGAAAGCCGGATGCTGTTTCATTGACCGCATAAGGGCAGAAAAAAAGACGCACATCAAAAATGGCGTCCTCCTGCGGCTGCTTTTGGTTTGTTTATAGTTTTGAGCATACTTAGTTTAACATACGGCGATTTTGCGTTCAATAGCAAAACACTCCCAATTTTCTCCCAATTTTCTCCTAAATGAAAGTGACTTCGTTTAGGTGGAAAACAGATATGCTCTGATGTTGAAAAATCAGCACATAGATGTTGAACTGTTAAATGCTATATGAAGAACTTGACAAATGGTGTATAATAGCGACGAAATTTACATGTCTGCCAGATTTGGCATATTATGCGGGACAGGGGGACTATAATTATGAAAAGCTCCAAAGTTCAGAGATGGCTGTTATTTGGAGTAGTTGCATCTGCGTTTCCATTACTATTTACCTGTAGCTATCAATGGATTGCGGGTGCAAAAATTGAAGATTTGATTTATGAATACTTTCCGGATTTTTTGCTGATAGTTCTATCGGTGGCGGTTGGTGTGTGCAATAGCGCAACCGCGGTCAGTCATCCGTGGAAAAAAGGCAGTTTCGTTATTGCGGGTTTATCGTTCGTTTTTTGTTGGGGGCTATACTCATGGCTTTGTGGCTTGAGTGGTGAAGCTGTCAATGATCGACTGAAGATATTTATGGGAATTGCATGTGTACTGTATGTGTTCAATATCCTTTTAGGAGCACGTTCAGAGTATAAACTTGATGAGGAAATAGAGACATCTCAAAACCAGGAAACAGTAGAGGCTCGGTGAATGAAAGTAATGAGACGATACAGACGGACTGTTGTATTAGTTATAGTAGTATTATTTCTTTTGATTTTTACAGGAAGTGCTTTAAGTACAAGATTTCAAAAGGATAAAACATACTCACAAGCTATTGTACAAATTGAAAATGGAGACTATGAAACGGCAATTGAACAGTTGAAAACAATAGGGCTTTACCAAGATGCGAAGCGTTACATAGCATATGCACAGGCATTACAACTTGAAAGCGAGGGGAAATACAAGGAGGCCGCAGATATTTTTCGCTCGCTAGAGGGATTTGTGGATAGTACGAATAGGGCCGAGTCGATTGAGGCTCGCTTAAAGCAAGAAGAGCAGACTGAGCGTATCTATGAACAGGCGACAGAAGCATATAGTGACGGCGATTATTTTAAAGCATATCAACTGCTTACGGAAATCAATGAGTATAAGAATAGTGCAGCGCTATTGAAAGATAGCATAGTGAAAGCTAACCGGCTGAGTCGGTCACATACGATTTCGGCAGGTATTCAGTGCTCTGCTGGGGTAACCGATAGAGGCACTGTCTTATTTTCGGGAAGAAATTTTATAGGGGAAAGTGAAATTCAAAAATGGTCTGATATTGTTTCTGTCTCGGCAAGTAATGAGATTCTTGCGGGGCTTAGAGGTGATGGCTCGGTGGTTATAGCAAAACGAAAATTGCACTATAGTTATCGAATTGATGTTAGCGAATGGAACGATATTATTGATGTGGCTGTTGGCGAACAATATATTGTTGGACTTCGCGCTGACGGCACACTGACCGCACAGGGAATTGATGGTTATGGAGAGACAGATATTGACGAATGGACGGATATTGTACAGATAGATACAGGGTGGCAACACACGGTTGGACTGGATAGTACGGGAGTTGTACATATTGCAGGATTTCGTGCGGAAGAGCTGTTGAAAGAAATTGCTGACAAGCAGGATGAGTGGACAAATGTTGTTTCAATTTCGACGGGAGGTAGTTCTGGCCGTAGCACATTGGGGAAAGGTCATATCGTAGGATTACGAAGTGATGGGACCGTCGTTGCTGTAGGGGATAATTCATTTGGGCAGTGTAATGTAGAAGAATGGAGAGATATTATAGCAATATCTGCTGGAGATTATCACACAGTTGGACTGAAATCTGACGGAACGGTTGTAACAACTCAGAGTGAAAGTGAATTGCCTAAAACTTGTGAAATAATTCGAGACTGGGTGGATGTAACAGCGATTTCGGCTGGATATGGATATACACTTGCGCTTAAGTCGGATGGAACAGTACAAGCGGCGGGCTTTGACCAAGATGGGCAAAGTGATGTAACTGACTGGACAAAAGTGCTTACTAGAGGAGAGTGGCAGATCCCGTTTATAACTACTAAGTCTGAATAATTCATAGATAAATCTGGCTCGGCACAAAAGTTTGCCGAGCCAGATTTGCATTCTTGAACATGGGCAACCGCAGCCTATGGCGGGAAACTAGAAGGCTAAGTCTATTAACTATCTGCTGGGAAGAATATGTCAAGTGTTTTCAGAGTTGCTTGTGCAGAGAACCCCCAAAGCACAGAACTTAATGATTCCACAGCAGACTTTCGCAGACGATAATACGTGCTGGAACTGGTGTCTCGAATATGAGGCCGGAGCACTTCGATAATCTCATCGACATTTTTTAGCTTTTGCGGAGACAAGAATGAGTAATACAGGATCCAGTAGTAGACCTCTCCGTTTTTGTGACGGGTACGAAGAAGATTGACGGCGTTTTCAAGCAGCGTCAGCATTTTGTAGCTACGCTCAATACACTTGGCGTGATCTTCGATGATGGTTCCACCCAGATCTGCCCCAGCCATATAAATAGAGTCTAAAAAATCTTCAATGCTGCAATCGTAGTCGATGCGAAACTGATTTTTTGCTTGCCGAACAGAAACTTCCAGACTCCATGTTACATCCCGGTACTTCTTGAGTAGCTTCCAGGTGTCGTGATAACGATTATCCTCCTCCGGACGCTTTTCATGCATCTTTCTTGCCATTGTCGCACGCTCCTTCCGCTTCAGCATTTGGGGTGATAGTCATTTCAAATCGATATAACGGACTGCCGGTACTGCAGCAGATCGTCAGGCCCGCTGAGATAGTGCCTTTCTCTATTCCTACCGTGCAGTCGTCGGATAATGGATATAACATATATTTGGATTTTGGGCACGAAAGGCAGGAAATGCCTTGCGCTTCAAGGGTTTGCAGCACTTTCCGAACGAAATACAGCATGTGAGATTTTGAAACGCTGGGAAGCTCTGTTGAAACGCAAATCTGCTCATCAGAAATTGGGCTGGACTCTGGCGGAATGGTATCCGGCACAGATACGTGAAGGTTCAGACACATAGCAACCTCCTCCTTGTCTATCATAACGTCTGAAATTTGGAACATGGTTGAGAGATAATTCTTTAGGTAAATTACCGTTCCGCTGCGGCCTGGAAAAGTCAGCAGCGAAAGATAATCAAGATCAGCCAGCTTTTTAAGTAGCCGCCCCACGCTCGAGCGGGAGATACCCCAGCGCTTAGATAATTCACTGTAATTGACGAGCGGACTCCCGGTGCCGTTCCTGAAATACGCGACTGGCCCGATCTCAGAGCCGCGTACTTGCTGATCCTTATAAATCGTAGAGATCCAAAGATCCAGAAGGACATCCATCTCGGATGCGCGTCCCGAAGAAATCAACTCCGTTGCCGTTGAAACAGGGATGAAGAAAAAGCCGGAGTCTTTTTGGCATGGGCAGTTATAATCGAGTGCGGTGTTATTGCGCCGCCAGTCCATAATGGAGAACTTTACAATATGCCCATGGCCAAGACGGGTAAATGTAATGAGTTGTCGGTCCTGCAAGGATTTTAGGATTGCAAATGCCTGATAGTGAAAGCGCACACGGAACCATTCCGCGATGCCGGTGATGGGGCAGATCCATTCACCCGGATACACCGTGTATGAGATCCCGTCTATACGCCGATAAGAGGTTCTGAAGTTGGCATAGGAGCAAAGAACTACAAAATTAAAAAGACCGGAGCATCCGCCTGTGCGAATGCTCCGGTCTGCGAGTAGGTCCTGTACGAATTCTCGGTAGATTCGGCAGCGAGGAAAATCTACAATCTGCCTGAGTTCAAGCTGGTAGTTTTTCATATAAAATCTCCTGTTATTTTTGACAGATGGAAAGAATCTCATCCTGTGCTAAAGGAATGTTTAGAAGTATTTAGATGCTAAAAACCCTGCTAAACGAATTAGGAAACACAACAGAACAGTTGATGAAGCTCTGTGCGCTTGGTGCAATAAAGAGCACTGAAAAAAGTGCGCTCTGGGGCACGGGAGCTGTTAAAATGCATCTATAACGGCTTATGTGATATTAGATTGGTGCTTTGGTAAGGATGAGGTCACCAGTTCAAATCTGGTCAGCAGCTCCAAAATGCATCGAAAACTTCGGTTTTCGGTGCTTTTTTGTTGCAAAAACGCAGAAAATGGTGCGAGCCAAAATGTGGGTCAACTGCCTGACCCACACCGTGACCCACACAACGAAATGCGCGGAAAGAGCCAAAGAGCACCGGAGAGGAGGCTTTGCTTTCTCTCCGGTATTTTTGCGTCCTTTTTCTGCTCACATCACTTTCGCCATGAAGCTGCCCATGGTCTGTGCGGCCTCGTCTTGCTTTTGCCTCGTAGCGTGGGTGTAGGTGCGGAGTGTGAATCCGGCGTCGTAGTGGCCGAGCATACTGCTGACGGTTTTGACGTCCACTCCATTTTGCAGTGCCAGCGTTGCGAAGGTATGTCTGAGGTCGTGAAATCTGATGTGCGGCAGTCCCGCGTCCTTCAGGATCTTCTTGTGCAGGTTTACGACGGAGTCTGGGTAGTACATCTCGCCGGTTGCCGGCGAGGGGAACATGTAGGGATTCTCAGGATGCTTGCCATGTTCCGCTATCAGCAGGTCGACAGCCTCCTGTGGAATACTGACTTTTCTGACCGAAGTCTCCGTTTTGGGGCGGGAGAGTGTCAGTTCGCCATTGGGATTCTTTACATATTGTTTGCTCACGGAGATGGTTTTGTTTTGGATGTCGAGGTCGCTCCAGAGAAGCGCCGTGATCTCACCCTTCCGCAAGCCTGTGACCAGCTCCAGATAAAACATGGGAAGCAGTCCTCGCCTGTCGGCGGCATCCAGATAATCCTTAATATGCTCTGGCGGAAGAATCTGCATTTCGATTTTTTGCACTTTCGGTGCGATGCAGTCCTCGGTCGGGTTCCGCAGGATCAGGCGCTCCTTGACAGCCCGTTCCAAGGCGCTGTGCAGCATGAGATGCAGACTCCGAACTGTGGTACTGCTGAGTCCAGGGTTGCCGTGACCGCTCTTGCGGTTGGTACGGCCGCTCTCCATCAGCTCCTTGTAGAGCTTTTGCAGGTCGTGAGCGGTCAGCTTGGTGAGCTTGATGCTGCCGATACATGGAATGGTGTACTGCTCGATCATCAGGCGGTAGCGATCTGCCGTGGCGACACGGACATTTGGCTTGGCATAGATGTCGTACCAGCTCCGCAGCCACGTGGCCACGGTGTATTCGTCGGCGCGGCTGATGTCGACGCCCTTTGCGGCCTCCATAGCAGCGGCCAGCTTTGCCTTGCACTCCGCCTGCGTCTTGCCGAGAACGTTTTTGATGATACGCTTACCAGTCTCCGAGTTGTAGCCTGCGGTGTAGCGATCCTCCCACCGGCCGTCTTTGCGCTTGCGGATGTTGCCTCGCCGTTGGCGCATTTCTTGGCCATTGAATCAGCTCCTTTGCTTTTTATTAGCAAACATACATACCACACTGCAGTCTAAATAGCCACCGCCGAAATTAAGAGTTAAGGGAAAGTTATCAATTAGTTCTCGTGTTTCTCTTTGCTTACTGCGACGCAGGTTTTGCGTCGGTCAGTCTTCTTTGTAGAACAGCAGCACATCCTTGAAGGAGATCGTTCCATGGGTCGCTGACACCTCGCGGACGCTGCTGCCGCGCATCTTGCTGTACTCGTCGCGTGTCATATCCATGTCGCCGCCCAACAGATGGTTGGTCATGTTGTGCTCCACCGCCAGCTTGAGCAGCAGTCTGCCCAGCCGTTCACCGAACACACCCAGCGTACCCTCCAGCACCCCTTGCAGTGCACGAGGCAGATATGCGCCCGTCCTCTCGGCGTGCAATCGCCCGCAATACTGCCGCAAGGCCTTCTCCGCAAACTCGTTGCGGATGGGACAATTATCCAGCTTGTAGAACGCATCTACCTCCTGCCACACATCGTCTGACAGCCAAACGGAGTGCCTGCTTTTCCCGTTTTCATCTATCGAACTACACCTCCCTTCCGTGTGCCTGCGCCCGCCGAAAGCCTTGTAAACACGGAGCTGACGGGCTTTTTTACAAAGAATAGCGCCAAAGTACATTCGGGGCCCGATAATCAGCGTCAATCTCAAAACGCCGCAAACCCTCGTGACAGTCCGCACTGCGGGCTGCCGCGAACGGCGTTGGCGCAGAAAAGCGCCAATGCCTTTCTCCTGCCTCTGTTTTCGTCCTCCGCAGAGCCGGAGAAGCCCCCGAAAATCTGCCCAAAAACGGCCCGAAATCCTTCTCCGGGGCAGGGACGCCGCCCCGCCCCGAAGGAGGTCACACAGCGGCTCACAGAGGCGAACATGGGGGTTCATTGGTCTGTGCTGCCAGCTGTCGCTGCACCCGCCGGCGTTCCGCTTCGGAAACCTGCCGTTGGTAGCGTTGCTCCATGACTTCATACATGGGAACTATGGTGTAGCGCAGGCTGCCGTTTTTCCTGATGCCGTTTCGCATCTGTATCTGCGTTCGCTCCGTAACAATGAGCCCGCGCTCCTCCAGCAGACGCACATACTTGGCCACGGTATTGCGGGCGAGATGCAAGCTTTTTGCCATGGTCACCTCGCTGGGATAGCATTGATTTGTCCTACGGTCGGCGTGCCGCAGCAGGTAGATGTACACCGCCACCGCACCGGCAGACAGGTCGAAGCACAACAGTTCGTTTGGCACGGGAAAGCAACTCTTCGCCCGCTCCCAACCAACAGGCGGCTTTGCTTTTCTCACCGGTCATCGCCGCCCTTCGTGCTGCGCATGACCCATTCGACGAATTTTTCTTTCGGCACGACAATGCGGTTGCCCACACGCAGAGTGGGGAAGCTCGCTTCGTGCATCAACTCGTAGGCGCTGGACGGTGCGATGCCCAGCGTCTTTGCCACCAATTCCGCGTTGAGGAACAGCGGCAATTCATCGTAGCTGTGATATGTTGATATTTTCAAAATCGTTACCTCCAATAGAATTCAGAGAAAAATTACTTGCGTTTCGGAGGTCCCTCTGTTAGACTGTTTGCAGATGGAGTCTGCGTTTTCCGAAACGCGGCACGCCGCTGGACTGCTGCAACAGTTCAGCGGTTTTCCTTTTTGTAGGAACGATGTATGTTTCTCCCCCCTTTCTTTGTTCTCTGCCACACACCGTACCCGTTCCTGCCCTGCGGCCTTGTTTGACCTGCACGGCGTTTTCACTGCCTTGGTACGCTCGACCGCTTTGCCGCGGCGTCCTGGCGTTACTTCTCCGGCGTGTATCATCTCCGGTGATGGGTATTCAGTTGTCGAGGTGCTTTTTCGGATTTGTGACCGTCTTTTTCATTGACAATCCGCAGTCTCCGTGTTAGACTAACTGTAAATTACTTTTGACAGTCTTTCCGTGATCGTATGGTAACACACTTTTCACCCCTTGTCAAGACTGCTCGTATGTCTATATTATAATTGTCTATTTTGTGAGGTATACTGCCATGTGGTACGCCAAAATGTATTTCTCCGAGAACCGGGAGATCTTCCAGTATGATTCCCTTGGTACGCAGGGTGTTCCGAATGTCCAGAGGGAGCTTCCCTTTCTGGAGAGCCTTCTCTCCTTTCAGGAATTGGACTGCGCGGAGGTGACACCGCTACTTCAATGCATCGCGGAGGATTGGAGCCGATTTATCGCAGAGGATGACCGGGGCGCGCTGGAGAGTGCCATGAAAAAGCTGGGCGAATTAGCCTCCGTACACATTTATTTTCAACTTCTCTATGTCCACTGTTACTACCGCCAGACAGCAATATTTATTCGGAACGACCGAGGCAGTGCGGAGGATGCGCAGATACTGGACGAGCTGCGCCAGCTCCCTGAACAGCTTCCGCGGTATCAGCAGCAGATCCAACGCTTTTTCGATTTGATACTGGATGTGGACAGCGCGGGACGGGAGCCGCAGGCACAGGCGGCAAAAAATTACTTTCACGACTCTCCGAAAGATCCCGGCCTGTTTTCGTTCCGCCCCATCCCGCTCAGCTTTGAGCCGGTGGAGCCGGGGCGGTGTTCGCCGGTGCTGTATTCCTCCGGCATCCGGGACATGATCGACTACTCTCTGCGGAGCTGCGTGGAGCGGAACATCACCGTGCGGCGCTGCAAGAACTGCGGACGATGGTTTCCGCAGACCGGGCGGGTCAGCGCGGAGTATTGCGAGCGGCCTGTTCCAAGAGGAGAGCAGGTCTGTCGGGAGATCGGGGCTTTCAAACAGTGGACGAAGAAGCGGTCGGATGACCCGATCTTCAAGGCTTACCGCAAGGAATACAAGCGGCGCTTTGCGTGGATCAAGGCCGGGCGCATATCCGATGAGGATTTCTACGCTTGGAGCGAACAAGCCAGAGCGCAGAAAAAGGAATGCGACGAGGGGACCATCGCCTTGGAGGACTTCCAGCGGTGGCTGAAGGAGTCATAAAGCGTAGGGAGCTGGTCAAATGACCGGCTCCCTACGCTTTACTTATATTGCTACCTGCCGCAGAGTGCGTCAGCCATTACTTTGCCGCCTTCTTGGCTCTCTTGGCTTCCTTGGCAGCCTTGTCAGCCAGATAGTACATACCGGGAGTATTGTAATACTCCTTCTGCAGATCCTTCACCTGCTTGCACATGAACACCAGGCCAATCATGTTCAGGATGACGACCACGCCCAGGAAGCCGTCGAGGATCATATACATGGTGGTCACGTTGGAGAACGCACAGGCGATGCAGATGAACAGGGGATAAATATACACCCATACCTTGGAGAACTTGCGGCCGAACAGGATCTCAGCCTGGATCTGACCGAAGAAGCCGGCGGAGATGATCGTGGAGAACACGAACAGGAACACCGTGACGGCGACGAAGATAGCGCCGAAGTTGCCAAACACGGACTGGAACGCAGCCAGTGCCAGCTGGCCGGAGCTCAGTCCCTCCTGCGTCCACACGCCGGAGGCCAGAACGGCCAGAGAGGTGATGGTGCAGATGACGATGGTATCCATAAAGACCTCGAAGATACCGAACTGGGCCTGACGGATGGGGTGATCCGTTTCGGCGGTGCAGTGACCGGCAATGGTGGAGCCCACGCCCGCCTCATTGGAGTACACACCACGGGCGGCGCCCCAGCGGATCGCTGCCATAATGGTAGCGCCGGTGAAGCCGCCCACAGCGGCGTGGCCGGTGAAGGCGTCCTGGAAAATCATGCTGAAAACAGCGGGGAGCTCACCCACGTTGGCGAAGATGATGACCAGCGCGCCCGCCACGTACAGGCAGGCCATCACAGGAACCAGAATGTCGGTGACGCTGGACACACGCTTGAAGCCGCCGGCCAGAATCACGCCCACCAGAACAGCAATGATGATACCGGTGATAGTCTGGTTTGCGCCGAACACGTTGAACTGCTCAGCAGCGGAGACACCCTGAGAGGCCAGGGAGGGAACCAGCTCAATCATGAAGAAGAAGGCGTAGCCGACGCCGAACACGACGCCGATCTTCTTGCCCAGACCGCGCAGGTAGTAAGCCGGGCCGCCGACCCACTCGCCCACGTCGTTCTTACGGCGGTACTTGATGCCCAGCGCGACCTCGCAGTACTTGGTGCACATACCGAGGATGGCCAGGACCCATATCCAGAACACGGCGCCGGGGCCGCCCAGGGCGATGGCCACAGGCACACCGACGATATTGGAGGCGCCGACGGCGCAGGCAAGCGCCGCGAATGCGGCGGAAATGGGACGGACCTTACCCTCTTCCTTCTTGGCAAACACCTTACCGAAGGTCTGGCTCATGGCGTAGCCAAAGTGCCGGAGCTGGGGGAAGCCCAGATAGATGGTCAGGAACAGGCCCCCGCCGCCGATGAGGATCAGAATGGGAATGCCCCAGAACCAGTTGCCGAAGTCTTGAATCACCTTCAAAATAGCCATACTTTTTCTCCTTTCACGCGAAGCAATGTGTGGTTTTCTCTGGGATTGCGTTTTGCGTCTGTGCGCTTTCTGTGGTTTTCTCTGGGATCGCGTTTTGTGTCTGTGCGTTTTCTGTGCTTTTGCCTGGATTTCTCAGTGGGTAGGGGAAGATCTCTCAGCTCAGCAGACGCTTCACCGTCTCATAGGTGATATTGGGGACATTCTGGAACGTCTGCCGCATATCCACGCGCTCGGTGAGCATGTGTCCGTCGCGGCCGAAGGTACCGATATTGACAACGGGGACGTCGATCTGACGGATCTTATCCACCGGGTGCGTGTATTTTACGCCGTACTGGGGCATATTCGTCTCCAGTGCCTGAATAGCCAGCGTATCGTCGCACACGGCCATAAAACTGGAGTCCGAGATGTAGGGGTAGAACATACGGGTCTTGATCTGGCGCTGGGCCTCGGGCCGCACCACCTCGATGGCGCTCTCCACCGCGCCCAGCAGAGCCTTTTCCTTGGCCGTGCGGCCGGTCATCTCGATACGGGCGCTGAAGATAGAGCCGAAGAACACTACCACGGCGGGGGACTTGTCCTCAGACCACTTCCAAGCCTCCTGCACCACACGCAGGCCGAACAGCCGCAGATCCAGCTCGGGGTCGTCCTTATGCAGCTTCACGGCAAACTCGTGAATGGCCTTCTTGAACGCCTCGCCGTGCGCGGCGGCCAGCTCGTTGTAGAACTCGTTCCAGGTGTAAATACGGGTCTTCCAGGGCAGCTGATGGAAGTCCACCTTGCTCAGCTCACAGAAGCGCTTGTACTGGGCGTTCAGGTACTCCACCGTTTCGCCAAAGGCCTCCACAGCCATCTGCTTGCTCTTTTCCAGCACGACGGCAGGGCTCCAGCCGTGGGTGAAGAAGTTGTAGTAGCCGAAGGCCGTCAGCGCCGTCTGCACGGTGTAGGGGCCCTTGGTGTCCATTTGTTTCAGGGAGATGGGCGGGATGGCGACCTCGCCCTGGGCGATGTCGCACAGGCCGGTGTTCAGGCACATCTTCCGCGTGATGTTGGCCAGCACCAGGTTGGGGTCCAGTGCACTGAAGGCCTGCCCCACATGGGCCTCCTTGCCGAACACGGCGAAGCAGGGCAGCAGCTTGCCGATGCTGCCGTAATAGATGTAGCGGTTTTCATCGCCGGGGGCGTAGTTGGTGGAGTAGTCGGCGTTGATGCACGCCACATACTCGAAGTGTTCTTTTTCCTTCAGCTCCTCCAGCAGGTCCAGAGCCGTGATGATGCCCTTGGAGTTGTCCTCCTCGTCGCACTCGCCGATGGCCAGCAGGTTGCCATCCAGCTCCTCGGGATGCTCGGAGAAATACTGGATCAGGTACATATGGCCGGCTACGCCGGACTTCATGTCCAGCGCGCCGCGGCCAAACAGATACTCGCCGGACTCGATGTCGTCAATGACCTCCTGAGGCAGCACGAATGTCTCGCGCAGCTTGGCGGGCAGTTCCTCGCAGCGGAAGGCATACTCGCGGATGGTGCCAAAATCGTCCACCCCCACGGTATCGATGTGGCCGATGAGGATGACCGTGCGGTTAGAATTGCCCTTGGCGCCCTTCACATAGGCCAGCGTACTATGCCGCACCACGAAGTCGTTCTTGGTCTGGAAGCACTTGACCTGCTCGGGGTGCGCCTGAAAGTAGGGTAGGGACATATAGAAGTCCTGCATATAGCGGGCTACGGCGCTCTCGCCGCCCGGCTCCTTGTTGATGCTGGGGATGGCGACCATATCCTCCGTCAACTGCTTGACCTTGTCAAAAGAATGTAATTTCATGTCTTAGCCCCTTTGTTTGTTGTGCCGCGCATATCAGTCGCGGTGATATCTCTCGATGCCGGCCATGTAGGTGTTCAGCACCTGAATATCCTTAATGTCGTTTTCGGGGATGTGGAAGATGTCACGGTCGATGACCACCATGTCAGCGAACTTGCCGGCCTCGATGGTGCCCATCAGATCCTGGCTGCCGTTGGCGTAGGCCACATTTTTGCTGTACATGCACACCGCATCATACACGGATATCTTCTCGTCGGGATGATAGCCGCCCACTGGATAGCCGTCCATATCCTGACGGGTCACGGCGGCGTAGATGCCCATCCAGGGATTGAAGCTCTCCACCGGCGCATCGGAGCCGCCGGCCATAATCAGCCCCGCATCCAGATACGTCTTCCAGAGATAGCTCAGCGCGGCACGCTCCTTGCCCACGCGATCCTCGATCCAGTGCAGATCGGTCATCAGGAATGTGGGCTGGATATCCAGCACAAGGGGCAGCTTCTTCATGCGCTCGATCAGCTCCGGCGTAGCCATCTGGGCATGGATGAGACGGAAGGGGAGGCGTTTGGCCTGCTCCTCCGGCGTCATGCCGTCCTTCAGTCCCTGCTGCAGGCAGTACTCTACCGCGTCCAAGGTGACCTCCAGTGCCTCGTCGCCGATGCAGTGGGTGGCGGGCTGCAGACCGTGGCGGTATGCCTCGTACATTCTCTTGGCCAGATCCTCGGGACTGATGACCAGAATACCGGTGTTGCCGGGATCGTCCACGTAGTCGGTGTACAGCTTGGCGGAACGGGAACCCAGAGAGCCGTCAGAGAAGCTCTTGAAGCTTCCCATCCGCGCGGCGCGGTAGGGATCGCTCCGCTGCTCGGCCGTCAGGTGCTCCGGATCGAACATATAGTCCAGACACACGGACATACGCACCGGCAGCTCGCCGCGGTCGCTGCGGGCCACATAGTCCGCAAAATCCTCGTCATAGTGCCATATCGCCGCGGCATAGGTGTGCATCATGGTCACACCCAGACTGGAGGCCAGCGCCAGCCCCTTTTTCATGCACTTCTCGCGGGTGGTGGGCACCAGAAACGGATCGGGGATCAGGTTGTCGTAGATTTTGGAGGCCTGCTCACGGAAAATGCCGTTGGGTCTGCCGTCGGCATCCAGCTCCACCATGCCGCCGGGGCCGAATACATAGCCGTTGGTGATGTTGGCCTTTTCCAGCGCCATCGTATTGGCCACCGCCGTATGCAGGCATACGCGCTTGATAACGATGGGATGCTCGGTGCTGGCCTCATCCAGATCCAGACGGGTGGGCAGCTGGTCCTCGCAGTCCTTCCACTTGGACTGGTCAAAGTTGGAGCCCTTGATCCACTCTCCCTTGGGCGTCTCCGCCGCGCGGTCACGCAGCAGCTGCAGTGCTTCGTCACGGGAGGTGGCGCCGCCCAGATCCACGGTGGTATAGGTCTGGCAGAAGGCGAAGAAGTGCAGGTGGGAGTCGCCCATACCGGGCAGCACGGTCTTGCCTTGCAGATCGATGCACTTCGCGCAGTCAAAGTGCTCCAGCGCCTCCTCCTTCGTGCCCACGTAGGCAAATTTGCCGTCCTTCAGCACTACCGCGTCCTTGCAGATATCCGGCGCCTCCATCGTGTAGATCTTGCCCCCATAGACCAACGTATCAGCTCTGGCCTTCATTTTGTACACCTCTCTAATTTCAACATGACATGATTGTGATTTTGCACAGTTTTACGCGCGTTAGTTTTAACTTAGTCTCCATTATAACGAAAAGCGGAGCGTGTGGCAATTTGCCGCCTGTTCCCCCTGCGGAACAGTTTGTGCAATTTTTGTTTCCTGTGCAGAACGTTTATTGACACATTTGGTACTTTTTGATATAATCATTAAAAAATTGTGAAAAAGTAAGCATGGATTGATTTTGAGGAAATCGCTTATGGGCACCGAAAGAGAAAGTATCACAAAAGAAGTCGGCAGCCGAATCCGCTACGCCCGCAAGAGTCGGGGCATGTCGATGGACGAGTTGGCTCAGGCTGTCTACAAGACGCGTTCTGCCATCTCCAAATACGAAAATGGCCAGATATCCGTGGATATCGCCACGCTTTACGACATTGCCAATGCCCTGAAGATCAGCATCTATGATCTGCTGCACCGCAACACGCCGGACATCAATCAGGAGTACAATGCGGAGGTGCCCGCCTTTTTCCGTGGTGTCTCCCAGCTATATATGTATTTCTTCGATGGCCGGGTCAACCGCGCCCAATGCACTGTTATCGACATATTTCCTACGGAGGAAAGCAACAAGGCCGAAGTCCTCATGTACATGAATATCAAGGATCTGGCCCACTACCGGATCTGCGAGAGCAGCTACCGCGGCATCCTGACCCACTATGAGGCATTCAGCGCCATGCTTTTTGAGAACAACGATATGCCCATGGACAAATACCAGATCGGCATCCCCCAGCCCTATATGGACGACGACCAGAAGTGGGTGCTGACCTACGGCATCTCCTGCCGCCCGTTGATGCCCTCTGCAGCCAAGCGACTTCTCAGCAAAACACCGCTTTCCATCGATAAGACACTGGTTCAAGAGTTGGTGATATCCAAAGAGGACATCCGCTTGATGAAGCACTACAATATGTTCGTCATGGTGTAGTCTCCATTGTCCGGCTTAGAAGTATCGATGTGTTTATCTGCTTTTTTAATAAGGCTTGATTGTAAAGGGTAAGAAGAAAACACAGAAATAATCGAACACAAAGCTGTCAGGGTGGCAGCGCAGGACGGAGGATGTTTTTCACTGCCCTCCGAGGATAGTGTGGCCTACACGGAGTTCTGTTTCATATTTGCCAGTAATTTGGCACCCACTATTACGCAGCAACAAAAAAGAGCGCTTTTTGTCGAGGCAATGACCCTTGTCACTTGGACGAAACAACAGGAGGAGAACTCCGGTATTCCCCAGAACCCCCTCTCCGCTTTCTCCGCATGACCCGCATTTGCCCCCCATACGGGAAACATAGCCAGAAGCTACAGGGCCACCCGGCGGGAGGGTCCCGCCCGGTGGCTCTATGCCTTCGTTTTGATACCCTTTCATTGTTTCCAGCAGCGCAAAATGCGACCATTCCCCTGCCAGAGAAAGTTGACCCACACCGACGATGCCGGTGGCTCTGACCCACACCGTGACCCACACGGGGAAACGAGCGGACGGAACACATGGAGCAAAGAGTTTCCGACCGCATCCTTTTTGCGGTAAAAATGCCCACAAAGCCTTACAAATCAAGGGCTGGGAGGACTTTTATCACTTGGTAAGGATGAGGTCGGCGGTTCGAATCCGCCCAGCAGCTCCAAAAGATCCTGTTTTCTCTCGAAAACAGGATCTTTTTCTTTGCCTATTTTTGCTCTATGGGTGAGGGCTTGAAGTAAAGTGGCCGTATGCTCTTACCCTTGCGGTAAATACGGCTTGCCTATAGGGCGAATAGCGCCTGTCACACGGTGATTATCTTCAGCCACTCAATATATTCCAGCGCCAATTCTGACAGTACTCGAGAGGGGTTACAGATATACCCGATCTCGATTTGCCCCAAATCCGTGATAGGCACACTGACCAAGGCGCGGCGGCGATCCTCTTGTGTCAGATAGCCAGAGCCGGTCACATAGGTATCGCCCAGTGCCAGCAGTGAATACGCCATCGCCCGGTCGGATACCGAGATGATCTGCTGCTGGGGGTTCCACTGGCGTCTGGTCGTCGTGAATCGGGCCGAGGAGGGATGACACTCCTCATAAGAAATAAACGGGTATTGCTGGATGTCCGCCAGTGTAACGCTTTTACACTCGGCTAAGGGATGCGTATTCTGGATGTAAATATGCAGCAGATCATATTTCAGATGCTGAAAAAATATATTCCGCCGATTGCATGCCTTGATAATGGCGCTGCGGCTGTCACTGGTGAAAAACAGCACGCCGATGTCGGAGCGATTCGTTTCCACATCCTGCAGCACCTGATCCATGTTTCCCTCAAAATATCCCAGATGATATTTTTGATTCTTAGGCTGGCATACAATGTGTTCAAAGGCATCAATACCGGAGACATGGTGCAGGGAAGATACGCAAAAATACTCGCACTCCCCCTTGTGGTTTTTATACTTGTCATCCAAATCCTGGTAGATATTTGTCAGCAGCTGTGTGTCCTTCAGGAATGCCTCTCCCTGGCGCGTCAGCGATATGCCCTTACTGGTTCGCTCAAAAAGAACCATACCATATTCCCTCTCCAAGTTTCGAATCGACTCGGATAGACTGGATTGGGAGATGAACAGCGACTCTGCTGCCTTGCCGATAGAGCCTGCCTTGCTGACGGCCCGGACATATAGTATTTGCTTTAATGTCATCGTTTTCACCTCATACTTGCGCTGCTGCCGCAGATGGAGACCTCTCGCCACTGTTTGCCCCAACCGACACCGCTGGAATGGTAATTGTGGGACATCTTCCTGATTTTAGCAGCATTTTTGTTAAAAAGCAACCTCCAACATTATAAATCAACTTCCCCAAAACCCTGTTTTTACCTGAAAGCCATCGGTCTTACCGATGGCTTTGCATCGCTTATTTGTTCTTCAAATTCTACGGGTGCTGGCGTATAATGAGTTCACGCAAAATACCACCCATTGAAAAGGGCACAACTGTTTGTCCTTATCAACCAATGGAGGGAGCGACCCTGAAAGGAGGAGCCTATGATAGCCGAACACACGCAAACCGCCACCGAGGCCCCCGTTGTTTTGCAGTGTGTTGACCTGTGCAAGTGCTATAACGGTGTCGTACAGGCCAGCGATCACATCAATTTCACCTTGCGCCGCGGCGAGGTACACGCCTTTCTGGGGGAAAACGGTGCAGGAAAGAGCACACTGATGAAAATGCTCTACGGCATCGAGCAGCCCGATGAGGGTCAGATGTTCCTTTCCGGCGAGCCAGTGGTGCTGAAAAGCCCTGCTGACGCCATTGCCCACGGCATCGGTATGGTGCACCAGGAGCTGATGCTGATTCCGCACCTGACGGTGGCGGAAAACATTACCCTGGGGCAGGAGGTCAGGACCAGAAGCGGACGGCTGAAAAAGCAGGAAGCGTCACGCAGTATCCGGGAGCTGGCCGCTTCCTATGGCTTAGATATAGACCCTGATGCGCTGGTGGACAAACTGACCATTGGGCAGCGCCAGCGAGTGGAGATCGTCAAGCTGCTGTATCGCAAGGCGGACATTTTGATTTTCGACGAGCCCACCGCCCTGCTGACGCCTCAGGAGTCCGATGCGCTGTTTGATGTGCTGCGCCGCCTGCGGGAGCTGGGCAAGTCCACAATTTTCATTACGCATAAGCTGCGGGAGGTCTATCAAATTGCAGACCGCATGACCGTGATCCGGCAGGGCCGGATCATCGGCACCACCACCCCTCAGGAAACCGGTATGGAAAAGCTGACGCAGATGATGGTGGGCAAAACGGTTCCTACTGGGTGCCGTCGGCCCCACCCCATTGGGGAGGAAGAGGTGCTGCAGGTAAAGGGCCTCAGCGTGCAGAGCCGTGGCGGCGCCGCTGTGCAAAATGTCACCTTTTCCATTCGCTCCGGCGAGGTGCTGGGCGTAGCGGGCATCGAGGGCAACGGACAGACGCCTCTGGCGCAGGCCCTTCTGGGCCTTTGCCGCTCCTCCTCCGGCAGCATTCTGCTGGACGGGCGGGAGATCACCGGCCGCACGACCAAGCAGATTCGCGATGCCGGCGTGGGCAGCATTCCCGATGACCGGCAAGGCATGGGCCTCATCCTCAGTATGCGGCTCTTTGAAAATATGCTGCTGAATGCCTACGACGAAAAGCCCTATGCCAAAAGCCCGCTGCTGGAGGACTGGGCGGCCGCCCGCCGTGATGCGCAGGCTAAGATCGCCGATTACAGCATTGCGGCCACCAATGAGTCGGTTGTGGTCGGCACCCTCTCCGGCGGCAATCAACAAAAAATCGTCGTCGCCCGGGAGCTTGACCGAGGCTGCCGGATGCTCATTGCCGCGCAGCCTACCCGGGGCGTTGACATCGCCTCGGCGGATTACATCCAAAGCCGCATTTTGGCGGCGGCGGAACAGGGCTGCGCCGTGCTGCTCATTTCCAGCGATTTGGACGAGCTGATCAAGGTCTCAGACCGGATCATGGTGCTGTTCCGCGGGCAGATCATGGGATTTGTGGATGCAGACAATGCCACCCGTGAGGCCTTAGGACGCATGATGCTGGGCGAAGCCCACTGATCGATCCTTTATTGATCCTGCTGCCGATTAAACGGCAGCTTAGAACTAACCGTGCAAGGAGGAACTAAGATGAAGTTTACAAATGTGAAAAAGTGGCTGTCCATGCTGCTGGTGGTCTGCTCGATGCTGTCCCTGGTGGCCTGCGGGAAGTCCGACAAGGATTCGGCAGGTGACGATTCCGAGAAAGGCACCAAGGTCGCCGTTGTGTTCGCCTCCAGCGGCCTGGGAGACAAGTCCTTTAACGATGCGCTGTATGACGGCATGAAGAAAGCGGAGAGCACCATGGGCATCCAGTGGGTATATTCCGAGCCCAAGGATGACGCCGAGTACGAGGGCCTGATATCCGGCTATGCCGACAGCGGAGACTGCGACCTCATCATCTGCCTGGGCGGCAGCCAGAGCTCCAGCCTGGAAAATGTGGCCCCCAACTATCCGCAGCAGAAGTTTGTGATCCTGGACGCTGTGGTGGCGGGTGACAACATCCGCAGCTACACATGGCGCGATCAGGAGCTGGGCTTTTTGGCCGGCTTCCTGGGTGCCAGCCTGTCCGACACCAATACTCTGGGCTTTATTGGCGCCCACGACATCCCCCTGTGCAATCTGGGCGCTGCCGGTATGATCGCCGGAGCCCACTATGCTAACCCTGACTGCCAGGTGCTGGTGGACTACGCCAACGGCTGGGCAGAGGTCAACGGCTGCTATGAGCTGGCCACATCCATGCATGAGCAGGGCGCCAGCCTGATATACCACACCGCCAGCGCCGGCGGCCTGGGTATCCTCAATGCCGGCAAGGAGAAGAACTTCCTGACCGTCTTCTTTGACGGCAACCTGAATGCGGACGCCCCCCAGACCAACATTGCCAGCGCCATCCGGGACTTCCCCGCTTGCGCTCAGGAAGCGATTCAGGATGTCATGGACGGTAAGTTCACCGCCGGTGCCATTGAAAAGGGTCTGGCAGAGAACAGCCTGTATCTGGATTTTGACGGCTCTGCCTATCAGGTCCCCGCTGATGTGATGGAGAAGTACAATGCGGCGGTGGCTGCCATCAAGGACGGCACCATCGTGGTCCCCAGCACCATTGAAGAAGCAAAGGTGTGGAAGGCGGCATAAATCGCCAAGCGCACAACACGGGGCTGAAGGCCTATCTGGCCTTCGGCCCCGCGAGACTGTCGAAAAACCCTCCGGGTTTTTCGACAGTCTTAAACCGCCCGCACGGGTCTCCGTGCGGGCGGCTGCAGCGTGTCAAAAAAAGCCTCGCAGAGTTTGCCGCCCGCAGGCGGCAAAAAAGTGAAATCATTTTCTCTCGCGACATGTGCCTGTCTGGCCTTCAGCCCCGCACCTTATCGGCAGAGACCTATCATCTGCACAAGGAGGGACACTGTGAAAAAAACAAGGATTCGATTGTCGCTATTTTCGTTGGTTCTGGCGCTGGTGCTGTTCGGGCTGACCATACGGCTTACCGGGCGGGATCCCCTGGTGGTATATTGGAGCATACTCACCGGCTCCTTCGGCAGCACCAAGAGCTTTCTGAATGTGCTGGCATATATGCTGCCGCTGATCATGACCGGCCTCGGTGCGGCGGTGGCCTTCCAGAGCGGTGTTTTCAACATCGGCGGTGAGGGACAGGTGCTGGTGGGCGGACTGGCCTCCGTTATTGTGGGCCTGACGGTGCCGCTGCCGGCACCGTGGGGCTGGCTGCTGGCGCTGCTGGCGGGCTTTGCGGCCGGTGCTCTGTGGGCACTCCTGCCCACCCTGTTTGCCGGGCGAAACCTGACCTCACTGTCCGTGGCCACCATTATGATGAACTCCATCGCTGCCCTGCTGACGGAGTATATTGTTAAGAGCTATTTTCAGCGTCCCGGCGCCAGCAACACGGAGACCGTGGTTGTGAACGAGGGCAGCATTTTGCCGCGCATTTTCCCCAGCACGCAGTTTAACTACGGCATCCTTGTGGCGCTATTCTGCGTAGCCGTTGTAACGTGGATGCTGTATAAGACCCCTTTTGGCTTTTCCCTGCGGGCCATGGGTAGCAACCCCCGTGCCATGCAGCAGGCCGGACTGCCGATCTATGGCCGGACGATTGCCGCCATGTGCATCAGCGGCGGCCTGTTTGCCCTGGGCGGGTCCATCCAGTGCTTGGCGGTATATAAGCGTTTCGTCATGGGCTTCTCCCCCGGGTACGGCTGGGACGGCATTACCGTGGCCACCCTTGCCATGAATTCGCCTGTGGGCGTGCTGCTGAGCGCCTTCCTGTTCGGAATGCTGCGCTCCGCCTCCATCAGCATGAGCCTGACCAGCCAGGTGACAACGGAGATGATCTCCGTGCTCCAGGGCTTTATCGTCATGCTGGTGGCCTCTCCGGATGTGTGGAATGTGCTGGGCCACCTGTGGCAGCGGATCAAGAGCTGTGTCGGCTGGGGCCGGAAACAGGAAGGAGCTGCTGAATAATGGATTTTTGGATCTCATTTGCCAACTTTTTTGCCTCTGCCATCCGGCTGACCGCACCCATTGCACTGGGCACTCTGGCCTGCACCATCAGCGAGCGGGCAGGCGTCATCAACATCGGCATTGAGGGCTCCATGCTCTTCAGCGGGTTTCTCGCCGCCGTGGGCTCTTACTATACGGGCAGCCCTTGGGTAGGACTGCTGTGCGGCTGCGCCGCCGGTGTATTTCTGGCGCTGATCCTGGGGGTGCTGGCCATTTACTGCAACGGCCAGCAGATCGTGATCGGCATCGGCCTCAACCTCTTCGGCCCGGGCTTTGCCTATATGCTGATGCGCGCCCTGTGGGACACCACCGGCATCTCCCCGTGGGTTGAGGGCTTTCAGGCCGTGAATATTCCCCTGCTCTCCCGCATCCCCATAGTTGGCACCATGCTCAGCGGCTACCCGGCCTGCATCTATCTGGGTCTGCTGGCGGTGGCGGTCATGCAGTATCTGCTGCATCGAACCGCATGGGGCCTGCGGATCCGTGCCGTGGGCGAAAACCCCGCCGCCGTGGCCACGCTGGGCATCAATGTCTACCGCCTGCGAATGCGTGCGGTGCTTCTGGGAGGCGTTTTTGCCGGCATGGGAGGCGCTGTCATGTGCCTCAGCTCCGCCAATGTGTTTGTCAATGATATGTCCGCCGGGTCCGGCTTTATGGCCTTTGCCGCCAACCAGTTCGGCCAGTGGTCTCCCGTCGGCGGCTATCTTGCCACGCTGCTGTTTGGCGTGATGCAGGCGCTGCGGATGCGCCTGCAGAGCTTCGGCATCGCCACGCAGCTGACCCAGATGCTGCCCTATCTGGCTGCGCTGATCGGCATCAAGCTCACCGGTATGCGGATGCGGGCACCGGCGGCCAATGGCACCCCCTACCCCCATCCGCTCTCCGCTCCCTGCCTGCGCCGGAAAAGCGCCGGGGAATCACAGTCGAAAGGATCGAAGGCATGAATATTACATTTCACGAATGCAGATATATTCTGCACCTGAAGGATTATGACAGCGGTGTCTTTTTCTACCGCGAGGTACTGGGCCTGCAGCCCAACTATAACTGGTCCATCGTCCCCGATCAGAAGGGCTACCGCTTCTACATGGGCAGCGGACGGCTGGAGATCACCCAGATCCCCTTTACCCCCCGGCAGGGACACAGTGAGTTTTTGGCCCAGTGCTCCGATCTGTCTCTGTGCATGGAGCGGATTTTGGAGGAAATGCCCCACATCGAGATCCTCTCTCAGGATGCCCGGCAGGTAACCCTCCGGGACACCGAAGGCAATCTGGTGCATCTGCTGCAGGACGACAGCTCCTGCAGCGGCGGTGATGTGGATAAAACGGATATGTTTACCGGCACCTTTACCGGCGTGCTTTATGAGGATGATTTGGCGGCGGCGCAGAGCTTCTACTGCGACCGGCTGGGGCTTCCGCTGCTGGAGCAGCAGGCAGATGCGCTGCTGCTTCAGGCCGGCGATGCACAGCTTCTGCTGCGCAGGCGTCCGGCAGGCTGCACCCTGGGTCCGTCTATGATCGGTCTGGAGGCCAGCAGCGTCAATAAGCTGTACGACCGGTTCAGCCAAAGCCCGGACTATAAGGAGGCCGGGGTGCTGCGTGACACGGACTTTGATGCACGGCGGCTGTTCCAAATGTACGACCCCAGCGGCAATGTGGTGGAGATCTACGCCTATCTGCGCAATGTGCGAGAGGAAATTTTGATGCACTGATTATAGAAAGGAAAAAACATGTGGCGCAAAGAATACAGGATCGTTTATTATTTCTGGGAGTTTGACGCCCTGCAGTCCTTTTATCGGGATCTGCTGCGTCTGCCCCAGATGTATGGCTGGTACACCAGTCCGGTGGATCGCGGCTGCAAGTTCAAGATCGGAGACAACCGCTTGGAATTGATCTGCCGCCATCCCACTCTGCCCCAGGGTCCTGCGGGAATGCGGTTAGAGGCAAAGGACATTGAGCTGTGCTACGCCAACCTGAAAAAGGAGCCTCGGGTCACCGTTATCCGCCCCCTGCAGTCTCATCCGTGGGGCGAATACAGCTTCTGCATCAAGGACCCCGTGGGCAACTGGGTGGAGGTCTACCAGCGCTCCGAGCAGTATCGGCCCATGGGGGCCGATGACGGCGGCTGCTACTTTACCGATGAGTATACCGCCATTCTTTTTGCGGAGGATCTGGAGAAGATCACCGCCTTTTACCGGGATTCCATGCAGATGCCCGTGGTCGCCTCCTGGGATCGGGGGCCCGAGGATCGGGGCTGCCGCCTCCGCTCTGCCGGCGGCTTTACAGATATTCGGCAAAAGACGGAGAACACGCCCCAGGGCCCTGCGCTGACCACCATTGAGGCCGAGGATGTCAACGCCTGCTTTGCGTGGCTGGAGAGCCGTGACGATGTGGAGGTGCTGCTGGGGCTTACCGACACCTGGTACGGCGACCGGATTTTCCAGATCTGCGATGAGGAAAAGAATGTGGTGGAGGTGCTGGCCTATCGCCGCAATATGAAAAATCGGGACACGCTGCCGCAAGAGGATCCGTCATGAGTGAGAGGATACTGATTCGAAATGCGGATGCTGTGGTGACCTGCGATCCGGCGGATCGGGTGCTCTATAACAGCGACATTCTCATCTGCGGCAACCGCATTGAAGCGGTGGGGAGCAACCTTGCCGCCGGTGACGCCCAGATCATTGACGCCGCAGGCAAGTATGTTTACCCCGGCCTTGTTAATACACACCACCATTTTTTTCAGGCCTTTGTTCGCAATTTGATGACGATTGACCGCTCGGGGCTGACGCTGATGCAGTGGCTGGATGACATCTATAAGGTTTTCGTCCGTATCGACGGGGATGTGATTTTCTATGCCAGCGCCGCCTGTATGGCAGACCTTATTAAGCACGGCTGCACCTGCTCGGTAGACCACCAGTACTGCTACACACCGGCCACCGGCAAGCAGGGGGTGGACCGGCAGATGGAGGCCGCCCGTCTGATGGGCTTTCGCTTTGTAGCCGCCCGCGGCACCAACACCCTGCCCCGCTGGAAGGGCAGCACCATTCCCGATGAGATGTGCGAGACAACAGCGGAGTATCTGGACGACTGCCAGCGTCTGCTGGCGCTCTATCACGACCCGGAGCCTTTCTCCATGCGGCAAATCGTGTTGGCCCCCTGCCAGCCCATCAACTGCACCGAGGACACCTTCCTGGAGACCATACGCCTGGCCCGCAGCGCCGGTGTCCATATGCACACCCATTTGTGCGAGGGGGAAAACAGCAGCATGGTGCGCCGCTTCGGTGTCCGCTCTCTGGAATGGTGCCGCCGCATCGGCTTTGTCGGCAGTGACATTTGGCTGGCCCATGGCCGGGAAACGCTGCCGGAGGAATATGCTCTGCTGGCGGAAAACCACATGGGCATTTCCCACTGCCCCGCCCCCACCATGCTGGGCGGCAGCGAGATTTTGGACATCCCCGGTATGCGCAAGGCCGGCATACCCATAAGCCTCGGCGTGGATGGCTGCGCCACCAACGACGGCTCCAATATGCTGGATACCCTGCGCCTGGCATACCTGATGCAGACCTTTCTCAGCAAAAAGCGGGGCGGTTGTCCCTCCCCCTATGAGATGCTGAAGCTGGCCACTGTGGGGGGCGCCGAGATGATCGGACGTCCGGAGCTGGGGCAGCTTGCCGCCGGGAAGGCGGCGGACCTCTTCATGATCGATGCCCAGCGTCTGGAGTACGCCGGTGCTCTCCATGACCCCGCATCCATGCTTGCCAAGCTGGGTGTCACCGGCCCCGTCTGGCTGACCATGATCAATGGCCGTGTTGTTTATCGGGACGATCATTTGACCGGCGTCGACGAGGCGAAGCTGCTGCAAGAGGGCGAGCAGGTCTGCACCCGTGTGCTGCGGGATACCTGCGAGGCCTTTGCACCCTATCGCCGTAATCCACAATAGGAGGAAAGGAACATGTCATATCTGGACTTTCAGCTGCTTCTCTATGTGCCGTCGGAGCAGTATGAGCCTTGCCGTACCTTTTACGAGCAGGTATTTGCGACACAACCGTTCTATGGCTGGGACGAGGGGCCGGAGGACCGGGGCGTTAAGTACGATCTCGCCGGCACAAAGCTGGTGCTGCTGACCCAGGAAAATCCGTTCCCAACCTACGGCGCCGTACATTTCCAGCTGCAGGTGCCGACTCTGGAGGATATCTATCCCCGGGCGCAGGCAGCCGGTGCCGTCACCCAGGAGCCTTTCTTCCGCCCCTACGGCTGGCATATGTTCCGCATGGCGGATCCGGCGGGAAATCACATCAATATTTATACGGTGCCAACCACCACCGAATAAAGCGCACCGAAACCGTAAAAATTAAAGGATGCTCTTCACGCCCGGAATTAAAAAGGGAGGCAGCTTATGAAACAGGACCGTCTCGTAAGCCGCCTCCCTTTTTTCGTTTTTAATTGCCAAGGTTCACGGCATCACCCGACGGGCCATGCGGATAAAGTCCTCCTTGCCGAAAGTCACCGGCACCGGGTATACGGGGTCAGCCTCCGCCCAGGCGGCCATTTGAGGCAGGTCCTCCGACCGAATACAGGGAAAGCACTCCGGAATGCCCAGCGCCCGGTTCATGCGGTAAATGGCCTCTACCGCCTGCCGGGCAAGGCTTCGGGTCTCCCGGGTGTTATAAAAGTGGCCGATGTAGGCCTCCACCGCATGGGTCAGGGCGTCTAGGCCGGTCTCCGCCGTAACGCCGTGGAAGCTGCTCCGGGCCGGGAGCCTCTCCGCCATGGTAATAAATTCCGGTGCGGCGCATTGGCTTTCCACGATCATGGGCTCTTTGCACCTGGCGTCCGCCAGCAGCTCCGGCAGCCTTTGCAGGCTCCCGGCTGCGGTGATGCATTCCGGCCTGCGTCAGGGAAGTACCCGGGCCTCCAGGCCGAAGCAGGCCTGAAACGCCCGACAGTATATTTTTTAAGCAGCATAATGCGTACATCCTTTCCATGGACTATTACGCCGCATTTTAGGCGGGATCGCAAGACGGAATGGGGAGATGGATATTGTAGGAGCGGACGGCTCTGTCCGTCCAGTGCGATAACGCAACATTTTGTAGGGCAGGACCCGTGTGCCCTGCCGGGAGTGGGGGGGCCGGGCAGCGGGGTGAGGGTACCCCGCCCTACACACCATTTACCGATAGAATTTCACAAGGGGCGGCGGCCGCCCACCGTCGTGCCAACCGATTCCCGGCCACTGTCGTGCCCGTTAATTGGGGACACTTTCTCGAAATTACCCCGCTTCGCTGCATATCTTGTTATGCGTTGTAGGGTGCGATGTGAGCATCGCGCCGCACGATAGACGCAGAGGGCATTCCTGTTATGCCAAGGCGACACAAGCGGGTCGAGCGCTGCGGTGGATAGAATCTAAGACAATGCAAAAGCATGGGGCGTTTGGGCTCAAATCAAAATCTCCGGATAAGCCGGAGGTTTGACGCGGCCCTATAAGGGCCTATTGCGGACGAAGCCCTTAAGGGGTTTTATTTATGCCTTGGGATTCTTACTACCCGTAAACGGGTCTATAAATTCCTTTATGCTAATCTGGTCAGACATTTTGTCCTCCAACTGGTTCTATGTACGCCTTGATCGCTTTCTTGTTGCGTCCTGCCGTATCCACAAAATGCCCTCTTGCCCAAAAGTGTCTATTCCCGTACTTATACTTCAGGTTCGCATACCAATCAAATATCATCATGCTGCTCTTTCCTTTCAGGTATCCCATAATCTGGGATACGCTGTACTTCGGCAGGATGCTTATCAACATGTGGATGTGGTCTGGGCATGCTTGTGCTTCTATGATTTCTACGCTCTTTTGCTGGCACAACTTCCGCAGTATGATCCCTATGTCCTCTTTTATCTTTCCATATATCTCCATCCGTCTATATTTCGGCGCAAACACCACATGGTATTGACAACGCCAACTGGTATGTTCTAAACTACTTACATCTACTTCTTTCATGAATTAGTCTCCTTGTTTTTGTAAGCTTTGGTCGGCAAACCTCTTCCTTACTCTAACTCGGAGACTTTTTCTTGTCTACTTTGCCCCTCGCCATAGGCTATTTTTTACCCCCGGCAGAGCCGGGGGTTGTCTTTGATGGCCAATGCGGAGACGGCTGCCGACAGGCATACCGGCAGCTGTCTCCCCGCCCCCTTACAGGGGTGTTTCCTTGTCCTCTGTCGGTGCTTTTTCATGTCTTACAAAGCAAATTTTTTGCTGTATTCCTCGTAATAGCGGGCGAAGGAGTCGGATTTCATGTTCTTGACGCTCTTCAAATACTCGTGGGTATCGAAGGCGTCGGACTCCAGCTCGATCATGGCCACGGCGATATTGGAGCAGTGGTCCGCCACCCGCTCAAAGTTGGTGAGCAGATCGTTGAACACGAAACCCTGACTCAGGGTGCATACGCCCTTTTGCAGGCGGTCCACATGGTGCAGCTTCAGCTCGTCGCACAGGCCGTCGATGATCTCCTCCAGCGGCTCTACCCGGCTGGCGGCGGCCAGATCCCCCTCCACAAAGGCGTGGATGGAGAGGTAGAGGATCTCGGAGACGGCATCCTCCATGACCTTCAGCTCCCGGCTGGCCTCCTCCGAGAAGGCCATGCCCTTGCTGTGGATCTCCTGCGCCACCTCGGAGATGTTCAGGGCGTGGTCGGAGATGCGCTCGAAGTCGGAGATGGTATGCAGGTACTTGGATACCTCCTCACTCTGACGGGCGGTGAGTTCCTTACCGGTGATCTTCATGAGATAGGTACCCAGCCGGTCCTCATAGCGATCCACGGTGGACTCCGTCTCCGCCACGGCCCGGAAGCCCTTGTCGCTGTACTGATGCACCAGCGCCATGGCGGCCAGCAGATTCTCCATGGCGCACTGAGCCATGGCGTCGGTGACCTGACGGCTCTGCTCGATGGCCAGCGCCGGGTGCTGCAGGAAGCGCTCCTCCAGACGGTCCATCTTCTGGCGCTCCCGGCTGCTCTCGGAGTCGTCCGGCACCAGCATACATACCAGCTTCTCCAGCAGGCCGATGAGGGGCATCAGGGCCACCACCGTGGCCAGGCGGAACAGGGTGTTCGCCAGAGCGATGGACACGGTGGTCATGGTGATATCCATGAAGTCAAAATGCACCACGGCATTGACGGCATAAAAGATGCAGCCCCAGATCACCACGCCCAGCACGTCGATGAGCAGATAGACGAAGGCCGTGCGCTTGCCGCTGACGTTGGCGCCCAGCGCCGACAGCAGCACCGGCACCGCAGCGCCAATGGCAATCCCCATGATAATAGGAAGGGCAATTTCAAAGGTGACGGCTCCGGTGGCGGCCAGCGCCTGCAGGATACCCACGGCGGCGGAGGCACTCTGGATGACGCTGGTGAACA
>OOCX01000319.1_pt1 | contig 42541 bp, 38 predicted proteins | sample 1671231 | NCBI WGS metagenome assembly OOCX01 (sample SAMN06348135, study PRJEB24527) | human gut metagenome | biome: human gut; feature: ankylosing spondylitis patient; material: feces | host: Homo sapiens | place: China | collected 2015-10 | reverse complement strand
ACACCCCATTTCCTAAACAGTATACCATACTGTCTAACAAATGGGGTGCAGTTCATTGCCGGAGGGGGCGTTTTGGTTGCAATCTCTTCGCGTTGACGGCCCCGGATTTGAAATATTATCTGCCCTCAAAGAGAGCCGGGCTTGTTGTTTCCTCATCCGGGTTATGGTATACTTACTAGGTATCATCGCTGTAAGAACTGAAATTTTACCCAAAGGATGTGGAAAGATGGACACACTGGAACAAGCCCGCGCCGAGATCGACGCGGTGGACGCGCAGCTTGCCGCCCTGTTTGAGCGGCGGATGGCCGCTGTGCTCAGCGTCGCCCAATACAAACAGGCCCACGGCCTGCCGATTTTTGACGCCGCGCGGGAGGCGGCGGTGCTGGAAAAGGCTGCGGCCTGCATCCAGAACGCCGCCCTCCGGCCTTACTATAAAGACCATGTCCAGAACATGATGAACGTCGCCAAGCAGTACGAAGCCGAGGTGCTGGGCCGGAACCGCGCCGCCTATCAGGGCGTGGAAGGCGCTTTCGCCCACATCGCGCTGCGGGCGCTCTTCCCCCACGCGGAGGCCGTCAGCTACCCGACGTGGGACGAGGTGTTCGATGCCGTCAGCCGGGGCGACACCGCCCACGGCGTTGTGCCGTTTGAGAACAGCCACGCAGGCGACGTCTCCGCTGTCCTCGACTTGTGCTACAACCACCCCGAGCTGTGGGTGGTGGACGTCTACGACCTGCCCATCTCCCAGAACCTGCTCGTCCTGCCCGGCACCCAGCTGGCCCAGCTCAGGCACGTCTACAGCCACCAGCAGGCCATCGCCCAGAGTGAGACGTTCTTAAAGCAGTTCCGTCTGCCCGCCACGGCCATGCCCAACACGGCCATGGCCGCAAAGTTCGTGGCCGAGTCGGGCGACCCGTCCAAAGCCGCCATCGCCAGCGCCGAGACAGCCGCCCTCTACGGGCTGGAAGTCCTCGTCCCCAGCATCAACACCGACGGCGACAACACCACCCGCTTCATCGTCCTCAGCCGCGAAAAGCCCACCGTGGGCAACCGCTTCTCGCTGCTGTTCACACTGGACAACAAACCCGGAAAGCTGGCCGAGGTCATCCAGGTCATCGGCCGCTTCGGCTACGACATGGAGTCCATCAAGAGCCGTCCGCTGCCCCATGTCCCCTTTGATTATTATTTTTACGTCGAGCTGGTGGGCGACCCCTCCGCCGACGAGACCGCCGCGCTGCTGCGTGAGCTGGACCATACCTGCCGCACGGTGCGGCTGTTAGGAGTGTATACAAAATGAGTGGATTTATCGGCACCAAGCTCACCATGAATCTGGGTGAGCGCAGCTATGACATCATCCTGAAAAACGGCGCACTGGAAAATCTGTACCAGTTTGCCCGCCTCGACCGCCGGGTGGCGGTGGTGACGGACGCAGGCGTTCCCGCCGAGTACGCACAGCGTGTGGCCGACCAGTGCCGCGACGCAAAAATTATTACTGTCCCGCAGGGCGAGGCCAGCAAGAGCATGAAGCTCCTCGAAAGCGTCCTGCGCCAGATGCTGGAGTTCAACATGGGCCGCGGCGACCTCGTCATCGCCGTGGGCGGCGGCGTCGTAGGCGATCTGGCGGGTTTTGCCGCTTCCATCTATATGCGCGGCATCGACTTCATCAACTGCCCCACCACTACCCTCTCGATGATCGATTCCTCCATCGGCGGCAAGACCGCTGTGGATCTGGGGGAGACAAAGAACATCGTCGGTTCCTTCTGGCAGCCCAAGCTGGTCATCGTAGACCCCAGCACCCTCGCCACCCTGCCCCGCCGCCAGTACATCAACGGTCTGGCCGAGTCGGTGAAGGCCAGTCTGCTGGCCGACCCGGAACTGTTCGCCATCTTTGAAAAGGGCGACATCGACGAGCAGATCGGCGAGATCATCTACCGCAGCCTCCGTTTCAAAAAGAGCATCGTCGAGCAGGACGAGACGGAGCATGGGGTGCGCAAGGCCCTCAATTTCGGCCACACCATCGGCCACGGCATCGAGGCCGTCAAGGGCGTCAAGGGGCGCCGCACCGTGGGCCTCTACCACGGCGAGTGCGTGGCTCTGGGGATGCTGCCGATGATCGAGTCCAAGGCACTGCAGAAGCGCGTCCGTGCGGTCTACCGCCGTCTGGGCCTGCCCCTGCGTACCGCCTACAACAAGGACAAGGTCTACGCCGAGATGCTCCACGACAAAAAGGCACAGGGCGGCCAGATCACCGTCATCAAGGTGCCGGGCCTTGGCTGCTGGCGCGCGGAGACCATCCCGGTGGAGGGTCTGCGCCCCCTGCTGGGCATGGAGGACTAAAACCATGAAAAACACCTTTGGCAGCGCATTGGCGCTGACCATCTTCGGCGAGAGCCACGGCAGGGCCATCGGCGGTGTGCTGGACGGCATGGCCGCTGGTGTGCCGGTGGATGAGGAATTCATTGCCGCCTGCATGGATAAGCGCCGCGCCCGGGGCGACGGGCTTTCGACGCCCCGCGTGGAGGCTGATAACGTACAGCTGCTCTCCGGCGTCGTGAACGGTCACACCACCGGCACGGCCATCGCGCTGATGATCGAGAACCAGAACACCCGCAGCGGCGACTACGCCAGGACGGCTGACCTTCTCCGCCCCGGCCACGCGGACTATACCGCCTACGCCAAATACCACGGCTTTCAGGACGCCCGGGGCGGTGGACACTTTTCGGGCCGCATCACTGCCGCGCTGGTGGCAGGCGGTGCCATCGTGCTGGATGCGCTGAACCGCGCCGGCATCGACATCACCACCCACATCGCCCGCTGTGCCGGCATTTCCGATACGCCCTTTGCGCTGGACAATGCCGCCGCACTGGCCGCTCAGGTGAGCGTGCTGGAAAGCAGGGACGAGGGCTTCGCCCTGCTGGATGCTTCCGTCGAAGAGCCGATGAAAACGGCCATCCGTGCCGCCGGTTCGGAGGGAGACAGCGTGGGCGGCATCCTTGAAACAGCCATTCTCGGCCTGCCCGCCGGTGTGGGCGAGCCGTATTTTGACAGCGTGGAGAGCCTTATTTCCCACATGGCGTTTTCGGTGCCTGCCGTGAAGGGCATTGAGTTCGGCACCGGCTTCGGCTTCGCCGACCTGAAAGGCTCTGAGGCCAACGATGCCTTCCGCATGAAGGGCGATTCGGTGGTCACGGCCACCAACCACAACGCGGGCATCAACGGCGGCATCACCAACGGAATGCCTGTCGTCTTCCGCACCGCTGTCAAGCCGACGCCCAGCATCTACAAAGAGCAGGAGACGGTGGATTACATTGCAAAGCAGGACACGCCCCTCTCCATTCAGGGCCGTCATGACCCCTGCATCGTGCCTCGCGCCGCCATCGTCCAGACCTGCGCCGCCGCGCTGGCTGTGGGCGATTTGATGACCGCCCGCTACGGCACCGCATGGATGGAGCGGCCCACCAGCTACCGCAGGGAGGGACTGTGATGGAATACGGACTCATCGGCTCGAAACTGGGCCATTCCTACTCGAAGATCATTCATGAGATGCTCTGCGGCTACCACTACGACCTCTGCCCGCTTCCCACCGAAGAGGAAGCCCGGGCTTTCCTCACCAGGCGGCAGTTCAAGGCCATCAATGTCACCATCCCCTATAAGCGGCTGGTGATGGAATACTGCACCTACATCGACCCCCGTGCCAAGGCCATCGGCGCGGTGAACACTGTGGTCAACAAGAACGGCCTGCTCTACGGCTACAACACCGATTATCTCGGCTTTGCCCACCTGTGCGACGCCCACGGCGTCGATTTTGCGGGCAGGACCGTCCTCATCCTCGGCACCGGCGGCACCCACAACACCACCAGCGCCGTCGCCCGCGACAAGGGCGCGGCCAGAGTACTCACCGTCAGCCGGACGCCCGACGCCGCCAAAGGCCAGCTCTCCTATGAAGAAGCCGTTGCCAGCGGCGCACACATCGTCATCAACACCACTCCCGCCGGAATGTACCCCAACGTGGGCGTGTGCAGTCTGGACGTGGCAAAAATGCCCGGGCTGGAAGCTGTGCTGGACGTGGTGTACAACCCCGATAAGACGGAGCTCATCCTCCGGGCCGAAGAGGCCGGGGTCCCGGTGGCTGTGGGCGGCCTCGAGATGCTGGTGGCGCAGGCCGTGTACGCCGCCGAATACTTCCTCAGCCGGAAGTTCGACGACGCAGCAGGGGAGATCGGCCGCATTACTGCCGCACTCCGCCGCGATATGCTCAACGTGGCCCTCATCGGAATGCCCTCCAGCGGAAAATCCACCGTGGGCCGTGCATTGGCCGAGAAGCTGGGCAAAAAGTTCATCGACCTCGACGAGGAGATCGTCAAGGCCGACGGCCGCAGCATCCCCGACATCTTCGCCGCCGAGGGCGAGGACGGCTTCCGCGCGAAGGAATCCGCCCAGACCGCCCGCTTTGCCAAAGAGGGACGACAGCTGCTCTCCTGCGGCGGCGGCATCATCAAGCGGGGTGGGAATCTGCGGGCGCTGCATCAGAACGGCGTCCTGCTCTTCCTCGACCGGCCCCTGGATGCGCTGACGGTGGGCGGCGGACGTCCGCTCTCGTCCAGCACCGAGGCGCTGAAAAAGATGGAGGCGGAGCGCCGCCCCCTGTATCTCGCGGCGGCAGACGCCGTTATCCCGAACAGCGGCACGGTGGAAGACGCCGTGACCGCCGCAATGGAGGCACTGGATGAAATTTTTAGTCATTAACGGCCCCAACCTCAACATGATGCACTTCACCGAGCCGGGCGTGGCCGGTCAGCTGGATTATAACGGTCTGCTGGATTACCTCGAGCTGTGCTGCACCCAGATGGGCATGGAAGTGGAATTTTTCCAGTCCAACCACGAGGGCGACCTCATCGACGAGATCCAGTCTGCCGCAGGCCGGGCCGACGGCATCATCCTGAATCCCGGCGGCTACGCCCACTACAGCGTCGCCATCCTCGACGCGCTGCGCCTCTGCGGCGTGCCTGCCGTGGAAGTGCTGCTCAGCGAGCCCGACGAGCACGAGTCCTTCCGCAAGACGGACATCGTCTCGTTCGGCTGTCAGGGCCATTTCATCGGCGAGGGCATCAGCGGCTATCTCCACGCTGCCGCCTATCTGGCCCAGCTGCTGCGGCTGGACGGCAGTGCGCACACCCATTTAGTGATGTAAGAGATCGACTCTCTTCTGCTGGAAAACGGAGCAAAGAGGGCGTGGAAAAGAAGGATAGAAAGGAAAAATCTTATGATCATCTCCACCAAAAAGGGTACCCCGAAGGAAGAGCTCGAGAAAATCGTTGACCGCTTCGAAAAGCAGGGCCTCGACGTCACCCTCATCACCGGCAAGGACTACAATGTCTTCGGCCTCGTGGGCGATACCACCAAGATCGACGAGCGCGACGTCCTCGCCAACCCCTGGATCGACAACGTGACCCGTGTTTCCGCCCCCTATAAGCGTGCCAACCGCCTGTTCCACCCGGCAGATTCCGTCATCGACTGCGGCGGCGTCAAAATCGGCGGCAAGGAGAAGATCGCTGTCATGGCCGGCCCCTGCAGCATCGAGAGCGAAGAGCAGGCCCTCCGCATCGCACAGGGGGTCAAGGCCGGCGGCGCGACCCTCTTCCGCGGCGGCGCTTACAAGCCCCGCACCTCTCCCTACTCCTTCCAGGGCCTCGAGACCGAGGGCATCCTTGACATGGTAAAGGCCCGCGAGGCCACCGGTATGCCCATCGTCTCCGAGCTGATGAGCGAAGACCGCATCCCCGAGTTCGAGGAGTATGTGGACGTGGTGCAGATCGGCGCCCGCAATATGCAGAACTTCCAGCTGCTCAAGGCTGTGGGCAAGATGCACAAACCCGTTCTACTCAAGCGCGGCCTCTGCAACACCATCGAAGAGTGGATCATGAGCGCCGAGTACATTATGGCCGGCGGCAACGAGCAGGTCATCCTCTGTGAGCGCGGCATCCGCACCTTCGAGAAGTACACCCGCAACACCCTCGACCTCTCCGCTGTGCCTATCATCCACGAGAAGACCCATCTGCCCGTCATCGTGGACCCCAGCCACGCCACCGGCAAGGCAAACCTTGTGGAGCCCATGATGATCGCCGCTGTCGCCGCCGGTGCCGACGGCCTTGAGGTGGAAGTCCACTACGACCCCCGCCACGCATGGAGCGACGGCGCACAGTGCCTGACCCCTGACGCCTTCGCGCAGGCTATGGCAAAGTGCCGTCAGGTCGCATGGGCTATTGGCCGGGATATGTGATATGAATGCTACGATAAAACGCGCCCCCGGCGGCATCGGCGGCACCATCACCGCGCCGCCCAGCAAGAGCATGGCGCACCGCGCGGTGCTCTGCTCGGCACTGGCCGAGGGTGCTTCCCACATCAAAAATCTTGAGTTCAGCAAGGATATTTCTGCCACCCTCTCCGCCGCCGGGCAGCTCTGCGCCAAAGTGCGCACCGGTGCGGATCGTGCCGTCGTGGAGGGTCTGGGGAGCTTTCTGCCCGTCAGCGCTCCGGTGGACTGCTGTGAGAGCGGAAGCACCCTGCGCTTTCTCATCCCCATTGCCAGCCTCACCGGGCAGAAAGTGACCTTTGTTGGCCGCGGACGGCTGATGGAACGCCCTCAGACAGTATACGAGAAGTTGTATCAGAAGCAGTCTCTCCGATTTGAACAGTCCCCGGCGGGCCTGACCGTCGAAGGAACTCTGAAAAGCGGCGAGTATGAGCTGGCGGGCAATGTGTCCAGCCAGTTCATCAGCGGATTGCTGTTTGCCCTGCCGCTGCTGGCAGGCGACAGCACCCTCCACCTTATCCCGCCGGTAGAGAGCCGCAGTTATATCGAGATGACCCGGGCGGCCCAGCGCCGTTTCGGCGTCGAGAGCCGCTGGCAGGACGAAACCACCCTCTTCATCCCGGGCGGGCAGAAATATCGGCCTTGCGATTACACCGTGGAGGGCGATTACAGCCAGGCGGCATTCCCGGCGGTGCTGGGAGCGGTGCAGGGCGGCGTGACCCTCAAAGGATTATCCGCTGACACCCTGCAGGGCGACGCCGCGATCCTCGACATTCTGCGCCGCTGTGGTGCAAGCTTCCGCACCACCGACGCAGGCATCGTGTTCGAGAAAGCACCTCTCCACGGTGTGGACATTGACCTTGCCGACTGCCCCGACCTCGGCCCCGTGCTGATGGTCCTGGGCCTGCTTTGCGAAGGAACCACCACCATCCGCAACGCGGAACGTCTCCGGATCAAGGAGAGCGACCGCATTGCAGCCATGGAAGCCGAACTGCGGGCCTGCGGCGGCGTCCTCGAGAGCGAGGGCGGCACCATCACCATCCACGGATGTGCAGACAGGCTCCACGCCCCCGCCGCGCCGCTTCATGGCCACAACGACCACCGTGTGGTGATGAGCCTTGCGGTGCTGGCGCTGGCCGCCGGGCTGGAACTCTCCATCGACGACGCCGAGGCCGTGCAGAAGAGCTGGCCCCATTTCTTTGAAACCATCAAGCCGTTAGGCGCGGAGGTAGAATATGCTGGATAAAACAAAGCGTTATCTCATCGTGGGCCTCGGACTGCTGGGCGGCAAATACGCCCTCGAGCTTTCCAAAGCCGGATTCCATGTGGACGGCATCAACCGCAGCGAGGGCCACTTACAGTACGCTCTCGACCACGGCTATATCGCCAGCGGAAAGACCCACGATTTCGAGGACCTCGTCTCGCAGGCCGACCACATCATCTTCGGCCTCTACCCCACGGCCCTCATCGACTGGTTCAAGACCTACGGCCATCTCATCAAGCCCGGCTGCATCTTTACCGACGTCTCCGGCGTCAAGACCGGCCTTGTGGAGCCGGTACAGGCCATGTGTCCGGAGGGTGTGGAGTTCATCGCCAGCCACCCGATGGCAGGCCGTGAGACCTCCAGCGTCGAGCACGCCGCCGAGGTCAGCTTTGCCCCGGCCAACTTCATCATCACCCCCACCGAGAAGAACACCCCCGAGGCCGTTCAGTGGGCGAAAGAGCTGGCCGAGGTGCTGGGTTTCCGCCACATCTGCACCCTGACGGTGCAGGAGCACGACAAGATGATCGGCTACGTCAGCCAGCTCTGCCACGCCATCGCCGTCAGCCTCATGTGTGCAAACGACAACTCTTCTCTCTGCGAGTACACGGGCGACTCCTTCCGCGATCTGACCCGCATCGCCCGCATCAACGAGAAGATGTGGGCCGAGCTGTTCCTCTGGAACAAGGAGAATCTCATCGCCGAGATCGACCAGTTCGATTCCGCTCTGGACCAGCTGCGGGACGCCCTCGTGGCCGACGACCGGGACAAGCTGGAAGAGATGTTCCGTCTGTCCACCCAGCGCCGCGCCGCATTCGACAAAAAGGACTCGTGACCGGAAAGGAGGCCGCCCATGCCCAAGCAGGAGGGACAAAAATCCAAACTGTTGGCGCTGCTGCATATCTTTGAGCAGCAGACCGACGAGGAGCATCTGCTGAATGTGCCTCAGCTGGTGGAGCTGCTGGCCCGGCAGGGCATCCTCTGCGAGCGAAAGAGCGTCTACAGCGACATCGACGCGCTGAACGCGCTGGGCTATGACATCCGGCTGCGCCGGGGCCGCAGCGGCGGCTATTGGATGGCGACGCGGCCTTTCGAGCTGGCGGAGCTGAAGCTTCTGGTGGACGCTGTCCAGTCCAGCCGGGTCATCTCGAAAGCGTCCAGTGATAAGCTCATCCATAAGCTGGAAGGGCTGGCCTCCCAGTATGAGGGCAGTCAGCTCCAGCGTCAGGTCTATGTCGATGGCCGCCCCAAGAGCGCCAACAAAGACCTGCCCTACAGCGTGGACGCCCTCTTTACGGCCATCAATACCGGCAGGATGGTGCGCTTTCGCTACAAAAAGGCGGGACGCCCCGCGCCTTACACCATCAGCCCCTGGCAGATGGCGTGGGAGAACGGCTGCTACTACCTCATCGCCTATCAGGACGAGAAGGAGCCGGTGGGCATCCGCCATTACCGGGTGGATAAAATGGCCGGGGTCACGGTGCTGGACGAGCCCCGCCGCGGCAAAGAGCAGTTCGCGGATCTCGACCTGCCCGCCTACCTGAAAAAGCACTTCCAGATGTTCGGCGGGCCGGAGTATAGAGTCACCCTGCGGTGTACTTCCGACCTTGAATCAGCCATGCGGGAGCGCTTCGGCGCTTCGCCCATCTTCGTGCCGGAAGGGAAGGAGCATTTCCATTTCGACGTCCCCGTCTGCGTCAGCGACCAGTTCTACGGCTGGGTCTGCGGCTTCGGCGGCAAGATAGAAGTCGTCTCGCCCGCCGAGGTGCGGGACGGCCTGCGGGCGCTGAACGAGCGGCTGGTAAAAATGCATCAATAACGAAACAAAAGGCCCTGAATCGTCAGATTCAGGGCCTTTTGCTGTATAAATATTACTTGAAATTACTTTGCGTTGAACACATACCGGTCCATCCGGTGGAACGCCTCTTCAATGCGGGTGCGGGGCGAGGCCAGATTGATGCGCAGATGGCAGGGACCGTGGAACATCACGCCGTCCTGCACGGCAGCACCGACGGCCCAGCAGGCCTTCTCCACGTCCTGAATGGTCTTGCCGTGGGCGGCGCACCAGTCGGTGCAGTCCACAAAGAGCATATAGGTGCCTTCGGGCTTTGTCACATGGACACCCTCGAAGTGCTTTGCGATGTAGTCGCAGGCGAAATCCACATTGCCGGTCAGCGTCTCACAGAGCTCGTCGGCCCACTCATAGCCCTCGGGGCGGTAGGCACCGATGAGGGCGTGCATCGAGAGGACGTTCATGGAGTTGTAGTGGCAGAGGGAGGATTCCTTCTTGATGCGGTCACGCCACCACGGGTCATAAACGATATGATAGCTGCCGATGAGACCGGCGAGGTTGAAGGTCTTGGAGGGGGCGTAGAGGGCGGCAGTGCGCATCCGGGCGTCCTCACTGATGGACTGGGTGGGGATGTGCTTGTGGCCGGAGAGGATGATGTCCGACCAGATCTCGTCGGATACGACGTAGACATTATACTTTTTGTACAACTCCATGGCCTTTTCCAGCTCCCACCGCTCCCAGACGCGGCCGCAGGGGTTGTGGGGGCTGCACAGGATGGCGGCGTGGATGTGCTCTTCGGCGAGGTGCTTTTCCATGTCGGCGTAGTCCATCCGCCAGATGCCATTTTCGTCCTGCACCAGCGGGGAGTGGACGATGTCATAGCCGTTGTCGGTCAGGCAGCGGGTGAAGCCGATGTAGGTGGGGCTGTGGACCAGCACCTTGTCGCCCCGGGAGCAGACGCAGTTCAGTGCGCTGATGACGCCGCCCAGTACGCCGTTCTCGTAACCGATGGCCTCGGCGGTCAGACCCGTGACGTCGTTGCGGGTCTCCTGCCAGCGGATGATGGAGCCGTAGTACTCGGGCGTCGGGTCAAAATAGCCGAAAGCCGGGTGCTGGACCCGCTCGATGACGGCCTGCTGGATGGTGGGCAGGCAGACAAAGTTCATGTCCGCCACCCACATGGGGATGGCATCGAAGCCGGGCTGCGGTGCGTCGGGCGCAAAGCCTTTGCCCAGCCCGTCCACGGCGATGGAGTCCCGGCCATGGCGGTCGGGCAGGGTGGTGAAATCGTACTTCATGGAAGTTCCTCCTGTGGATGCAAAAAAGGCTTTCCCCAAAGGGAAAGCCATAGGTGCAGAAGATCAGCCCTCGATGAGCTCGACGGTCTTCATCTTGACGGGGGTCTTGGGCTTGTCGTTCCAGTCGGTGGGGACGGATGCGATCTTGTCCACGACGTCCATGCCGGCGACGACCTTGCCGAAAGCGGCGTACTGGCCGTCCAGATGGGGTGCGTCCTTATGCATGATGAAGAACTGGCTGCCGGCGCTGTTGGGGTTCATGCTGCGGGCCATGCTGATGACGCCGCGGACGTGCTTGATGGGGTTGTTGACGCCGTTGGCGGCAAACTCGCCCTTGATGTTCCAGCCGGGGCCGCCGGTGCCGTTGCCCAGCGGGCAGCCGCCCTGGATCATAAAGCCGGGGATCACGCGGTGGAAGGTCAGGCCGTTGTAAAAGCCCTCGCTGACCAGCTTCTTGAAATTCTCACAGGTGATAGGAGCGGCTTCTTCGTTCAGCTCGATATCGATGATGCCGCCGTCTTCCATAGTAATGCGAACCATAACGCTACAATACTCCTTTTGTGTTGACCCCGCAGCGGGGGTGTGTGGGGCAGAAATGCCTGCCCGGATATCTCTTATAGTATACCATAGGTTTTGCGGGTTTCAACCACGCAGATGCAACCTTTTTGTAAATTCGGCAAAGTTCCGGGGCCGGGAGCCTGCTTATTCCATCTTCATCCGCTTTGTGATGAGTTGGCCGTTCTGTTCTGTGCCGTCCGAGATATAATACTTCCACTCGGTCGAGCCGTCGGACATCAGGTACTCCACAGCAAACACCTGCCCAGCCTGGATTTTTACAGGGTAGTTGTCGGCTGGCAGAATCTCACGGGGTGTCGGCAGCTCCTTGAAGTCCTCGTATGCGTCTTCCAACCGCCAGAACTTTCGGATCTTGTAGCCCTTTACCATCGAAATATCCTGCTCACCGAAATAGGATGCTGTGTAGGTCTTTCCGTTGACTTCCAGCGCGTCGATCCGTTCCGGTTCCTGCGTCAGATCTTTGGTATGGAGATGTTCCCCATAGTTCTCGCTCAACTGTTTTGCCATGCGAAAGTCCGAGTTCCGATACTCCGACTCCACAATATGTGTACTTCCATAGATACCCATGATATCGGTGCGGCGTACCGCTTCCAGCTCCTGATAGATGCGCCGGAAGTTCTCCACCATCCGATCCTCCCGGTATCGGACCGAAGAAGCTTCATCCGTCGCCTTGATCTCATAGTACCGTTTGCCCTGTTCCATGTTTTCCTGCGTACGTTTGTACTCTTCGGTATCCTTCTGCCCGTTGGCTTCCAGATAGGTCAGATACCGCGGCCCGGTGCTTTCCCAGGTATGGCCCACGTCGGTGCCGTGGAACACGGTTTCCGGGTACTGCTCCTTGATCTGTTTCAGAAAATTTTTCATGACCTCGGTGCCGCCTTCTGTGCCTCCCCAGTCTTTGAACTGCAGATCCAGCAATTCATCATCGTCGGCCTGCATCCACAGGTTCAGAAATTGTGCATCCGTATACGGGAATTCCACAAACAGATCCCGCATTCCTTTTTCGTAATACTCGCCCCAGATGGAAAGTTCCTTGTCGAGAATGCTCTGCTTGCTGTGTTCTTCTCCGTAAAGATAGATTTCACCCTTCGGCCCGTTTTTTACATGGTTCCAGAGCAGCCCTATCAGCAGGGTCACAATCAGCACGATGGCGGCATATTTCCAGCGTCCGGTCTTTGTTTCCATTTTCATTTCAATTCCTCTTTCATCTCGGTCATATCCGCCCAAAAGCGTTTGGGGCAGTGGGTCATGCGGCCTTTTTCGTTGTGGCGGGCCCTGATCTCCAGCGTTTTGTAAAACTGCTTCCACAGATCCTGAAACTGCTGCTCCTTTTCATCAGGTGGGGGCAGAGTGAGAGGTTCGGCCAGCTCCATGAGCTGAGCCTTGTGGTTCTGGTACAGCAGCACCGCCTGATGGACGGCATCATAGATCAGGAAGTTCTCCTCCGGGAAGCGGGCACAGAAATGCCCGCGCAGGAGGGGCAGGATATAGTTTTTGGGGTGGATGACTGCACCCAGCATCCCATCGTGCTCCTGAAAGCGGACAAAGCCCTGAAATTTGTCCACTTCCCAGTCCAGGCTCTGCTTCATCTGATAGAGCGGAGCCACCTCCGGGTGGCCCCGCCGCTTGACCGTACCCGGCCCCAGCGCAAAGGCCAGGTGCAGAAATCGGATGAGCCGCAGCTCCTTATCCTCCCAGCCCGAGAGAAAATCCCGGGTGACGAGGGATTCCGTCTCTTCGCCCAGCTTGGCGCGGAAGCTGGCAAAGACCCGCCGGGCCTTTGCGTGGTCAGTGGGAATCTCCTTCACAGGGTAGAGGGTAGCCGTCTCCCGCTCCGGGGTCCAGACCGCGAAGGGCAGCTCATGCTGGGCAAAGCTCTCGAACACACAGCAGAGAAAGCCCTCGAAGCTGCCATCATAGAGGTAGACCACGTCGGCATCGTGGAGCTTCCGGGCAGGGCTTACAGGGCTCTGGCCAGACATTGCACTGCCTCCTCCCGCACCATTTTCTGGGCTGTGCGGGGCGGCACGCCCTGCTCCACCAGCCGATCCACGGCGGGCGGGCTGAACATGCTCAGCTGCTCCACCCCGCCGCTGAATACGTTGGGGTCGATGAGTGCCCGGGTGATGCGCTCCCGCCCGGCGCTGCCGCGGCCCGGGTGCGCCCCCGCAAAGCCCCGGCAGGTGATGAAATACTGCGCCCGCTTGAGCACCACACCCATCCGCTTGAGCTCGTCCAGCCCCAGCGCGGCCTGTTTGCGGGCGTGCCAGATGCGCCGGGCGCTCTTGGGGCCGATGCCCGGCACCCGCAGCAGCATCTCAAAGGGGGCGCGGTTCACGTCCACCGGGAACAGCCCGTAATGCTGCACCGCCCAGTTGCACTTGGGGTCCAGATAGGGGTTAAAGTTGGGGTTGTCCCTGTCCAGAAGCTCCTCTGCCTTGAACTCGTAAAAGCGGAGCAGCCAGTCTGCCTGATAGAGCCGATGCTCCCGCAGCAGCGGCGGCTTGGTATCCAGTGCGGGCAGGCGGGTGTCCTCGGTCACAGGGATGTAGGCGGAGTAGAACACCCGTTTCAGGTGATACTTATTGTATAATCCTTCCGTTAATTGCAGGATGTGATAATCCGTTTCCGGGGAAGCACCCACGATCATCTGGGTGCTCTGGCCCGCCGGGGCAAATCTGGGGGCCTTGCGGTAGAGCGCCACCTCTTCCCGGTTGGCGGCCCCCTCCACCGCGATCTGCTTCATGGGACGGAAAATGGAGTGCCGCCCTTTGTCCGGAGCCAGCAGGTTCAGGCTGCGCTCACTGGGCAGCTCAATGTTCACGCTCAGGCGGTCGGCCAGAAAGCCCAGCTGTTCCAGCAGCTCCGGGCTGGTGCCGGGAATGGCCTTGGCGTGGATGTAGCCGCCGAAATGATACTCCCCCCGCAGCAGGCGCAGAACCGCCAGCATCCGCTCGGTGGTATAGTCCGGGTTCACCAGCACGGCACTGGAAAGGAACAGACCCTCGATGTAGTTGCGGCGGTAGAATTCAATGGTCAGCTCGGCCAGCTCCCGGGGGGTGAAGGTGGCCCGGGGCACATCGTTGGACTTGCGGTTGACGCAGTAGCTGCAATCGAAGGAGCAGCAGTTGGTCATCAGCACCTTCAGCAGGCTGACACAGCGGCCATCGGCAGTAAAGGCGTGGCAGCAGCCCGGGGCGTAACAGCTGCCGACCCCGCCCGCTCCTGCTGCCCGGGAAGCACCGCTGGAGGTACAGGCCACATCATATTTTGCGCTGTCCGCCAGGATCGTCAGCTTATCCATCAGGCTCTGTTCCATGGGACACCTCCGAAAAATGGGTATAAAAAAGAAAGCCATACAGGATGGCTTTTCTTTTTCAGGCGCTGGTGGGGCGTTTTTACCACTTCGCCTTGGTCTCCACCACACGGCCTGCAATGTGCAGGTGGTTGAGCTCCTCGCCCTTGATGACCATTTCCTTATAGGCCGGGTTGAAGGGCTGCAGCACCACGCAGTTGCCGCGCTGGAGGTAGCGCTTGAGGGTGCCCTCGCCCTCGTCACCGTAGATCAGCACGCCCAGGTCGCCGTTTTCCAGCGTGTCCTGACGGTGCACCAGGGCAAGGTCACCATCGTGGATACGGGGCTCCATGCTGTCGCCGCGTACAACGAGATAGAAGTAGCTGGAAGGGTCCTTGACCCGGGCATACTCCTTGCCGTAGTCTTCCTCATAGGCCAGCGCGCCGTAGCCCGCCTTGACCGTGCCGATGACAGGGATCAGGCTGTACACATAGCTGCCGAAGAAGCGCTCTTCGGTCTGGCCCTCCGCGGTGGGGTCGAACAGACCCAACAGATAGTCCGCGGTCGTGTCCAGGATCTCCGCCAGCTTTGCCACGGTGGTGGGGTCCGGGGAGCTCTTTCCGCTCTCCCATTTTCCCACGGCCTGCTGAGTCACGCCCAACAGGGAAGCAAGCTCCGCCTGGCTCATGTGCTTTTGCTTTCGGCATTGCCGTAACAGCTCCGGAAACGACATTGTTCAACACTCCTCTGCTTGTACCGGGTCCGGTAAGGTTTTATCTGTATTTATTATACAACAAAAGGATGTTTCAGTAAAGAGGGAATCCCGCTTTTTCTCGAAGAAAAGTTGTCGTTCCGCACAAAAATGCGCACAACGAGCGGAAATTTTGATTTTGGGCTTGACAGCGCCGCTGAAATCTGGTAAATTAAATAGGCATTCGGTACGGCGTGTGCGGGTGCCCACAAGGAGAGATGTCCGAGTGGTTTAAGGAAGCAGTCTTGAAAACTGCCGTACGGCAACGTACCGTGGGTTCGAATCCCACTCTCTCCGCCATTTTTTATTGAATAAGTGTAACACACTTTGCTCTGGAGTAGTACTCAAGAGGCCGAAGAGGCGCCCCTGCTAAGGGCGTAGGTCGTCTAAACAACGGCGCGAGGGTTCAAATCCCTCCTACTCCGCCAAGAAAAAGCTCGATGATTCTTTGAAATCACCGGGCTTTTTCCATTTTCAGAAACCAAAAGGCCGCCTCCTCGGAATTTGTTCCGTGAAAGCGGCCTTTCTGTTACAAGATCAGATTCGTCACCGCAGCCAGCACGCTCAGGTGCACGGGATAGAACCAGTAAAAGGCCTTCTTTTGCAGCGGACTGCACGCGCCCCGCTGCCCGTTGTAGAACCAGACCAGCACAAAGGCCAGCGGGGCGGTGAGCTCCCAGGCAAACAGCACGGCTCCCACGATGCACTGCCGCTTGCGGTCGCCACGGGTCAGGTACAGCGCACAGATGATGATCACGCCGATGCCGTTGTAGTCCGTACAGGCCAGAAGCGCCGCAAGCGTGCAGCCTGCCGCACACAAGAGTCCTTTCCAGCTGGCAGAGCCGTCCGGCTTTTCAAAATGCTTCAGACCTGCCATGGCCAGCACGCCCAGCGCCAGCGTCCAGTAAACGTTCTGTGCACTGGGGTCAAAAGGGGTGCGGAAGAACGCAAGGTCAAAGGGTACCTCGCTCAGAAGGTCGAACAGCACCAGCCGCCCAAGGTAGCCTTTGACGTTGTGGGTGTGCACAAAGCCCTCCACCAGCAAAAAGCAGAACAAGGGAAAGGCCAGCCGCCCGGTGAAGCGCAGCACCATGTCCAGCCGGTACAGCGGATAGGCGGAAAGGGTGTCCCGCGAGAGGGTGCCGCTGTCCAGCCCGGGCGTAAGGATACCTGCCTCGATGCAGGACGCGCCGATGTGGTCGATGAGCATGGTGATGCAGGCAATGGTTTTAAGGGCGGTGCCGCTGAAGCTGCAGCGCGGGGAAAGTGCGGTCATAAAAAACACCTCGGTCAGTTTGTAAAAAATCGTTATAAGAACTATAACGGCGGAAAGGTGGCATTTCCTGCGTCTGCTGCGGCAAAATCTGCACAGAGCGTGCACAAATCGGCCCAAAATGCTTGACAGGATGGGCGCAGGATAGTAAAATCAAGAAGATAATTGAACTATCTCAAACCAAAGATGAAAAAGATTCACAGAGGATCAAGCGTCTCCGAACCAGATCAGACCGGAAGGAGGCATTGGGAATGACGCTGTTTTCTTATGAGATTTTCGACGCAGTTGCACGGCAGGGCAGCTTTAACAAGGCGGCTCAGCAGCTGCATCTGACCCCCTCGGCCATCAGCCACGCCATCGCCGTGATGGAGGCCGAGCTGGGCTTTACCTTATTCAATCGCGGCAAAAACGGCGTTACCATGACCAGCTACGGCGCTTCGCTGTACCCCTCCATCCGTGCGGTGCTGAACAGCGACGAGGCCCTGCAGCAGAGCATTGCCCGCCTGAACGGCCTGGAAAAAGGCAAGGTCAAGCTGGGTGCCTTCAACTCGATCTGCTCCGGGCTGCTGCCCAGCATCCTCAAGGGCTTTATGGACCACTACCCCCAGATCGAAGTCGAGGTCTATCAGGGCACCTACGACGATGTCAAGGAGTGGCTGCGCACCGGTCAGGTGGACATCGCCTTCCTCTCCAACAACTGCCGGGAGGAGTTTGTTCTGACCGAGCTGTTCCACGAGCCGCTGCTCTGCATCACCCCCATGGACTGGCCCGAGCCGCCCAACGGCGTGATGACCCCCGCCCTGATGAACGGGCAGAACTTTGTGGTGCAGTGGGATGCCACCGACGCGGAGATGCGTCAGTTCCTCAAGAAGTATTCCATCTCCACGGAGCGCCGCTGCCATGTCATCGATGACCAGTCGAACATTGCCATGGTCGAGGCAGGCCTGGGTATTTCCATCATGCCCCGGATGCTGCTGCGCAACTGCACGGCAGCGGTCAAGATCTACCCCATCGAGCCCGAAGAGGACCGGGTGGTGGGTCTGGCCGTCCAGCGTCCCACCGCCATGGCTCCCGCCGTGGAGCAGATGTTCCACCACATCGTGGAGTGCTGCAAGGATCTGGACTGAACAACAGTGTAACATAACGGGCCGGTGTGCGCAACACCGGCCCGTTTTTTGCCGCCCGGAAAACTTTGGATTGTATCCCCGCCCGGGATACGGTATACTAAGAAAAAATCCATTCTGGTTTTTGAGGGGAAAAATTATGGATCGAAGAAGTTTTTGCAAGGTGCTGGGGTTTGCGGCCGGCAGCACTCTGCTGCCCGGGCTGATGGTCCGGGCAGCCGGGCAGAGCTCCGTGGGACGCGCAGTACCGGATGGCCGCTACGCCATTGGCATCCGCAGTGACCTGAGCGGCTGCGACCTGACCCACGCGTTCTATTACTCCGACAGCTTTTTCACCCACCCGGCCACCCAATATGACCACCAGCTGGCACTGGCAACGCTGGGTCTGGTCTGCGCTGCGGCCAACACCATAGCCAGCGATGCGGAATACTGGGTCAACGGCTCCGTGGGGCGGGAAGCCCACATTGCTGCCGCCTACGAGGCCCTGGGCTTCGGGGACGCGCTGTTCTGCAACTACGACCTTGACACCGGCCGGGCCGGGGACTTTGTGGGCTATTCGCTGGCCCGCAAGACCCTGACCCTGAACGGCCAGCGTACCACCCTTGTGGCGCTTATCCTGCGGGGCGGCGGCTACGGCGGCGAGTGGGCCAGCAACTTCCACATGGGCGATACCAGCGCGCACACCGGCTTTGTCACGCCCGTGGCGGCGGTGTTTGCGTCCCTCAAGGCCTATCTGGCCCGGGCAGGGCAGGGCGGTGCCTTCAAGCTCTGGCTGGGCGGCTACAGCCGCGGCTCCATTATCGCAAATCTGCTGGCGGCAAAGATTGCCCGGGAGCTGCCCCAGCTGGGGCGGGAGAACATCTATGCCTACGGCTTTGCGGTGCCTGCGGCCCTGACTGCCGCTGACCGGCCTGACCTGCAGCAGGATTTCGATGCCAACCACGCCCCGGACGGCACCCTGCTGGAAAGCTGGCCCGAGAGCAACATCTTCAGCATCATTTCCAGCGGAGATGCGGTGGCCCGGGTGCTGCCCGCTGCCTGGGGCTACCACCGCAACGGCTGTGACCGCTTTCTGCCCGCCACCCGGAATGCCGAAGAACTGGCCGACCTGGACGCACTGGGGGCGGAATTCGGCCCCACACCGCTGGTGGTCAGCAGCCTTGCCACCGCCGAGGACACCAGTGCCCTCATCGACATCGTGGCCAAGTTCTGCGTTTCCCGGGAAAATTTCCACCAGAAGTACGAAACCGCCATCATGGACATGATCCAGTGTGCCTTTATCCGCTCCGAAAAAGAGGTGGTCGAGGGCTACATCCTCAGCGACGGTGAGATCGTGGAGCGGCTGCAGACCCTTTCCCACATGAAAGAGATCGATTACTGGCAGATCGTGGGCAGCGTCTGGGCTGCCTCCACCATGAGCCGCCCCATCCTTGAGCGGTACGGCCAGAACGTGCCCCTGCTGGCCCGGCAGATCCTGATCCCGGTGCTGGCGGTCGGCCTGTGCTACGGCATCGAGACCGATGTGGTGCAGATGGTGGCCCAATACATCATCCGTCTGCTCACCGCCCGGGGCGAGCTGGACAGCGTTCTGCGCGCGGCGTTCTGCCACCACCCGGAAAACTACATTTCCCTGATGGAATACTACACCCCAGAGGAGCACGGCATGGAACCCTTTACCAGGAAATGATTCACTTTTCTTCACCTTCCACCTGAAATCTCTCCACCGGTGAAACGCCTGCGATTCGTTGAAATCCCGTTTCCTCTATGTTACACTTGATTTTATCAATTGGAAAAGAGGAAAAAAACATGGAAACTCACCACAAGCGCAGCGCGTTTTCCGGCAAACTCGGATTCGTGCTGTCCGCCGCCGGTGCGTCGGTCGGGTTGGGAAACATCTGGCGCTTCCCGTATCTGGCCGCAAAATACGGCGGCGGCATTTTTCTGCTCATCTACATCCTGCTGGCTGTCACCTTTGGCTACACCATGATCATTGCCGAAACGGCGCTGGGCCGGATGACCCGCAAGAGCCCGGTGGGCGCTTACAGCCATTTTGGCAAGGGCAAGGGGCTGGCGTTCGGCGGCTGGATCAACGCCGTCATCCCCATCCTGATCGTCCCCTATTATTCGGTCATCGGCGGCTGGGTCATCCACTATCTGGCCCAGTATCTTACCGGCCATGGCAGCGCGCTGGCATCGGACGGGTATTTCTCCGGCTTCATCTCCAACGGTCTGCTGGCTGAGATCTCGTTCCTGCTGTTCGCCTTTATCACGCTGGGCATCATCTTTGCGGGCGTGCGCAACGGCGTGGAGCGCGTTTCCAAGGTGATGATGCCGGTGCTGGTGGTGCTCTCGGTGGTCATTGCCGTCTACTCGGTCACACGGCCCGGCGCACTGGCAGGCGTAAAGTATTTTCTGGTCCCCAACCCGGCCAACTTCTCGTGGATGACCGTGGTTTCCGCCATGGGGCAGATGTTCTACTCCCTCTCCATTGCCATGGGCATCCTGGTGACCTTTGGCTCCTATATGAAAAAGAACGTGTCCATTGAGCAGTCCACGGAAAACGTGGAGATCTTCGACACCGCCATTGCCATCATGGCGGGCCTGATGATCATTCCCGCCGTGTTCGCTTTTTCGGGCGGCGACCCTGACACCCTGCAGGCGGGCCCGGCCCTGATGTTCATTACCATCCCCAAGGTCTTTGCCAGCATGGGCATGGGCACTGCCGTAGGCGTGCTCTTCTTTGTGCTGGTGCTGTTCGCGGCCCTCACCAGCTCCATTGCCCTGACCGAGAGTGCTGTTTCTACCTTTGAGGACGAGCTGGGCTGGGACCGCACCCGCTCCACCATCCTCATCGGCTGCATTATGATCACACTGGGCAGCCTTTCCGCGCTGGGCTACGGCCCCCTTGCCAGCGTGACCGTGTTCGGGATGCAGTTCCTCGATTTCTTCGACTTCCTGACCAACTCGGTGATGATGCCCATTGCGGCCATTGCCACCTGCCTGCTGGTCTCCCGGATCGTCGGTGTGGAAAAGATCGAGGAAGAGGTCACACGGGAAGGTCAGCCCTTCCGCCGCAAACCGGTGTTCAACTTTATGCTCCGGTATCTCTGCCCCATCTTCGCGGCTATCATCCTGGCCAGCTCGGTCGCCAACGCACTGGGCTGGATCGCGATGTGACCCTGTTTTCTGCACGCAAAAAGCCCCCGGCCTGTATCCTCACAGGCCGGGGGCTTTTCGATCATTCTTTTTCAAACACAAGGAAGCGGAACGCGATGTCCGTGGTCAGCTCGGGCAGGGCGGCCAGGCGGGCCGCGCCATCCCGTGGCGTTTTCCAGTAATAGGGGGTCATGGCGAACAGCGCCTCCAGCTGCCCGGCAGGCACCGTGATGCGGCCCGAGACCTCCCGCTCCCCAATGGGACGGAAGCCCTCATAGGCCACCTCCTGCACCGGATTTTTATAGGGCGTGTCGTAGAGGACAGCCTTCATCTGGTAGAGGTGCTCTGCACCGGGCACAACATAGATCATCCGTCCGCCCGGGCGCAGCACACGCCGGAACTCTTCCTGTGCAAAGGGCGAGAAACAGTTGAGCAGCAGGTCGGCCCATTCGGTGCGGACAGGCTGGGCAAAGCTGGATGCCACCGCGTATTTTGCGGCAGGCAGCGCCTTTGCGGCCAGACGCACCGCAGGCTTTGCGATATCAAAGCCCGCCAGCTGCACCGGTCGGCCCGCCTGCGCAAAGGCCTGTGCAATGCAGCGGTCGTACCAGCCCTCGCCGCAGCCCGCATCCAGCAGGTGGAGCGGTGCATCTGCCCCGGCGGCAGCGCCGTACGCAAGGCACAGTTCCCCCAGTGCCCTGCCGAAGATGCCGTAATACCCGGCGTTCAGGAAGGCACGGCGGGCGGCGACCATCTCTTTGCTGTCGCCCGGGGCCTTGGTGCGCATACTCTGCACCGGCAGCAGGTGCCAATACCCCTCTTTCGCCCGGTCAAAGCTGTGGTTCCTGCCGCATTTCAGGGCAGTGTCCCCGGTCAGGGGTTCGCCGCAGAGCGGGCACTGCCAGGGGGCAAACGGCTCAGGTTTCATCGGTGTGATCCTCAATGGGTGCGGTGGCACCGCCGTGGGCGGTCATATACTCTTCAAAGTTGGTAAACTTCTGCTGGGGCGGGCGGCGGCTGATCAGCATCAGGCCCGGGTCCTCGTCCCGTGCGGGGGCGGTGTTCCGACTGCGGCTGCGGGGTGCCTCGCTCTTGGCGGGGCGGTCCGGGCGGCTGCTCTGCACTGCATTGCGATTATTGCGGCTGCTCTGCTGGCTCTGGCCGTTCTGGGCCGGGCGGGCATTGCGCGCATTCCGCTCTGCCCGCTGCTCGGTGCGCGGATCATTGCGGTCGGTGCGCTGCTCGGCACGGGCAGGCTGACCGCCGCGCTGACGCTGGCCGTTCTGGGCCGGAGCAGTCTGCTTTGCGGCAGGCTGCGCAGCCGGAGCCTTTTTGACCGGGCGCAGGGGGGTAGCCTCCGGGGCGCTCACAAAGTGGGGGTCGAATTTAGGCTGAGCATTACTGCCGCGGTTGGCCGGCTGCTGGGCATTGCCCTCGCGGCGGGTGCGGCTGTTATTGGAGCGGCGGTTCTCATTGCGGCCGCCGGAAGTGCGCTTCTGGTTTTCCTCCATGGATGTTCCTTCTTTCGGTTCGGTATTCTTGGGGCTGGGCTGTTTTGCAGCCGCTTTTTCCTTCTTGGGGGCAGCGGGCTTTTCGGCCTTGGCTGCCTTTTCTGCTTTGGCGGGCTGCTCTGCCTTCACGGGCTGCTCCGCTTCCGCCTTGGGCTTTTTGCCCCGCACCGGGGGCGCAGCCTTGACAGGGGCGGGCACGCCGTCCCAGGGATGGCCGGAGACCACCGGGATCTGGCGGCGGTTCAGCTTTTCGATCCCGGCCAGATATTCCTTTTCCTCCGGGGCACAGAAGCTGATGGCAGTGCCGTCGGCACCGGCACGGGCCGTGCGGCCAATGCGGTGGACGTAGGTCTCGGGCACCTCGGGCAGGTCGTAGTTGAACACATGGGACAGCTCGCTGATGTCAATGCCGCGGGCGGCGATATCGGTCGCCACCAGCACCCGGGTCTTGCCCGCCTTGAAATCCTCCAGCGCCGTCACGCGGGCGGTCTGGCTCTTGTTGCCGTGGATAGCGGCAGCGGGGATGCCCTGCTTGTTCAGGTCTTTTGCGATTTTATCGGCCCCGTGCTTGGTGCGGCTGAACACCAGCGCGTTCACCACCTCAGGCTTCAGGTTTTTAATGAGCCAGGGCAGCAGGAACTTCTTGTTGCCCTTCTCCACAAAATACAGGCTCTGCTGGATGCGGTCCACCGTGCTGGACACCGGGTCCACCTTGACAAAGGCCGGGTCATGCAGGATGCCTGCAGCCAGCTGCTCGATCTCCTTGGGCATGGTGGCGCTGAACATCAGGTTCTGGCGCTGCCCGGGCAGCTTGGCGATCACCTTTTTCACGTCGTGGACAAAGCCCATATCCAGCATCCGGTCGGCTTCGTCCAGAACAAAGATCTCGATGTTGGAGAGGTCCAGCAGCCCCTGCCCTACCAGGTCGTTCAAGCGGCCCGGGCAGGCGATGAGGATGTCCACGCCCTTTTTCAGGGCCGCGACCTGCGGAGCCTGGCCCACACCACCAAAGATGACGGTGCTGCGCAGGGTCAGATACCTGCCGTAGGTCTCAAAGCTCTCGCCGATCTGCAAAGCCAGCTCCCGGGTAGGAGTCAGGATCAGGGCGCGGATGGCACCCTTTTTGCGGGGCGCGCTGGCAGTCAGGCAGTCGAGCATGGGCAGCGCAAAGGCAGCCGTCTTGCCGGTACCCGTCTGGGCGCAGCCCATCAAGTCCCTCCCGGCCAGCACCGGCGGAATGGCCGCTGCCTGAATGGGCGAGGGGGATTCATAGCCCGCCTGTGCCACAGCACGCAGCACAGGCGCGGAAAGATTCAGTTCGTTAAATGTCATTCTTCACCTAAAATGTTTCTGCATTCCATATAATAGCGCTTTTCCTCTGCGTGCCCCATGCTGAAGGTCTTGCGGGGCAGCACACCGCCCATAACGATGCCCTTGAACAGATCGCTTTTCTCAAAGGGCGGCATCAGGAAAGCCACACCCCCCTGCCTGCACAGGGCGCGGACAGCGGGCTCATCGTGGACATAATCCACCCGGGCCTCGATGTGGCGGGCCATGAAATACTCAATGAATGCGTCAATGGTGCCCACGGTCAGCGGGGCAACGGGATGTTCAAAGCTGAGCACATTGGCCACATGGGGGCCTGCCAGCGTAAAGGACTGCTGTTTTGCATCGCCGAAGCAGATGCCTGCCGCGTGGGAATCACTCCACGCGATGAGGGCCAGCAGCACGGCACCGCAGTCCACATTGAAAAGGACACGGTGGATGGGCTCGATCTCAATGGCCGGAGAGTGGACATTGCAGACCTCAGCCAGGCACCAGCGGGCCGGGTGGGTCAGCTGCTGCTCCGGGGTCAGGGTCTTTTTCAGTTCCTCCCAGCAGGCCTTGGCGGAAGCCAGCGAATGGTTGCCGTCGCCCACGGCCAGCGTCAGGGGCGCGCCGCCCTTTGCCTGGGGATACCGGGCATCAAAGGCCTCCTGGCTGCCCAGAGCGTTCAGGGCGCTGTCGATCTGGGCCAGCAGGGCGGGATCTTCCACTGCCCAGCCGGCAATGTGGCCGCCGTTCAGCATCAGGTCGCCCTCGTAGACCTTGCGCAGCTGCTCCTTCTTCTCGCCGATGGGCTCGATGAGGGTGCAGCCGGGGTCATCGGCCAGCATCATAATATGGGGCGTTTCCAGCCTTGCCCCCCGGCGCACGGCCATGCGGGGCGGGATGCGGCTTTCCACGGTGTGCTCACTGGGGCGGATGGCAGGCACCGCGCCCTCGGCATAGCTGTATGCCTCCAGGTCGATCCTGCCCACAAGGCCCTGCCGCACCCGGCCGCTCTGCTCGGTGCGCTCCACATAAATGAAGCCGTCCACCGCGCGGGTCAGCACGTTCCGGGTATAATCGTCCATGGCCGCATGGATGGCACTGATCCTTGCATCCACGTCATCCTCTTCCAGATAGACCTCCGGCAGGATCAGGTCCAGTGTGCTGGGGCCGCCTGCGGCGGCCTGCGCAGCCTTTTCCCAATAGGAGCGGTCACTGGTGAACTGATCGCAGGCCACACAGCCCCACTGCCCCACCGGGATCTGTTCCGACGGCAGCAGGATGTGCGCCGGGGAAAAACAGGATGTTTTGTTCATAATACTTCCCTCCCTCTCACAAAAACGCAGGGATCACTCAAAATAGCTGGCGGCATCGTCCCGGATGACCACATGCTCCACACCTGCCTCGGTCAGGGAGAGGGTCAGCTCCTCCCGGGCCGCTGCATCCAGCGTAGAGGAAGACGGGATCTTCACCAGCAGGTTCTTCACGCCCAGCTGGGCCGCAGGGGCTCCCAGCTGGCTGGAGGAACCGGTCACCTCGGCCAGCGAATAACCGTACCAGAGCGTCACCGCATCTTCGAAGCGGGCCTGCCAGGCGGCGATATCCGCAGTCAGCTGCCCGGCACGGTCCACACCGTTGGTGGTGCCATAGTCTTGCTTGGCGCTGGTGGACGAGGGGAACTGGACATTTTCCAGCAGCACCTGATCAAACCCGGCGGCGTGCACCTCGGCGATCAGATCACCGATATACTGCACGGTCTCCGCGGCGTAGGGGTTCAGCCAGGGGTTGCCTCCGGCGGAAGCCTTGTTGTCCAGCCAGAGGTACTCCTGCCCCTGATACCGGATGGCCAGAGCGTGGTCAGCCCGGGCACCGGCAGGGTCACGGAAGGCAGTCAGCGCAGCCACCGGCACCAGCCCCTCCTCCTTGAAGATGGATGCCACACTCGTCAGCTCGACCTGCGTGGGGGCTGCATTGGCGGCACCCACCGCCGTCTGGGAGGCGTAATACACCTGCCCGGCGGTGTCCTTCAGGGTCAGGACGGCATAGGTCATGCCCTGTGCCTTGAGCTGCCGGGCGGCGGAGCGGATGGCGGCCTCGTCGGTCAGAGTGGTCACATCCACCTCTGCCCACAGGCCCGTCACAATATCAGTGCCCTTGACCTCGGGCTCCGGCTCCTTTTCCGGCACCGAGGAAGCTGCCGGTTCGCTGGCAGCGGTGCTCTGCGTCCCGGAAGATGCACTCTCGCTGACAGCACTGGATGCGGAAAGGTCACGATCCCGCACCACGGTATACCAGGTGTGGGTGGCCCAGTCCAGCACATGGGGCGCAGCCACCCAGGCCGCTGCCAGCACGGCCACCACCAGCACCGCAATGCCGATGCCCTTTTTCAGCCGCATCTCGCGGGTGTAAAAGCTGCGCCGGTAGCGCTTGACCTTCTGGCGTTTGGGATATCTTGCCATAATCAACCACCCTCCTTGGGGTCAACTTACAGGATCACGGAATGGCCGGTAAAGCCGTAGATGGCCAGCGCCAGCACACCGATATAGATCAGGGTGATGGGCAGGCCGCGGAATGCTTCGGGGATGGCCTTGCTGCGCAGGCGGTTGCCCGCCTCGGTCACCAGCATCACAGCCAGCAGGTAGCCCAGGCCGCTGCCCAGACCAAAGCCGATGGACTGCGCCAGCGTAAAGCTCTGGGTGCGCTCCACCAGCACGGTGCCCAGCACGCCGCTGTTCACGGCGGCAATGGGCAGGATGCGGATGAGCAGGCCGCTGCGGGGGCCCTTGACCGCCCGCAGGATGGCGTGCTCAAAGATGCAGACCACCGCCACACAGGCCAGGTAGAGCAGCGGGCGGAGCGGGGCACGGTAGGGCAGATCCACGATCTGGCTGCCCGCAAAATACGCCAGCGGGGCCACCAGCGTCTGGGTAACACAGAGCAGCAGGGCAAACCACCAGCTGCTGGTGCGTTCGTCACCCACCAGCTGGATCAGGCGCGACACGCCCAGGCCACGGGTAAAGATGGCATTCTGGGCAAACAGGGCCAGCACGGCGTAGGCAAAGGCCACACCGATGGTATTCATCACAGCACTCACTGATCCTGCACCTCCTTCCGGGGGTGCGCAGCCAGAGTGCCGCGCGCCTCAGTTTTCAGGTATTCCTTGTGTTTGCGGGCCAGCGCGCGCCAGACGGCACACACCACGCCCAGCACGATGAAACCGCCTGCCGGCATGGATGCCATGGGCAGGACAGAGCGGCTGAGCTGGATCCCAAACACACTGCCCAGCGCCAGCCACTCCCGCAGGCAGCCCACGATGAACAGGATGAGCGCGTAGCCCACCGTGATGCGCAGGCCCTTGGAGACAGCCTTGCGCATGGCTTCCTGCACGCGGCCAAAGCGGTAGGTCAGCAAGGGCTCCACCACCAGCATGGGCAGGTAGATGCCCAGCATCAGCAGGTCGGTGCCGAACACGGCGTTCAGGATGGGATAAGCAGCAAGGTAGACCACCGCCGCACTGCCGCTGTACACCAGCGCCCGGGGCAGCAGCTTTTTCTCCAGCTCTTCCGGGGCGGGCTGCTCGTCCCGCAGGGGGAACAGGCGGCTGACCAGGCAGGCCAGCATCCGGGAAGGCGTGAGCAACAGGGCCACAGCCACGGCCAGCATCAAAGCATTTTTGCCCGTGGTGGCAAGCACCACCAGCGGAGCCAGACCCATGCCCTGCATGACAACGGGGTTATTTTTGAACACCCGGTCATGGTGGGCAAACTTTTCAGGGTCACGGGTGATCAGTTCTGCAATGGAACGTTTCATTCAGCGCCCTCCTTTCCGGCCGCAGGGCGGTGCATCAGCTGATACAGGCGGCTCTCGGTGCGGTCCATCCAGCCGGAAATGCTGTTGACCGTAAGCAGAGCAAAGCAGACACCCGTCTCATACACGCCGTAATACCGGAAGCCCATGGTGATCGCACCCACCAGCACACCGTACAGGATGCGGCCCAGATGGTGATGGGCGCAGGTGTAGGGCTCGTTGAGCAGGAACACCGCGCTGAACAGCATGGCACCGGTCAGCAGCTCATCCCGCACACACTGCAGGCGCAGGGCGATGTCCACGCCGTTTACTCCCACCTGACGGGGGAAGAGGAAGGCGATGAGGGCACAGGTGACCACAAAGCTGACAGAAGCGCTCAGCCGGACATCCTTTTGCAGCCAGAGGAAAAGCCCGCAGGCCAGAAGGATGAGGGCGGCACCCGTGCCCATGGGGGCGGCGTACTCGCCCAGGCCCAGCGAAATTGCGCCGATGTTCAGGCTGCCGCCGCTACGCAGGGTATCCGAGATGGTGCTGGACACCGGCACGCCGGTGGCATCCCACAGGGGGATGTTGATATAGGGCTGGGGGTAGCGGAACACCTGCTCCGGCCAGGACACCGCCGCCACGGCGTAGCCCACAGCAGCGGGGTTGAAGGGATAGCTGCCGTAGCCGCCGAACACCTCCTTGCCGATGAGGACACCGGCCAGCACCGCCATAATGACCACATACCAGTCCACCGTGGCGGGCATGAGCAGAGCGATGATGAGGGCAAAGCTCTCGTTGGAAAAATCTCCGGCCCGATACACGCGGCGGCGCAGCAGGGAGACCAGGCGGTCACACAGGTTGCCGGTGAGCAGCGCCGCGCCGCAGAGCAGCAGGGGCCGCAGACCGTACAGGAAGCAGGCCATGCAGAGCAGCGGGATGGTCATAAAGCAGACGTGCAGATAGTACCGCCCCGTCTTTGCAAGCTCCTGCTCCTGCTGCTGGATCAAACGTTCATCCATGGTAAGGCACCTCTCACAGGGCGGCCAGACGGCGCACCGCCGCAGCCGGGTCGGCTGCGCCGAACACGGCACTGCCCGCCACCAGAATATCGGCACCCGCCTCCACACACAGGGGGGCGGTGGTATCATCCACGCCGCCATCCACTTCCAGCAGGTAGCGGGCGCTCCGCTTTGCCCGCTCTTCCTTGAGCCAGCGCAGCTTTTCCAGCGCCGAGGGCATGAACTTCTGCCCGCCGAAGCCGGGCTCCACGCTCATCACCAGCACCAGATCCAGCTGGTCGAGATACGGGGCCAGCGCCTCCGGCGCAGTACCGGGCTTGATGGTCAGGCCCACCTTGCAGCCCAGTGCCTTGACCGCATCGATGGTCTGCTGGATGTCGTCCTCGCACTCGAGGTGGAAGTTGTACAGGCTGGCACCCGCCTTGATGAAAGGCTCTGCATACTGCAGCGGGTGGCTGATCATCAGGTGGACATCGTAGAATGCTGCGGGCATCCCCTTGTGCAGGCTTTTCAGTACCGGCACGCCAAAGCTGATGTTGGGCACAAAGTGGCCGTCCATCACGTCATAATGCAGCATCTGCGCACCGGCATCCAGCACCATGCGGCAGTCTGCGCCAAGCTGATTGAAATCAGCCGAAAGGATCGAAGGACTAATGATCGTCATTGTGTTTTATACTCTCCGTTATTTTTCAGAAAGATTACACCATCCGTTCTGCCAGAGCACCTGTTTTGGGGCCGGAATGCAGGGCGGGCATGGTTACTCTTAGTTTACATGAAAACACGCAAAAAATCAAACCCGGAGCCGTGTTTTTCACGGAAAAGTCTCAAACCTGCCCCTGTATCCATCCAAAATCCATTCCAAAACCAAAAACGACCAGACCGCCCCGCCCGTTTCAGGGGGACAGTCTGGCCGCGGATTCAGTTGACAGGCTTCATGCTGGCGGGGTCCTCCACCGGCACAGGCTGACCGGATTCGTCCGGCAGGCGCTTCATGCCGCTGGGGTTGGGGGGCGTGGCGGGCAGGGTGAACACGAACTGACACCACTCGCCCTGCTGGCTCTCCACACGGATCTGGCCTCCGGAAAGGTTGACCAGCACCTTGCAGATATTCAGGCCAAGACCGGCCCCCCGGGCGTGCAGGCCGCGGGACCTGTCCTCTTTGTAGAAGCGCTGGAACACATAGGGCAGCGCCTCGGGGCTGATGCCCTGACCGGAATTCCAGATCGAGATCTCCACCTCGGGGCCCAGCTTCTCCACATGGAACTTGATGGTGCCGCCCGCCGGGGTAAACTTGATGGCATTGTCCAGAATGTTATAAGCCACCTGATGGATGAGGTCGGGGTCCGCGTAGACCAGCACCTTTTCATCCATGGTCAGGCCTTCCAGATCGATCATGCCGTCATTGATGCGCTGCTCCGCCGAAAGGGCCACACCGGTGAGCGTCTCCCAGATGTTGAACATCCGGGCGTTCACCTGATACTCGCCGCTTTCCAGCTTGGAGAGATCGAGCATGTTCTGGATGAGCCGGGCCAGGCGGCCGGTCTCCTCACTGACCAGCTGCAGGTAGTGGTTCTGCATATCAGGCGGGATGGTGCCGTCCAGAATGCCGTCCACAAAGCCCTTGATGGTGGTCATGGGGGTGCGCAGCTCGTGGGCGATGTTGCCCATGAACTGGCCGCGGGAATTGTCGTTGGACTGAATGTTCTCCGCCATCTGGTTGAAGGTGCGAGCCAGATCCACCACTTCGCCCTCACCTTCCACGCCCTCGACACGGACAGAAAAGTCCCCGCCGCCAAACCGCTGGGCGGCATCGGTGATCTTCTGGAGCGGGTCGGTCAGCTTCCGCATCAGAAAGGAGGTCAGCACGCTGGCGCAGAGCAGCATGATGCAGGCCGAGAAGAAGAAGTTCGACCAGAACTCCTCCTTGAAATCGGTCAGCCGCGCACCGGAGGAGCAGAGGAAGAGATAGCCGCTGTTGTTGCCCTGGGCATCCTGCATGTGCCGCACCGAGACATAGCTCTTCTCGGTCAGCACACCGTCCAGCGTGCTCAGGGTGTGGTAGGGCTGATCCCCGGCAACTTTTTTCATAAGCTCCGGCCCCACAACATCTGCTCCCACCATTTCGGGGTTGGAGGCAATGAGGACCCTGCCCTCTTCATCGGTAAAAAACAGGTAGGCCTCGGCGCTCTCGCCGATGATCTCCAGCTTGGTGTTCAGGGCATCCAGCTCGGCCCCCTTGGGCAGAGCCGCCTGCTGCACGATATAATCCGCCGCGCGCTGGGTCACATCCGCCACGCTGTCCAGCGTGGCGTACCGCTCCTGGGCAAAATAGCGGCTGAACAGCAGCCACTCGGAGCAGCCCAGCACCGCCGTGCCCAGCACCAGCAGGGTGGCCACCATCGAAAAGAAGGTGACCGAAATACTTTTGCGCATTACTGACGCACCTCGAACTTATAGCCCACGCCCCAGACGGTCTTGAGCTCCCACTTGTCGGAAGCGCCCGCCAGCTTTTCGCGCAGGCGCTTGACATGGACATCGATGGTGCGGCTGTCGCCGTAGTACTCAAAGCCCCACACCTCGTCCAGCAGCTGGTCGCGGGTGTAAACACGGTTGGGGTGGGAGGCCAGGCAGTTCAGCAGCTCCAGCTCCTTGGGGGGAGCCTCCACCACCTTGCCCTTGACCCGCAGCTCGTAGCTGTTCATGTCCAGCCGCAGGTTGTCGAACTCGATCACGCCCTCAGTGCTCTCAGTCTGGGCGGTGGTGGTGGTGCAGCGGCGCAGCACCGCCTTGATGCGGGCCACGACCTCCTTGGTGTCAAAGGGCTTGACCATGTAATCGTCTGCGCCCAGCTCCAGGCCCAGCACCTTGTCAAAGGTCTCGCCCTTGGCGGTCAGCATCATCACGGGGGTGTTGCCCAGCTTGCGGATGCGGCGGCAGACCTCCAGACCGTCCATCTTGGGCATCATCACATCCAGCAGCACCATATCGGGCTTGACCTGATTGAACTTGTCCAGACCTTCTTCGCCGTCGTTGGCGGTGGTGACCTGATAGCCCTCCTTGGTCAGATAAAGCCGCAGCAGCTCGCAGATGTTGGTATCGTCGTCCACGACGAGGATCTTTTCGTTTGCCATGAGTGTTCCTCCTGTACCTGATACTCCAAAAATCAAATTCTCCGGCTGTCTGCCGGAGCAGTATTTCCGAATCAAACAGGGTAAAGTTCCCCTATCCTTTATTATACGGAATAGTTATGACAAAATAAAGAAGGTTTTGTATGATTTTTGGGACGCAGGCTCCGCCGCTCAGCTCATCATCAGCCGGATGATCTCCTCATTGGTCTGCCGCATCCCGTCCTTGCCCAGACGTCCGATGCCCTTGATGGTGGTCTCGATGTCCTTCATCACGATGCCATCGCCGCCCTTGAACTCCTGATTGCACTTGTACATGTTGTAGCCCAGCAGCGCCGCATCCACCGAAGATGCGATCTTTGCGGCGCAGGAAGCCTTGGCTCCGTCGCACACGATGCCGGACACGATGGCAAGGGCGTTGACCACCGTGTGGATGGCAGCCTGATAGCCGTCGCCGCACAGGTACACGATGCCTGCGCCTGCACCCGCACCCGCGCTGACCGCGCCGCAGTAGGCAGACAGGGTGCCGATGCCGGTCTTTTCGTGGATGGCCACCAGATTGGAGATGATGAGGGCGCGGTAGAGCTTTTCCTTGCCGCTGTGCAGCTCCTTGGCGTACTCGATGAGGGGCACCGAGCAGGTGATGCCCTGATTGCCGCTGCCGGAGTTGATGATGACCGGCAGCTCGCAGCCGTTCATACGGGCATCGGATCCGGCGGCGGCCTTGGCTTTTGCGCGGTTGGAGACATCGTTGCCGTAAGTGGTCAGCAGCACCCGCCCGATGTTGGCACCGTAGTCGCCCAGCAGGCCCTCTTCTGCAATGGCGTTGTTGTAGCGGATCTGCCGTTCCAGCAGGTCTGCCACGTCCCGCAGGTCGGCGGTCTCGGCAAAGTCCCAGATGTCCTGCATGTTCAGCAGGCTGCGGTCGGCGCGGGCATCCTCCTGCACGGTCTCGTCCAACAGGGGCACCTCGTACAGCACCGTGCCGTTCTTCTCGATGCGGCAGATGTTGGTGTGGTAGTCCGCGATGCGCACCCGGGCGTAGTCCTGCCCGCAGCGCTCGGTGACGACGATGTCAAACACATGCCCCTGCTCGGTGTGCTCGATGGTGATGGGCACCGTCTGCAGATAGTCCCGGATGGCAGACTTCTTTTCCTCGCTGACCTCCGAGATGACCTCCAGCTCCTTCTCGGCGGAACCGGCGATGATGCCTGCCGCCACCGCCGCCTCCATGCCCTTCAGGTGCCCGGTGTTGGGCACGATGACGCTTTTCACGTTCTTGATGATGCTGCCGCTCACCTGCAGCTGCACGCTGTCCGGCAGCACCCCCAGCACCTCGCGGGCTTTTGCCGCCGCATAGGCCAGCGCGATGGGCTCGGTGCAGCCCATCGCCGGGATCAGCTCCTCCTTCAGGATCTCCACATAAGCCTGATAGCGCGGGTCGTTGCGTTCCATAACATCCTCCTGCCTTCCCTTCCGGAAATCGGTTCGTATTTTAAGAACAGTATAATATAGAACTCCCGCCGTGTAAATCCGTTGTTTTGCGCCCATCCCCTTGCGCTCCGGGGTTTCATCGCGTATAATGATAGTTGTATCGTTATGCCAAAAAAACGTGTAAGGAGCGTATTTTATATGAAGTTAGGTATCGTCGGTCTGCCGAACGTCGGCAAGTCCACTCTGTTCAACGCCATCACCTCCACCAAGAACGCGGAAGCCGCCAACTACCCCTTCTGCACCATTGAGCCCAACAGCGGCATCGTGGCCGTGCCGGACAAGCGGCTGGACAAGCTGGCCGAGATCTGGCAGACCAATAAAAAGACACCTGCCATCGTTGAGTTTGTAGACATCGCCGGTCTGGTCAAGGGTGCCAGCCAGGGTGCAGGCCTGGGCAACAAGTTCCTGGGCCACATCCGCGAGTGCGATGCCATCGTGCATGTGGTGCGCTGCTTTGATGACGACAACATCATCCATGTGGTGGAGGACGTGACCAAGGCCGAGGCCGTGAACCCCATCGCTGATATCGATGCCATTGACTACGAGCTGATCCTTTCCGACCTCGAGGTCGTTCAGAACCGCGCGGGCCGGATGGCCAAGGCTGCCAAGAGCGGCAACAACAAGGGCGCTGCCGCAGAGGCTGCCTGGCTGCAGAAGCTGGCCGACCACCTGAGCGCAGGCAAGCCCGCCCGCAGCTTTGACTTTGACGAGGGGGATGCCGAGCAGCAGGCCGTGCTGCACGAGATGGGCCTGCTGAGCTCCAAGCCCGTGCTCTACGCCTGCAACGTGGGCGAGGATGACCTGATGGAGGGCATCGAGAACAACCGCTATGTCCCGCTGGTGGCCGCCCGCGCCGCCGAGGAGGGGGCCCGCTATATTCCCATCTGCGCCAAGACCGAAGAAGACATTGCCGACTACTCCCCCGAGGAGAAGAAGGCTTTCCTGGCCGAGATGGGCATCGAGGCCAGCGGCCTGGACAACCTCATCACGGCCAGCTACGACCTGCTGGGCCTCATCTCCTTCCTGACCGACGGCAAGAAGGAGTGCCGCGCCTGGACCATCCGCAAGGGCACCAAGGCACCTCAGGCCGCCGGTAAGATCCACAGCGATTTCGAGCGCGGCTTCATCCGCGCCAGCGTCATCGGCTATGGCGACCTGGAAGCCAACAACTTCGATTATGCCGCTGTCAAGGCCAAGGGCCTGCAGCGCACCGAGGGCAAGGAGTACGTCGTGAAGGACGGCGACGTGATCGAGTTCCTGTTCAACGTCTGATGTATGATAAAAGTGTCTCCCGCGCGGCGCGTGGGAGACACTTTTGCCCAGGAGAAAGGACATCTATATGATTATCGGAATTATGGGCGCAATGCCCGATGAAGTCGATCAGCTGTGTGCAAAGCTGGAAAACGTCACCGTGGAGCCCTACGGCGGCGTGGAGTATCACAGGGGCACGCTGGCAGGCAAGCAGGTCGTGGTCTGCTGTGCAGGCATGGGCAAGGCCAATGCCGCCGCCACCACTCAGGTGCTCATCACCCGATACGGTGCCGAGAAGATCATCTTCTCCGGCATTGCAGGCAATATGACCAGCAAGATCGGCATTGGTGATGTGGTCATCGGCAAGACGGTGCTCTACCACGATGCCCAGCTGGACATGATCTGCCAGAACCCGCCCTACCTGAAGGAGTACGCCGGTGATCCGGCCCTCATCGCCGCCGCTGAAAAAGCCTGCGCTGAGGCCGGGGTCAAGGCCCTGACCGGCAAGATCGCCACCGGCGACCTGTTCGTGGGCGACAGCGAGACCAAGGCCGCCATTGAGGCCAAATGCGCCCCCGACTGTGTTGAGATGGAGGGTGCTGCCGTGAGCCAGATCGCCGCCAAGAACGATGTACCCTGTGTGATCCTCCGGGCCATGAGCGACAACGCCGACGAGGACGGCCACGAGGTGCTGGTGGTGAAGAAATTCAGCATCGCCGAGTACGTGGCTACCGCCACCCGGATCGTGGCGGCCATGGTAGAAGCACTCTGAGCAGCCGGAGCGGCCTTTACAGAAACTGCTCCAGTTTCAGCCGGTTCTCTTCCTCCAGATCCTGCAGCTTCTGCATCAGGCGCTTGGAGCCGGGAGCCGCATCGGGATAATCCTTCTGGCTCTTGATGCAGTCCATCACGCCCTGACTGCTTCCCTCGCTGAGCATTTCGGCCAGATTGCGGGTAGATTTGTCGGTGAGCGTTTTCATCCCGATGCCCATTTTGGTGTTGAACTTTGCCATGATGCTCTGACCCTGAGCCGTGCCGCCGCAGGCCTCGATGGCGGTGTGGGCCTCCTGATTCAGTTCCCGGTAGAGGTTCCGCTCCCGCAGGAGCTCGGCCCGGAAGGCAGGGTCCTCGGTCATGGGCACGATCTGTTCCAGCGTGTTCTTGCCCATCTCCGTGTTCTGCACCACCGCTTCCAACAGATTCAGGTTATCATTTTTCTGATTTTCCATACAAAAATCCCCCTTTGCAGCACTAGCTTGTCCTGCAAAGGGGGATTTTATGCATTCGGTTTATTTGCTGCAGATCTGGTCGCCGCCGGCGGTCTGGGCCGCCTTCAGGCGCTGCTCACACAGCTGATACAGTGCGTCCCAGTTTTTGCCCCGCACCTCGCCGGTGCAGGCGCAGCCGATGGACTGGGTAAAGGGCACCCGGCGCATCAGGCCCACCGATGCCACACACGCGCGGGGCATCTCGGCATAGATGCCGTTCAGCTCCTCGGCCAGCTCTGCGCAGTTCTTATCCGCACAGCCGATGGCGAACAGCGTGTCCGTCAGGCGGCAGACCACCCGCTCTGCAGGGCGGTCGTAGTGCTTTTTCCACTGGTTGGCCACAAAACAGACCAGCTGGTTCATCACGGCATCGCCCTGCCGGGTGCGCATCCCGTCCTCATCGTCCAGCGCCACCAGCGCCAGCGAAGCACAGCGGTGGGCATCCGTCCACTCATCCAGCCGGGTGCAGAACTCCGTTTCAAAATAGCGGCGGTTGAACACGCCGGTCAGGAAATCGTGATTCATATCGTCCCGGCAGAGCTCCCGCTCCCGCGCGGTCATCCGATCCTCCGGCAGGTCACTGCCCGCCAGCGGAGCCGTCATCTGCAGCTGCCAGAGCTTGCCGTCCGCCTCGATCAGGCGGCGCAGCACGCAGTCCACCTGCCCATTGCGCAGGACATAATCCACCTGCAGGCCATCGTCCTGCCAGGTGTCCGCGGCCTCCTCATCGGCTTCCGTCAGGGTCACGTCTTCAAAGGCGGTCTGTGCGTTTTCTGCAAAGGCGCGCAGATCCTGTTCCGTCCATTCTTTTTTCATGCGTTTTTCCCCATTATCCGGTGCCGGACTCTCTCCCCTCCGGCACAGCTTTGCCACACGGCCGCTGAAAGCGCAGCCCCCATTACCGGAATTATACCATCTCGTGCCGGGCGTTTCCAGCAAAACGCACAAACTTTAACGTATTTTTTTACATTTTCGTCAAACTGCTAAACACACTCCGGGTTTCCGGCCCGGTTCTGTACGGCAGTACACGGCGCACTCCGCCAGAATGCGCTTGGCCAGCGCGGCAGTGTCGAACCCATCGGCGGCGCGCCAGCTCCAGTTTCCGCCCAGCTTGCCGGGGCTGTTCAGGTGGGCTTCCTCGCCCAGGCCCAGCCAGTCGGCCATGGGGATGATGGCACGGTCTGCCACAGAGCCCAGCGCGGCCCGGAGCAGCGCGGTGCGGGCCGCCTCTGTTTTGACAGCGGCCACCTCCTTTGCGGTGGGCTGACAGCCGGTCAGATGCAGGTAGGCGGCGGCCACAGCCTTCTCCTTGGCCGATGCGCTCTCGTCCCACCAGGCGGTCAGCGTTGTGTTGTCGTGGGTGCCGGGGTAGACCACGCTGTTCTTGACGTGGTTGTGGGGCAGGTACTCGCTGTCCCCACCGCCGAACGCGAACTGCAGCACCTTCATGCCCGGGAAGGTGCTGTCTGCCAGCAGCTCCCGCACACTGGGGAACAGCTCACCCAGATCCTCGGCGATGATGGGCAGCTTGCCCAGCGCACCTTCCAGCGCGTTGAACAGCTCCATCCGGGGGCCGGTCTCCCACTTGCCGGTCTTGGCGGTAGTGCTGTCTGCCGGGATGGCCCAGTAGGTATCAAAACCGCGGAAGTGGTCGATGCGGAGCAGGTCATAGATGCCCAGGGCATGGCGGACACGCTGGATCCACCAGGCATAGCCGGTCTGCTTATGGTAGGGCCAGTTGTACAGCGGGTTGCCCCAGAGCTGGCCGTCTGCCGAGAAGTAATCCGGCGGGCAGCCTGCCACCCGGGCAAAGCCGCCGTCTGCATCCAGCTCAAACAGCGGGCCGCCCACCCAGGCATCCACGGAATCTGCCGAGACATAGATGGGGATATCGCCCAGGATCTGCACGTTGTTGGCGTTGGCGTAGGCTTTCAGCTTCTTCCACTGGATGCTGAACTCGTACTGCAGAAACTTCCAGAAGCCGATCTCCTCCTCGTTCTCTGCCTTAAAAGCTTCCAGCGCCTGCGGCTCCCGCTTGCGGTACTCCCGGGGCCACTGGGTCCAGCTCTTCATGCCGTTGGCGGTCTTGAGGGCCATATAGAGGGCATAATCCTCCAGCCAGCCCTCGTTTTCCAGCGTGAAGGCATAGTACGCATCCGGATAGTAATGGGCACAGCCGTGCCGGCCTGCACACTGCCTGCGCCAGGCGGCATAGGCGGCACGCAGGATCTTGTAGCGGCTGGTGTACAGGGTGCCGTAATCCACGTTCAGCGGGTCCTTGCCCCAAGGCTCGGCCTTGAGCTGGGCGGCTGTCAGCAGCCCCTCGGCTTTCAGAGCATCCAGATCAATGAAATAAGGGTTGCCCGCAAAGGCAGAGCAGCTCTGGTAGGGGCTGTCCCCATAGCCCGTGGGGCTCAGGGGCAGGATCTGCCAGATCTTCTGGCCTGCCGCCGCAAGGAAATCCACAAATTTTTCTGCCTCTTTGCCAAAGCAGCCGATCCCGTAGGGGCCGGGCAGGCTGGACACCGGCATCAGAATACCACTTTCACGCATTGTAAATCCTTCCTCGTCTCAAACTTTTTGCTGGGGCTTGTCTGTTTTCTATCATAACATAACTGCAGACTATTTTCCACAGGCAAAAAACGTGGTATACTTGTTTTTATATTAGGAGGTGCTTATGCAGCCAACCGAAAAATACTATGAACACGATGCCTACCGCCGGGAGGCGGTGGGGCATATTTTAGCCGCAGAGCCGGACAGCCGGACCGGCGGCGGGCGCATCGCGCTGGACGGCACGGTGTTCTACCCCGAGGGCGGCGGCCAGCCTGCCGACCGGGGCACCCTGACCCTTGCCGACGGCACGGTGCTGACCGTCACCGATGTCCACGAGCAGGCGGGTGTCATCTGGCACATGGTCACTTCCCTGCCCGCCGGGGCAGTGCCCGGGGCCGAAGCGGCACAGGCCATCGACTGGGCATGGCGCTTTGACAAGATGCAGCAGCACACCGGCGAGCACATCCTCTCCGGCATCCTGCACAGCATGTTCGGGGCCGAGAACGTGGGCTTCCACATCGGCTCCGATGCCGTGCGGATGGACACAAACATCCCCATCTCCGCCGAGGGGCTGAAAGCAGCCGAGACTGCCGCCAACCGCATCATCTGGGAAAATGTGCCGGTGAGCATCACCTACCCCACCCGGGAGGAGCTGGCCGCCCTGACCTACCGTTCCAAAAAGGAGATCGAGGGGCAGGTGCGGATCGTGACCATCCCCGGGGCGGATGTCTGTGCCTGCTGCGGCACCCACACCGCCTTTACCGGTGCGGTGGGCCAGATCAAGATCCTGGCCGCTGAAAACTATAAGGGCGGCGTGCGCCTGAGCATCGTCTGCGGCGGGCGCGCGCTGGAAGCCGCGCAGGCCATGCGGGCGCGGCAGGCAGAGATCGGTGCCCTGCTCAGCGCCAAGGCCAGCGAGACGGCCAACGCCGTGCACCGGGTGTATGACGAGTACACCGCCCTGAAATTCACCCACTTCGGGCTGTGCAGCCAGCTCTTTGACGCGCTGGCCGCGCAGGCAACGCCCGGTGCGGATGCCATCCGCATCGTGCCGGGGCTGGACCCGGACGGCCTGCACCGGCTGGCTAGCCGCCTGACCGAAGCCACCACCGGCCTGTGCGCGGCCCTGACCCCCAACGAAAGGGGCACCGGCTACTGTATCGCCCAGGCGGGCGGTGATGTCCGTGCCCTGACCAAAGCCCTGAACGCCGCCCTCAATGGCCGCGGCGGCGGCAAACCCGGCATCTGTCAGGGAAGCTGCGCCGCAGAGCCGGAACAGGTGGAAGATTTTTTGAGAAAGACGAAATAACTCCTTCCGTCATCGCTGCGCGATGCCACCTCCCTCAATGAGGGAGGCTTTGGCTGTACGGAAAACTTTCCCTCTTCGCCAGTGGCTCCCTCGCTGAGGGAGCTGCCGCCGAAGGCGGCTGAAGGAGTCACACAACATCAAGGAGAATTACAAACTATGAGAATGCGTTTCAAACCCTACGCCCACGATGAGCTGATGGCCGCCGATTTCCACGTCCACGAGCCCCTGATCTGGGGCGGCAAGTGGCATGCACAGTATGCCCGCCCGGAGCAGCCCTTTGTGCTGGAACTGGGCTGCGGCAAGGGCGGCTTCCTCTCCCAGCTGGCCTGCGCCCACCCGGAGAACAACTATCTGGGCATCGACATCACCGACAAGGTGCTCATCCTGGCCAAGCGCAAGATCGAGGCCGCCTATCAGGCCGCAAACCGCCCCATCGACAACGTCAAGATCATGAGCACCGACATCGAGCGCATCAAGGGCGTGATCACGGCGGAGGACGAGGTCAGCCGCATCTACATCAACTTCTGCAACCCGTGGAGCAAGAACGGCTCTTCCCACAAGCACCGCCTGACCTACCCCCGTCAGCTCATCAACTACCGCGCGTTCCTCAAGGACGGCGGCGAGATCTACTTCAAGACCGATGACGATGACCTGTTCCGCGACAGTCTGGAGTACTTCCCCGCTTCCGGCTACGACATCGAGTGGATGACCTTTGACCTGCACGAGAACGAGCCGGAGTGGAACATCCGCACCGAGCACGAGGGCATGTTCACCGAGATGGGCATCAAGATCAAAGCCCTCATCGCCCGCAAAAAGCCCGGCGACGACAGCGTGACCTGGATCGAGCCCAAGGTGCTCAAGCGCATGGCACGGGAAGCCGCCGAAGCCGAGGCGGCTGCCAAGGCCGCACAGGAAGGCGAAGCCGATGTCTGACCCCTGTGAACTGTGCCTGAACAACCTGCAGGACGAATACGGCAGCTATTACTGTGCCCAGGGCAGCGCACTGGACGAGGACGAAATGGCCCGCTATCTCTCCTGCCGCACCGCCGCCTGCCCCTTTTTTGAGCCGGGCGACGAATACAAGATCGTAGCAAAGCAAAACTGACCGGAGGTGTTTTTGTGGTAGCCTTCCTCACCCAGACCACCGTCTGCGGCTTTTCGCTGTACCAGACGCTGGCCTATTTTCTGATCTATTCCTGTCTGGGCTGGTGCCTGGAAGTGGTCTACGCCGCTGTGACCACCGGCAAGCTGGTGAACCGCGGCTTCCTGAACGGGCCGGTGTGCCCCATCTACGGCTTCGGCATGATCATCGTGCTCTATGCTCTGACCCCGCTGGTGGACAACACCCTGCTGCTCTATCTGGGCGGTGTCATCCTGCCCAGTGCCCTGGAGCTGGTGGGCGGCTGGGCCCTGTACAAGCTGTACCGCACCCGCTGGTGGGACTACAGTGACTACCCCTTCAACATCGGGGGCTACATCTGCCTGGAATTCTGCCTGCTGTGGGGCGTGGGCACCCTGGTGGTCATGCGCATCGTTCACCCCATCATAGCCGGACTGGTGGCCATGGTCCCCACGCTGGTGGGCGTGATTCTGATGTGCATCCTCTACGCCGTGTATGCCACGGACGTGGTGGCCACCGCCATTGCGGCCTCCACCCTGGCCGACACCCTGGACACCATGGAGAAGCTGGGCGACAGCATCCATGCCGTGAGCGACGCCATGACCGAGCTGCTGGGCACCACCGCCATGACCGCCGACCAGAAGATGGACGAGAGCCGCCTGCAGCTCAAGCTGGCTGCCGCCGAGGCCCGGGACAATGTCCCCAAGCTGAAGCCGCGTGAGGCCATGGCCGCCATCCGTGCCCGGACCGACGAAGCCATGGAGACCGCACGGCGCGCTTCGGAGACCGCACGCCTGAACGCGGCCGAGGCCGCCAACGCCGCCAAACTGGCGGCACAGGGCGCTTCGGAGCGGGCCGCAGAACGCGCCGCCGCGCTGCTGCAGCTGGAAGAGCTGTCGGCCGAGCTGCAGGTACGCTCCGACGAGATGCGTGCCCAGATGCTGAAGAAGCCCCGCGTCATCGGCCAGCGCCGCATGCTGCGGGCCTACCCCAAGCTGAAGCACGGTGTGAAGAGAACTTCGCTGGAAACGCTGCGCAAAAAACTGGATCGGCGGGAGTCCGATCAGGACCGGGACAGCAAGGAATAAGCCCAGTGGGTTGTTGCGGATTTGTTGCAATTATCTGCGATGACCCGCTTTTTTATCGGTTTTTTGCGGCGTATTCTGTGCATTTTTGTGCGATAAAGATTGCCGGAAGCTATTTTCAAATTGCACATTTGATGCTATACTGTTACATAAGAGCGTAACTGGATAAACTATGTCTGAAGCTGGCAATTTTTGCCGGACTGCGAGGGATGACCATGTCTGATAAAACAATTCAAACTGCAACCGTCGGCACAGTACAGCCGGGTGCCCTTACAGCCATTGCACGCAAGGAGGACTTCCTGCAGCATCTGCAAGACTTTCTGGACACACACAAAACCGAAAAGTGGTGCGTCGCGGCCATCGACGTTGAGCACTTCAGGCTGTACAACGAGCTTTACGGCACCGAGCAGGGCAATACCCTGCTGAACACCCTGGCCAGCCATCTGCTGGACTATCAAAAGACCTCCGGCCGCCCTGTGGGCTACTGGGGCAACGATGACTTTTTCCTCTGCCTGCCGGACGACCGCGTGCAGCAGCAGGACATCGTGATCACGCTGCAGACCTGCGTGAACCCCAATCATCAGGATGTCACCTTCTTTCTGGCGCTGGGCCTGTGCCCGGTGAGCGAACATCCGGAAGCGGACGCCGCCGCCCTGTGCAACTATGCCCAGATCGCCGTGATGAACCCGGACCATTCCGGCAGCGGCATCCACCGCTTTGCCCCGGCCATGCTGGACAGCCTCAAGGCCCAGCAGCAGCTGCTGAGCGAGCTGGAGCATGCGCTGGACAACCACGAATTCACCTTTTTCCTGCAGCCCAAGTGCAACAGCATGACCCGCGCCATCGTGGGCATGGAAGCACTGG